>SXGS01183505.1_pt1 | contig 19536 bp, 13 predicted proteins | sample 3174681 | NCBI WGS metagenome assembly SXGS01 (sample SAMN11356861, study PRJNA531348) | freshwater metagenome | isolation source: freshwater sample F1-80 | place: China: Fuxian Lake, Yuxi | collected 2017-12-25 | reverse complement strand
GCTTCCGGTTGTTTCCCACCCCGCCTCTCAGCGACGCAGTTACCTTCAGCTACACGGTGCCATGCCAGCACCGTACTCGGTCTTTCACCGGTTAGTCGTTTCAGTTTCATGTTCACACGTAGGGACCGTGTCCCACGGTCCTCCCTGGAACGTGCGCTTGGGCCAGCCATCTCTGCCGAATCATGGAAGTGCCAGGAGCCCCATCCATCTCTGCCGTTGCCTCAGGGGGCTGGCGCTGCATCTTTGGGCGCGTGATAGCGACGACGTTGAGATCCGAGCGGCGGGGTAGGGGATTTTTTGCGGCAATCCTAGCGGTCGGGATCGCTGGGGTCAGTCTGGCTCAGCAAATTCCGGTTACTGAGAAAACCCTCTCCAACGGCATGAAACTGCTGATGGTGGAGCGTTCGGGTGAACCACGCATTTCCGGCGGATGGGTCGCCCACGTGGGTTCCTCCAACGAAAAGCCGGGCATGACCGGCATCGCTCACCTCTTCGAACACATGATGTTCAAGGGCACTCCGACTCTTGGCACCAAAGACGCCGTCAAAGACCGGGAGATCATGGAGCAGCAGGAACGCCTTCGCGAAGAAATCCGCGTTGAAGAGTCCAAACTCCGGGCCGCCCTGCGTCGCGGGGATGTCACCGACATTACTAGTCCCGAGTCCAAGAGCCCCCGGCACCGCGAACTCGAGGCTCAGTTCAAGAAGCTCATCGATGCTCAGCGCGAGGTGCTTGTGAAGAACGAGTTCCCCCTTGTCTACACCACGGCCGGTGCTTCGGGCATGAACGCCTTCACCTCCGAAGACATGACGGCCTACTACATCTCCGTCCCGGCCAACAAGCTCGAGCTGTGGATGTGGATGGAGAGCGAGCGCCTGCTCCGGCCGGTGTTTCGCGAGTTCTATGCCGAACGCGACGTCGTGTTCGAAGAGCGGCGGATGCGCACCGAATCGACCCCGATTGGCAAATTTGCCGAACAGTTTAATGCGGTGTTTTGGGACGCCCACCCCTACCACTGGCCGGTGATTGGATGGCCCAGCGACATCCCGGCCATTTCCAAGAAACAGGCCGACGAATTCTACGCCCTGTATTACCAACCGCAGAACCTCACGCTCATTCTCGTGGGCGACTTCAAGGCCGACGGAGCCGTGCCCATGGCGGAGCGCTATTTCGGGCGCATCCCACGAGGCAGCCAGCCCCCGCCCGAGGTGACCACCCTTGAGATTCCGTCGCTCGGCGAAAAACGGTACTACGCCGAGGCTGAAACCAATCCCCAGGTGGAGACTATGTGGCGGACCGTGGGTTTTGGCCACAAAGACAGCTACCCGCTGGAGGTGGTCCAGCAGCTCTTGCTCGGACGCACCGGTCGCCTTCACAAAGGCTTGGTCTTGGGCTCCCAAGTTTCCACCGAGGTGTCAGCTCAACAAGACTCCCGCAAGTGGGCCGGCGCCTTTGACATTTCCGCCGAAGTGAAGGACGGACACACCACCGACGAGGTCGAGAAGGCCATCGAGAAAGAACTGGAGCGGCTTAAGACCGAAGACGTGCCCGCTGAGGAATTGCAGAAGGTAAAAAACAACTTCGCCGCCGCTGAGTATCGCAAGCTTTCGGCCAATACCCCGATCCTCTTCCAACTCATCTTCAACGAGGGCTTGGGCGACTGGCACGAGGTCAATACGGCCGGCGCCCGGATCCAAGCCGTGACCGCCAGTGACGTGAAGCGGGTGATGGGCCAGTACTTCAAGAAAGAGAACCGGGCCGTGGCGGTGTACACCCGCAAGGCCGGCTCCGGCTCCTCGACCGAAGACCCCGACATGAATGGCTTGTCGCCGGAGCAGAAGCCCGTGGCGCGACAAATCACCGCAGCCATCCAGGGCGAGAAAGACGCGGCCGGACTCAAGGCTCAATTGGCCAAGATCGAGGCAGCCCTCGCCACAGCAGATCCCAAGAAGCAACCACTGCAAAAGTTCATGATCCGCAAGATCACCGCTCGCATTGCCCAATTAGAGAAACCCTGAAGACGTTGGGTTTTGAGGAACGCCGGGGCTTTCACCGCGTTTTGTAATCCAGCCAGAATTGCCTCAATGAGCCTCGCCTCATCGGAATCGGATTTGTTGCAACCGCTGAGGGAAATCTACGGCGGATCCGGGGTTGTTATGCCGCGATTGGAGATCCTAGCCGGCTCTGAAGTGCCCGAGCCCTACGGCAGCCTCTTGGTTCACGACCGCGACATGACCCGCACCCTCGAGGCGCATCATGGCGACACTATTCGATTGCGCACCTGGGCTAGCAGCACGCAGGACGGCATTTACCGGCGCATGGTGGCCTTGGAGTTGGAGCACTCGGGACGTCCGGTTGAGTTTGGGGCCACGCGTGTTTATTTGGAGCGCTTCCCGGAGCCCTGGCGAAGCCTGATCCTCGAGGGCCAGCGTCCACTGGGCGGCATCCTTAATGAGTGGGGCATCGCCTACCGCAGTTGCCCCTCGGCCTTCTTCCGAACCGACGCCGACGAGCGCATCCGCGGAGCCCTCGGCCTTTCCGGCCCCGCCACCCTCTACGGCCGCCGCAACACCCTTTCGGACCCCGAAGGCCGCCCACTCGCCGACATCCTCGAAATCCTCCCCCCCTAACCCTGCCGGGGTCGGTCCCACCTATTTACACAAAAGGTGCCAGTCTTACACTCTTTAACCGTCTGTCACCGCCGGATCAACAGGCCTCCCGATTCGAGGCCGCCCCTGTCCGGAACTGGCAGTCGTCACTGGCTGCCCCTCGGTAAGGCCTCGCGGTGACGCTTGCGGCCGGATGCCGCGCTCACGTAGCGTCCGGCCAGAAAAACAATGAAGGTCTACATTGACGGTCAGTTGCGCGACGAAGCCGACGCCACCATTAGCGTCTTCGATCACGGTCTGCTCTATGGCGACGGTGTCTTTGAAGGCATCCGCATGTATCACAACCGCATCTTCAAACTGCGGGAGCACATCGAGCGCCTATACTGGTCGGCCAAGGCCATCCTCTTGGAGATTCCGATGACGCCAGAGCAGATCATGGAAGCCTGCTTGGAGACCTGCCGCGCCAATGGCCTGCGCGAAGGGTACATTCGACTCATCGTGACCCGGGGTAAGGGAACCCTCGGCTTGGATCCGCGTCGTTGCCCGAAACCGTCGATCATTATCATCGCTGCGACCATTCAGCTCTACCCGGATTCGGTGTATCAGGAGGGCATGGTCATCGCCACGGTCCCGACGACCCGGATGCTGGTCAACTCGGTCAACCCGGCCATCAAGTCGCTCAACTACCTCAACAACATCCTGGCCCGCATTGAGGCCAACCTGATCGGCGTCGAGGAGGCCATCATGCTCAATTCCGAGGGCTATGTGGCCGAATGCACCGGCGACAACATTTTCATCGTCCAGAAGGGCAAGCTCTACACGCCGCCGTTGAGCGCTGGTGCCCTCTACGGCATTACGCGCAACACGGTCATCGAATGCGCCAAGAACATGGGAATCCAGGTCGGCGAGCCCAACTTGACCCGCTACGATATTTACACCGCCGACGAGATGTTCCTTACCGGCACCGCGGCCGAGATGGTCCCTGTGGTGAAGGTCGATGGCCGAGTGATCGGCAATGGAAAACCCGGACCGATGACCGCCCAACTTTTGGCGGCCTTCCGTGGTGTCACTCGCCACGATGGGGAGCTCATCTTCAAGGAATAGCTGAGGTTCAATCGTCGGAAAGGTTTTCCGATTCCCCTCTAACCACGCCTGCCATGAGACCTGGGATGACTGTCGAACGGTTCGAATTAATCACGGGTCGATATCCGCGGCTTCGGGTGGCGCTGCTGGGAGACTTTTGCCTCGATCGATATTTCGACATCGATCCGGCCCGCTCCGAGATCTCCATCGAGACCGGATTGCCGGTGCACAATATCACCGGGGTCCGGTGCTTGCCTGGGGCGGCAGGCACCGTGCTCAACAACCTGGTGGCGCTCGGGGTGGGCACTCTCCGATGTTTGGGACTTCGGGGAGACGATGGCGAAGGCTTTGAATTGCACCGTGCACTCGCCGCCCGGCCCGGCGTCGATCTAGACGGTTTCGTGGCTGTTCCGGCGCGGAACACGTTCACCTACACCAAGCCTTTGCTTCATCGGGTGGGCCAGCCTCCCGAAGAGTTAAGTCGCCTCGACCTTAAGAACTTCACCCCGACGCCGGCCGAGGCCCAGGCGGCCGTCATTGCAGCGATGGATCGCATCGCGGGCGATCCCAGCGGCGCTGATGCCTGGATGGTGATGGACCAAGTCGACATTCCGGAAACCGGCGTGGTGACTGCACGGGTCCGCGAACGTCTTGGACAATTGTCCGCCGCCCACCCGAGCCTGCCGATTGTCGCCGACAGCCGCCGTGGACTCGAGGGCTGGCCTGCCGCCCATTGGAAGATGAACGCGGCGGAGTTGGGCCGCCTGACGGGGCGTAGCCTCTCGGATCCGCCGGACGTGGTTTCAGCGGCTCGTTTCATGGCGATGTCCTTGAAGCGGCCCGTCTTCATCACGCTGGCGGAGCGGGGGATGATCGGAGCCTCAGCCGAGGGCGCGGTGGCTCATGTGCCTGCCTACCCGGTTTGCGGGCCGATCGACATCGTGGGGGCCGGTGATTCCGTGAGCGCCAATCTCACGGCCGCACTGGCTGCCGGAGCCGAGTTGCCCGAGGCCATGCACTTGGCCATGGCCGCCGCCCACTGCGTCATCCATCAACTCGGTACGACCGGCACGGCCTCGGTGGAACAACTCCGACATAAGATTTTCGCCGCTTGAATCTTCCCTCGATTCGCTCTCAACCCATGACCCTCTTCCTGCGCCTACCACCCTCGCCACGTTGGGCTCGATGGATGGCCCTGGTGTCTATTCTGGGCGTGCTGTCGGCCTGCCAACGCCTGCCGCACACGAGCGCTCCGGCACCCATTCCATTGGTTTCAAAAACATTTCCGGTGGGCGTCTATGGGGTACCGGGTGTTGCCGATTTGCAGGCAGTCCATGCGGCGGGGTTTTCGTTGGTGATGGGTGGCCTCGATCCCGCCTACATGGACGCCGCGGCCCGTTTGGGACTGGGAGTGATTGCTAGCCCAGGGAGTTCGGCTGGGAGCGCGTTTGACGCGGCCAAGGTGCGCGAAACCGTGCGGCGCTGGGATCGGCATCCGGCCCTGGCGGGTTGGTACCTCATCGATGAGCCCGACTTGAACGAAGTCCCGGCCGAACAGGTGGAACTCGCCCGCGACACCGTGAAATCGGCCGGAGCCCAGAAACCCACGGCACTGGTGGTGGCCCGCGGATGGAACCTCGCCAAGTTCCACGCGGCCGACCTATTGATGGTCGATTTCTATCCGGTGGGGTGGATTCCGGTTCCCGCGTTTTTTCAGCACATGCGCCATGGGGCGACGGCAGCGCGGGTCGGAGGCAAACAATTTTATGCGGTGATCCAGTCCATGGATTGGGGAGCTTACCAAGCGGTCGAGATGTTCCCTCCGCCCTTTGCCCCGAGACCGCCCACCGAAGCCGAATTGCGCAGTATGACTTGGGGAGCGCGTCTTCTGGGGGCCGACGGAGTCATCTATTATCCCTACCGCGACGGCACTTGGGAGATGCCCCAGCATCCGGCCACTTGGAAAGCCCTGACCAACGTGGTGCAGGAAATCCGCCGCTGGGAGCCGATCTTTGCCGCGCCCGCCACCTCGAGGCGGCCTCCGCGTTCCGAGATGATGACCGAGCGTCGTAATGAGGCCTTGGAACCGCCCATCCTCTGGTCGGTGAAAACGGTGGAACGGGGCAATGGATTTGTTAAGCCGGGTGACTATTGGATTCTGGTCAATACTACCGAGCGACTTCAGCAACTTCGGCTCACCGACACGACCTGGTTGGAGGTGCGCCTCCCTGACGTTTGCAATGGAGAAGAAATGGCCGTGGACGTCGACGGCTGGATCCCTGCTCTGGCCCCGTTCGAGGTCCGCATCCTGGGTCCTATTCCTCCGCGATAAACCCGATGGGTGCTCGAGGTGCTTTGGGTTCGGTTGGAGAGTTCTTCGGCCGTGTTTGAAATCGCGCCACTCACGCCATAGAGTAGCTCCATGTTCTCCCGCAGGTGGTTTGTCGCATGGCTGGGGTGTTGTCTGGGGTGTTGGCTGGGTTTTCTGGCCTCGGCCGAGCCGCGCGTGCCGTGGACTTCGGGGCGGGTCCAGGGTTCTCCGGAGCCGCCCCCGAGGGTTCAAGTGGAGCATGTTTTTTCGAGGCTTCAATTCAAGGATCCAGTGGAATTGGCCTTTGACCCATCGGGATCTCGGTTGTGGGTGTTGGAAGTCGGTGGGCGCTTGGTTTCGTTTGTTCCTCGTCCTGAGGCCGCCGCCGCTGATGTGTCCCTCGATTTGGGCAAGGTTCGCAGTCCCTTTGCGCAGGCTCTCGGATTGGCCTTCCATCCAGGATTTGCCACTAACCGGTTCCTGTATTTGGTCTATGTCGCTCAAGATCGGGATCCGGCCGGCACGCGCCTGAGCCGATTCCGCGTGGAACCCACCGACCCGCCACGGGTGGATCCCGCGAGCGAAAAACTCCTGCTGACTTGGATGGGCGGGGGACACAACGGCAGTTCCCTCCAATTCGGTCCGGACGGATTTTTATACATTTCCACGGGCGACGCGGCCGCTCCGGAGCCTCCGGATGCGCTGCTCACGGGGCAGAATCTCGACGATCGCCTGAGCTGCATTCTCCGCATCGATGTCGATCACCCCTCGGGTACCAACACCTTCTCCATCCCCCCGGGGAATCCGTTTATTGGCCGCAACGGAGCATTGCCCGAGATCTGGGCCTATGGTTTTCGCAACCCGTGGCGCATGTCCTTCGGCCCGGATGGAGCCTTGTGGGTGGGCGATGTGGGATGGGAACTCTGGGAAACCGTCCACCGGATTAAGACCGGCGGCTACAATGGCGGGTGGAGCCGCATGGAAGGGCCTCAGTTGGTCAATGCAACCCAGCAACCGCCTACCCCCATCCAAGAGCCTGTGCTGGCCTTGCCGCATAGCGAGTTTGCCAGCATTACCGGGGGCTTTTTCCATGACGGAGCCGACGGATTGCCCGAGCTCAAGGGGACGTATGTTTTCGGCGATTGGGAAACAGGCAAAATCCGCGGGCTCCGGCTGGAGGGAGATCGGGTCGTCTGGAATGAGGAACTGTGTGACACGCCCCTGAAGATCGTCGCCTTTGCCCGCGATCCCGCCGGTGGTCTCCTAGTGATGGATTACCGCCCCGATGCGGGGATTTATCGCCTGAGCGCTCGCAAGGGCCCGGGCCCGAGTGGTGCCGTCCCGCGCCGACTGTCCGAGACCGGGCTCTTTGCCGATGTGGCCCGAGCGGTCGCAGCACCGGGCGTGGTAGAATACGCCGTCAACGCATCCCAGTGGTCGGATCACGCGCGGGCGCGGCGATGGGCGGCCATTCCGGGGCAGGGTGTTGTGAAGACCAAGGTCGGGCGCGAGTCGCATGAACGTCGCTGGGAGTTTCCAGACCAGTCGGTCTTGGTAAAAACCTTGAGCTTAGACCGAGAAGCGGGGCGGCCAGAATCCGCACGTCCGATGGAAACCCAGCTCCTGCATCAAAGCGGCGACGGTTGGCAGGCCTACAGCTATCGGTGGAATGAGGCCGGGACCGACGCAGAGTTGGTTCCGGCGGGTGGCGCGGTCGGTGAGTGGACTCTTCGTGATGCTCGAGAGACGGGCGGGGTTCGTACCGAGTCCTGGCGCTTCGCCTCGCGCGCCGAGTGTCTGCGGTGCCACAACACTTGGGCGGGTCCGCCACTGGCCTTCAATTTCGAGCACTTGCTCGGCAAAGGCGAACCGGGCGAGGCCGGTCGGTTGGCGAGTCTGGGAGTTATTGAAACCCATGATGACCTGAGCGCACTGGCACGGTTAAGTTCACCCTCAGATGAAACCGCCAAATTGGAATCCCGGGCGCGCTCTTGGCTGCATGCCAATTGCGCTCATTGCCACCGGTGGGGTGCGGGTGGGGCCGTGTCTCTTTTCCTTAATGACGATCGCCCCCTGGCCGACAGTCGCTTAATGGATGTTGCGCCCGCGCGGGGAGGGTTTGGTTTGACCGATCCGCGCCTCATCGCCCCGGGAGATTCGTGGCGGTCGGTTCTCCTCTACCGCATTAGCACCGAAGGATCGGGCCGGATGCCCATTCAAGGTTCGCGCCAGGTGGACCCGAACGGGGTGGCGCTAGTCCGGCGTTGGATAGAAAGCCTGTCCCCAGAGCCGACCGCCAGCCGGGCGGTGCAGTCCGCTCGATCTCGGTTTTCGTCTGCCTCCTCCTCCGAAACCTTGCCGCTCGAGGAAACTTCCGGAGCACTCGCCTTTCTGGGACGGGAAGCCCACCCGGATGCGGCCACGGTTCAGCGGGCCTTGCGATCCACCAACGGGCCCACTCGGGATTTGTTCGGGCGTTTCCTTCCGGCCTCCCAACGACGTCGTGTCTTGGGTGAGGGATGGGATGCGGCTGTGCTCAGCGGGATCACGGGCGATGCCCAACGCGGTCGGTCTCTTTTTCATGCTGATTCCGGACCCCAATGTGGCCGCTGTCACCAGGTGCAGGGCGAGGGACAGCGCTTTGGCCCACCGTTGGATGGAATCGCCTCCAAGTACACCCCGGCGACATTGCTCGATCACATCCGCTGGCCCTCCCGACAAATCGCCCCTGAATATGCCCTGCGTCAGGTGGAAACCCGAGATGGCCTGCAGCACGGCGGATTCTTGGTTTCCCGAGATGCCCTGAAGTTGACCCTGCAAGGCCCAGGGGGTGGTGTGACGACCGTGCCACTCGACACAGTGCTCACCGACACGGTTTCGCCGGTGTCCGCCATGCCTGAGGGGCTGCTGGACGCGCTGACGGCCCTCGAGGTGGCCGACGTGTTGACCTACCTCAGCGGATTGAAATCCAAGCCCTGAACCGAGGGCTCGGTCGGAGACATCCGATCTTGGGCCCTCGGATCGCAGGGCAATTTAGCCCATGGCGGCGGTGAAATAGAGAATCCGGCTGCAAGTGGGGCAGGCGACCATTTCGGACTGCCCCTTGGCGGTGATGACCGATTGGGTGGTTAGCTGCATGTGGCAACCACCGCAGACATTGCCGCCCACACCCACAATCACGTTGTCGCCTTTGGTCTTGAGCAGACGGTCGTAGCGGTTGAGCAACACAGGGTCGTCAATGCCGCTGGCAGCAGTGGCGCGCGCTTCGGTGGCAGCGGCGAGTTCCTCGGTCAGATTTTTTTCGCGGGCAACCAAATCGGCCAATTGACGGTCGCTTTCGGCTTTCAGGGCCGTGTAAGCCGTAGTGGCGATCGCGAGTTGTTTGGAGGCGTTTTCATTCTGCTCCATCAGCTCCAACTGTTGATCCTCGAGTCGGGATATTTCGCGTTGGCTGGTTTCGATCTGGTGTTCGTAGGCCTTGTACTGGTCATTGCTCCGCGTCTCATTTTGTTGGACGCGCACCTTGCCGATGCGGTCCTTCAGCGCGTCGGCGTCGAGTTCCAGTTTCTTGCGGTCGCTCTCAAGATGCTGGGTCTGCTTCTTGAGCGCCTCGTACTCGGCCGCACCGGCGGCAGCCCTGCTTTGGATCACCAGTCGCTGACCCGGAATGGCAAGCACCTCGGCCCGAACGCGGAGGAGACGGCGATCGCGATCCTGAAGGACCAGCAGTTTCTCGATGATCGGGAGCATGCGCTGTGAATCTATCGGCTCACACCCCGCGGGGCAAGGCCACGGACCATACCCCCAACTGGAACTCAAGCACACCTGAAGCCCGCCATCGCAGGAGCGCCCTCCCGGAGCCGCTCCATGAGGATATTTGTTGCGAGGCAATAGACTCACTGGCGCGCGGCGAAGTAGGCGTTATCCTACGGCCATGGTGCGTTCTTATTCTATGCTTTCTGGCTGTCGGGGAGCGCTGTTGGCGGCGCTTGTTTCCGTTTCCGCTTTTGCCAAGGAATCCTCTCCTGGAGCAGCCAGCCCCGCCTTGGACTTGGCGCGGCAACTCAACCAGGCGTTCATCGAAGTGGCCGACTCCGTCTCCAAGTCGGTGGTGGTCATCAAGGTCAAGACCAAGGAAGACCGCGAGGGCGGGGGGCTTGAGGGTAACCCGCTCTACGAACAATTGCCTGAGGAGCAACGTCAGCAATTCGAGCGGTTCTTCGAGAAATTCCGCGGGCAGCAGCCTCCCCGCCGCCAACGGCCCCAGCCCGAAGCCAACGATCTCGAGGGGAATCCCTTCTACAACGGACGCGGGTCCGGAATGGTGATGCGCGAAGACGGGTACATCCTGACCAACAACCATGTCGTCGAAGACGCTGAGGCCATCTTGGTCGTCTTCAAGGACGGCCGCGAAGTGAAGGCCGAGGTGCGAGGTCGCGATCCGGAGTCCGATCTGGCGGTGATTCAAGTGACCGAGAAGATTCCGGGCCTTGTTCCGGTGAAGTTCGCTGATTCGGATTCAGTGAAGGTGGGTGAGTTCGCCATCGCCATCGGAGCTCCCTTTGACCTCGAGTACAGCGTCACCTTTGGCCATGTCAGTGCCAAGGGCCGGCAGGTAGAGGACATGCGCACCTTGTCCGATCAGGACTTCATCCAGACCGACGCCAATATCAACGTGGGCAACTCGGGCGGCCCATTGGTCAACATTAACAGTGAGGTCATGGGCGTGAATTCCATGATCCGCACTTCGATGGGAGTCGGAGTGGGCATCGGCTTTGCAATCCCCTCCAACCTGGCTCGTGAAATCGGCAATCGTCTCATCGAAGACGGTCGGTTTGTCCGATCCTGGTTGGGAATCGGCATCGCGGATCTTCGCGAGTATCGCCGGTTCCGCGACATCGACACCAAGGCCAAAGATGGCGTGGTGGTGCGTTCTATTGAACCCAACGGCCCGGCTTACGGCTCTGAACTTAAGCCGGCCGACGTGATCATTTCGGTAGACGGCAAGCCCGTGGCCACCACCCAGCAACTGCGCAGCCTCATTTCTCGTAAAAAGGCAGGCACCGAGGTGGTGTTGGATGTGTTTCGTCGCGACGAAAAAATTCGAGTCAAGGTGAAGCCCGATGAGAAGCCCACCCGCGATATGTTGGCCTCGGGCCGCAAACCTAAATCCGCCAAAGAACCCGCGGGCGTGATGGAGTTGGGCATGACCGTCAAACCGTTGACCAAGGAATTGGCCAAACAATTTGAGGTCGAGGTCACCGGAGGCGTCATTGTCACCGAGGTTCAGTCCGGATCCTTAGCTGATCGTTACGAAATCAAACCCGGTGACATCATCACCGACATCAATCACGAACAGGTTCGCACTCCAAAGGAATTTCAGACCGAGGTCTCCAAGGCCAAGGGTCGTATTCTGGTGAGCTTCATCCGCGATGGCACCCCGCAATTCGAGGTGCTCAAGGAGCGATCCAAGTAATGAGTGTCGAACCCGATTACGGGTTGCGTTCACGCGCCCAGTTCTAGGTTCTGAACTCGGGGCTTCTCGACACGAACCTCAAATTAAAGGCCCGGATTTCTCTCGAAATCCGGGCCTATTAGTTGGTGGGCCGTACGGCCGATCGCCTATCCGCCCGAGGCCTGTTTCTCCCCACGGACAATGGCCACCACCGAGTGGGTCGGATCCAGATAGCGCTGGGCCGCGGCGCGGATATCGGCGGCTGTCACTGACTCGAAGCGCAGGGTCTCTGACTCAAAGTGGCTGTAGCCCAATCCGTACAACTCATCCAAGGCCGAGCTCATGGCAAAGCCGCCGAGCTCTTGTCGCGCGATCTTCCGTTGGCCGATAATTTTGGCCTTGGCCCGCGCCAACTCTTCGTCGCTCAAGCCTTCGGTCCGCAGAATTTCCGCCTGAGCCCGCAGCTCCTTTTCCACCAGTTCGATTTTCTCCGGAGCGGTTCCGCAATAGAAGGCGAAGTATCCTGGGGTCTGGCCCGTGAGGAGGCTGGCCCCGACGTAGTAGGCCAAGCCCAATTCATCGCGGATGCGCATGAAGAGCCTTGAACCCATGTCGCTGCAGGCCTCTTGGATGAGTTCCAAAGCGAAGCGATCGGGAGAACTAATGCTGGTTCCGTGAAAACCAAGAGCCAGCACCGCCTGCTCTTTTTCCCGCGATTCTTCCGAACGGAGAACCGGTTCGACCGGGACCAGGACTGGCATCGCCGGCCGCGGTTGGTCTTTCCAGCCAGCGAAATGCGTTTCGAGCAATTGTCGCAGCTCCTCCGGATCCACATCTCCGAAGACGGCCAGCACGCCATTGCCGGGCACCGTCCAGCGGGCGTGGAACTCGCGCAGCTCGGCGGAACCCAGGGCGTGGATGACCGATTCAGTTCCCAGAGAATCCAATCCGTAGCCCTGTTCGCCGAACAGACCGCGCCGCATCGCCTTGAAGGCGCACTGCAGCAGTTGATCGCGTTGGCCGCGGATCGACGCCAACTGGGCCTCGCGTTCGCGTTCGAGTGCGGCCTCGGGGAAGCTGGGTCGCAGGAGAATTTCGGTGAAGAGTGCCAGTCCCTCCTTTAAGTCTTCACGCATCATCTCCCCAGTCAGGCCGAAGGTGTTGCTGCCGCCGTAGGCCTCGATGCTGCCGCCGAGGCTTTCGATTTCCCGGGCGATGTCTTCAGCCGAGCGAGTGGGGGTGCCCTTGATGAAGAGCCGTGAGAGCATTGAAGTGATGCCGGAGTTGGCGGGCGTTTCCACGCGCAGGCCTCCCTCGAAGACCGCCCGCAATTCCACGAAGGGCAGCCGATGGTCTTCCTTCACCAGCACCCGTAGCCCGTTGGAGAGCGTCATCTTAACGATTGCGTGGGCGACCACCGCTGCAGCCTGAATCTCCCGAGGCAGCCCCGATTCTTTGGGCAAAAGCCCGAACACGGTGCGGTTGTCGTCGCGCAGGTAGGTGCGGACGACGCGGATGAGGTCGTCGGGGGTGACGGCGCGCACGGCCGCCAAGTAGCGTTCCGAAAAGTGCAAGTCTTGGGCGGCCATCCAATTGCCTCCCAGGTCTTGGGCTTGCCCTTCCATCGTCTTGCGGGAGGACAAGGTGCCCACAGTGAATTGCTTCACCGCCTTGGCTAACTCTGCACCCGACACGGGTTCTTTGCCCATCCGCACCACCTCGCGGAGGATGGCGGTTTGGGATTCGGAAAACTTGCTGCCATCGCACACACCGCTCACGCCGAAGAGCCCGCTTAAGCCCGGGGCGTAAATCCATGCGCTGACCGAGTGCGAGAGGGAGGCGCGCTCGCGAACCGCCTGATAGAGACGCGAACTGCGGCCGCCGCCCAGCAGCGTGGAGAGCACGTCCAGCACCGGCACGTCGGGGTGCGTCAGGTCGGGGATGTGCCAGCTCAGGTGGAAGTGCGCATGCTCGACCGGAGCCAGCTCTAGCTCTTGGCGAGGCGACATTTGTCGGGGTTCCGGGACTAGGTAATTCACCGGAATGGTTCGAGCTAGAGTTCCGGCATAGGCCTTGCGCACCTGCTCTAGGACGGCGTCTGCCTGAACGTTGCCCACTACGACAATGAAGCAATTATTGGGCGCATAATGGGAGTGGTAGTACGCCAGCAGGTCGTCTCGGGTGATGCGATTGAAGAGGTCCAACAGTCCGATGACCGGATAGCGGTAAGGGCTCTTGGTGTAGGCGGCCGAAAAAAGCCCCATGCTGGAACGACGGCCGGGGTCGTCTTTGCCCATGTCCATCTCGCGGCGGATGACGTCGAGTTCCCTCTCAAGTTCATCGGCCGGCAGCGTCGCGTTCTGGAAGATGTCGCAGAGAATATCGATGGCCGTGGTGGCTCCTGAATCGGGCACATTAATCCAGTACACGGTGCGGTCGAAGCTCGTGTAGGCGTTCATGTAGCCGCCCGCCGACTGAACCTCCTGGTCGATGCGGCCGGAGCCCCGGGTGCTCGTTCCCTTGAAGAGCATGTGTTCGAGCACGTGCGACAAGCCCGCCCCCAACCATTGTCCTTCATCGATGCTGCCGGCGCGGGCCCAAGCCTGCACGCTGACGACCGGGGCCGACGCATCCTCCCGGATGATCAGCTCCAGCCCGTTGTCCAAACGGTGAACCCGCACCCCCGATGGAATCTGGGGCAAGCAGGGGATCTCCGTGTCGTGCGGCATTGAATGCATGTTGGGTGAGTGTCGGCGGGGACCGCCGCGAGGCAAGCCTGCCGGCCTTGAAAAACCCGCGAGGCCGGTTTCGGCCGACCCACCGATCCGAACCAAAGCAGGGGGTCTGGGAAGTTTGACCGAGGTAGGTGCCTTCGATAGCCTGAAAGGCATGGATCAGCCGGCCGATTCTCCATCATTTCCGGTCCGACGCCAGGTAGGGCGGCCTTCGACTCCCCGGCAGGTGCTGTGGCAGCTCGAGGAAATGCGTCGATTTTTTGAAAAACACGCTCACGGAAAACCAACCATCGTCGAGGGAGATGTTTTCCCGGTTCGAAAAATTGTTGGCAGGCCTCGTTCGGGCCGGGGTTGAGGGCCAGGGTTGATTTCGCCGTCGTCGGAGGAGTTGCTGTGATCGTCACGGGCCAGCGTCGAAGATCCTCAAAACGGGGCGGGTAATTCGTTGACGCTTGTTTCATCTGCCCAACAGACTTGCGGATAGTTCAAAACGCGCTCCTTTCTTCCCAAAACTACATGAGCACCCCTTCCGCTTCCCCGGCCGTTTCCAAGGGCCTTGAAGGCATTATCGCCGCCCACACTCGGCTCAGCGACGTGCGCGGTGACATAGGGCAACTCATCTACTGCGGCTACGACATCAACGAGCTGGCAGGGAAGGTGAGCTACGAAGAAGTGGTGCATTTGCTGTATCACAACCACCTGCCCAACGCGAAAGAGTTGGCCAGCCTCAAGGCTGTTCTGTCGGGCTATCGCGAACTGCCCCAGGGCGTGATCGACTTGCTCACTAGTCTGCCGAAGGACTGCCCCCCGATGCACGCCATCCGCACCGGCGTGAGTGCTCTGGGCTGCTACGACACCACCGCCGACGACGACAACATGGATGCCCAGCGCCGCAAGGCCCTGCGCCTTATCGCCCAAATCCCCGTCATTACGGCCTACTTCCACCGTTCCCGCCAAGGATTGCCGCTGGTTGCACCCGATGCCACTTTGGGCGAAGCCGCCAATTTCCTCTGGATGATCGATGGTGAGAAGCCCTCCGTTGAAAAGGAGAGCACCATTGATATGTGCTACGTGTTGCATGCCGACCATGGCATGAACGCCTCCACCTTCAGCGCTCGGGTTACTATCGCCACACTCAGCGACATGTACTCGGCGGTCACCACAGCCATCGGCACCCTCAAGGGCCCCCTCCATGGCGGCGCCAACGAGGGTGTAATTAAGATGCTCAAGGAAATCGGATCGCTCGATCAGGTCGATACCTATGTGGCAGACTGCTTGGCTCAAAAGCGCAAGATCATGGGCATCGGTCACCGCGTGTACAAAGTGCTCGACCCGCGCGCCCCGCACCTTAAGGGCATGGCTCAAATCTTGTCCTCTAAGCTGGGTGACCCGAAGTGGATTCAGATGTCGGAGCGGATCGCTGAGATCATGCTCACCGAGAAGAACCTGCACGCGAACGTCGATTTCTACAGCGCGACGGTGTACTACAGCCTCGGCATTCCTACCGATTTGTTCACCCCGATTTTCGCCATTGCCCGCACCAGCGGTTGGACGGCCCACGTGCTGGAGCAGTTGGCCGACAACCGCCTCATTCGCCCGCAGTCGGTGTATACCGGCCCCGTCGGACTGACCGTCACCCCGATTGCCCAACGGGCCTGAACTCAAAGTTCGAACCGGGGCCCGACCAGTTGTATCCTCTCGACCGAGACGCCTTTGAGGCCCTCGGCACGAAACGTGCAAAATTTCCCGACACAACATCCCCCCGCCTTCGGGAGAGGGGATTGCCCAGCCCGAATTCTCCCCCTTATCGAAGTCAATCCATTGGAAGATCCAGCCTGAACTGAATGAACATCCACGAGTACCAAGCCAAGCAGTTGCTCAAGCAGCATGGCGTCGCCGTTCCCCCCGGTGAGCCCTGCAAGACCGTCGCCGAGGCCCAAGCGGCGGCCGAGAAGATCTTCGCTGCCGGGCACACCCTGGCGGTGATCAAGTCCCAGATCCACGCCGGCGGGCGCGGCAAGGGCACCTTTACGCACGGCTTCAAGGGCGGCGTCAAATTGGCCAAATCGGTCGATGAGGCCGTGAACTTCGCCGAGAACATGCTCGGCAAGACCCTCGTCACGGTTCAGACCGGACCCGAAGGACGCGTCGTGCAAACCATCCTCGTGGCCGCCGCCGAGAAGATCCTCAAGGAGTTCTACCTGGCCGTGCTGCTGGATCGCTCCAACAGCCGTCCGCTCATCATGGCCAGCACCGAGGGTGGCGTGGACATCGAAGAAGTCGCAGCGCACACCCCCGAAAAGATCATCAAGGAGTGGGTGGACCCCGCCGTGGGCATCCAGCCCTTCCAGGCCCGCAAGATCGCCAGTGGCCTCGGCCTCAAGGGCGATGCCTTCAACGGCGCCGTGAAGCTCATTATGGGTGTGTACAAGACCTGGTGGGAAAGCGACGCCTCCATGGTCGAGATCAACCCCCTGGCCGTGGTCGAGACACCGTCCGGCAAAGAAGCCATTATTTGCGTCGATGCCAAAATCGGTCTCGATGACAACGCGCTCTATCGGCACCCCGACATCTTGGCCATGCGCGACCTCGCCGAGGAATCGCCGCTGGAGATCGAGGCCAGCAAGTACGCTCTCAATTACATCAAGCTCGACGGCAGCATCGCGTGTTTGGTCAACGGCGCCGGTCTGGCCATGTCCACCATGGACATCATCCAGCACTTCGGTGGATTACCGGCCAACTTCCTGGACGTGGGAGGTGGGGCTTCGAAGGATCAAGTTTCTGCAGCCTTCAAGATCATCCTGAGTGATCCGAACGTGAAGGCCATCTTCGTCAACATCTTCGGCGGTATTATGGACTGCAACGTGATCGCCACGGGTATTGTCGAAGCCGTGCGTGAAACAGGCCTAAAACTACCCCTGGTGGTGAGGCTAGAGGGCAACAACGTGGCCGCTGGCAAGGCCACCCTGGATGCATCGGGTCTGACCATCATCAGCGGGGACACCATGGCCGATGCGGCCAAGAAAGTGGTCGCCGCCGTGGCCGCCTAGTCCCAGACACGACCACCCGCAACGACACGAACCCCATACTTTCACAATAGCATGTCTATTCTCGTCACTCCGCAGACCCGACTTCTGGTCCAGGGCATCACGGGCGCTTTTGGTGCCCGCCACGCGCAGCTATCCATCGACTACGGCACGCAGGTCGTCGCCGGCGTCACCCCCGGCAAGGGCGGTCAGATCTTCGAACACCGGGGCGTCAAAGTGCCCATCTTCGACACCGTCGCCGAGGCGGTCCGTGAGACCAAGGCCACTGCCAGTGCCGTGTTCGTGCCGCCTCCCTTCGCGGCCGACGCCATCCTCGAGGGCATCGATGCCCATCTCGACCTCGTGGTTGCCATCACCGAAGGCATCCCCGTCATCGACATGATTAAGGTCAAGCGGGCCATGCAAGGTTCCACCACCCGCCTCATCGGGCCAAACTGCCCGGGCATCGTCACCCCGGGTGAGGGCAAGGATTCCCACGGCGGCTGCCGCATCGGCATCGCTCCCGGGTACATCCACAAACGCGGCCACATCGGTGTGGTCAGCCGTTCGGGCACCTTGACCTACGAAGCCGTGTTCCAGCTCACCAGCCGAGGCGTGGGTCAGTCTACCTGCGTCGGCATCGGAGGCGATCCGGTCAACGGCACCTCCCACCTGGATGTCATCCAGATGTTCATGGCCGATCCGGACACCCACGGCATCATCATGATTGGTGAAATCGGTGGCTCCGCCGAAGAAGAAGCCGCCGAATGGATCAAGGCTCACGGCACCAAGCCCGTTGCGGGTTTCATCGCCGGTGCAACAGCACCTCCGGGACGCCGCATGGGTCACGCGGGCGCCATCGTCAGCGGCGGCAAGGGCACAGCCCAAGCCAAGTTTGATGCCTTCCGCGCGGCGGGCATCGGTGTGTCTGCCACTCCGAGCGAGATGGCCGACACCTTGTTGAAGATGATGTAATAATTTTAGACCAGCCTCCGCGGGCGACCGCGGAGGCTGGTTCTTTTTTTGCCCGGATGCACTGGCTCGACTGGATGACCGACCTTGTCGGGTTGCTACTCTGGCTCTCCTGGCGGGGATTTGGCTCGTTGCCCGTATCACCGCGGCCTGCGTTGACGCTGCTCTCCAACCTCCGCCCCGCCAATCGCTCCACCCGCAGAAGTCCGATGTTCTTGCCGGCCTTGGTACTGCTGCTGGTCTTGCGGGCTCTCTCGCATCACACCTTTTCGCCGCAGTTTGCCGAGGCCGTTCCCTGGGCCACCGGGGCGGTCACCGTGGTTTTTCGCAGCGACCTGTGGGTCCGCATCCTTGCCCATTCCTTCCTCAGTTGGACGCACTTTGTGCTGCAGGCCTACTTGTGTTTGGCGCTGCTGACCACCTTGCATCGCTCGGATGCCGAGCCCGATTCCATCACCCGCTCGGTTCGGGCCGAATTAGGGTGGGTGGCCCGGTGGCCCTGGGGGCTTGCCCTGATTCCATTCCTGGGGGCGATGGGGCTCTTGTGGTTCGCCGTTGCACCCGCCTTGGTTTCGGCCGGGCTGACCCCAGCGCGGATACCTGGGTTTCATTCCGTTCAACAGGCCCTCGTGGTGGCTCTGGGCGGGCTCACGGCATTGAAATGGCCGATGGTTGGTCTGTGCCTTCTGCGATTCTTCCTCGACCACGTGTACCTCGGATCCATGCCCTTCTGGGATTACGCCCACGGCACCGGAGGGCGCCTCTGTGCCTGGTTGAGTTGGTTGCCCCTGAAGTGGGGTAGGGTGGATTTCACCCCTCTGGCCGCAGCGGGCGTGTATTGGAGCGTGGGGTATTTTCTCCAAGGCGGGATGCCACGGCTGTTTCTCAGACTGCCTCTATGAATGCGCCCGCGACGGGCGCTGCGTTTCTGCGGGAGACCGCCGGCGGAGTCGTTCTGACCTTAAAAGTCATCCCGAGGGCGTCGGTCAATGCGGTGGCGGGAGTCCAGGGCGACGCCTTAAAGTTGAAGGTCACCGCGCCCCCGGTCGATTCGGCCGCCAACGCCGAAGTCGTGCGGTTCTTGGCCGAGATTCTCGATGTGCCTCGGGGTGCGGTTCAACTCCTCCGCGGAGCCACCAGCCGACACAAGCAGGTGGGTGTCGTGGGCCTGACCGGGGCGCAACTCCTGAAGCGGCTTAAACCAATGCTTGAACAGGAGTAAGCCCGCCTCACCGTTTGGGACCAGGATCACCTTCGTCACCTGCGGCTCAAACCGATGCTTGAACGGGAGTAAAAGCCCACCCCGAGGCACATCTGCGCATCGACCGGGGCTGGCCTGAGCGAT
>SXGS01325250.1_pt1 | contig 19539 bp, 16 predicted proteins | sample 3174681 | NCBI WGS metagenome assembly SXGS01 (sample SAMN11356861, study PRJNA531348) | freshwater metagenome | isolation source: freshwater sample F1-80 | place: China: Fuxian Lake, Yuxi | collected 2017-12-25 | reverse complement strand
CCTCAAGCAACCCCCGCTCCTCACCACTCAACCGGACTATGTAAATTTTCCGCATGGTACCAACCCTCCTTGGTTGGTACTTATACTATGTGCCTTGCAGCTGAATACTATCCTAATCCCTTTGAGTGGCAGGGCACTAGCTTAAAACCCGGGAAAGGTTGTCCACCTCTCGGGTTTTTCTATTTTAACAAGGTCCACCACCTGTTGAAAAAGGAATCCTTGGAGACCTTTCATGAATCGATTTCTTTCAGGATTTTTTGCCTGTTTATTAGCACTCACCATGGCAGGTTGTGGGGAAGAAACAAAAAAAACCGATGCCAAAAAACCCGTCGATGCCAAAACCATTACCGGCGACAAAAAGTAACCCAAAGAGAATTGATAATTCCCTAAGTTTTCCAAGGACATTTTTTCCGGACATGAAAAACCCACTCGTTTATTTTGTTATTTTTTCCTTAGTTGGGATACTTTCAGGTTGCACGGGAGGTTCTCCTCCCGGATTACACAAAACCAGGGAGCGCCCCTCCTCGGCCATTGAACCTGCTATCGAAAAAAAGGAGGACAGCAAGGGTCCAATTCAACCCGCCGCCAGCTCCAGGAAAACCGATTTGAACCAACCTAAGGCACAAGAGAAGAAAACTGATACTCCCCCGGTCGAAACCAAATAATCGATCTCTGTTACCCCCCATCAAACGCACAAGTATGGCACCCGGCCCGCCAAAACCGAACCATACCATTCGCTTCGTCGGTTAAAACGAACCATTGCGTAGCCTATATGGAAATTCGTAGTCGGCCTTGAATTTGTTTCCCATTGGAAAGCCTTTTTGAAAATCCGTAAGACCCATTTACCGCCTTGGGTTCACAAGGAAGGTAAGGATTTGGCTGGTGCTGGTTTGGAAATGGCTATCTCCATCATAAACCGCAATGATTTCGTGGGTCCCAACGGAAAAGAACCTGCGGGAAAGGTTGGCAATGCCTCCCACAAGCCTTGCCGTACCAAGTTTGGTGGATCCCTTATAAAAAGTGACGGTCCCGGAAGCTGTGCCTGGTCCTGGAATAACGAAGGTTACTGTAGCCTTAATGGTCGAAATAGCACCAAATACCATGGGGTTGGGTTGGGCAATCAGTGCGGTTACTGTACTCCTTTGATCTAGCGAATAGGGTACAATATTACTGGTACTACCAATGAAATTCAGGTCTCCGTTAAATACAGCCCTGATTGGGTGATTACCCACAGGCAATGAGTCCAAGGTTAACGAGGTCGTACCCTGTTCCAGCCTTTTGGTTCCAATCGGCCTGCCGCCATCAAAAAAGGTGACCGTGCCGACTGGTATCACCAAGCTAGGGAGGTTGGCGGTTACCACTACGGTGAAGGTCACAGATTGCCCATACTGGTTGGCGTTGACGCTTGCGCGCAAATCGGTCGAGGTACTGGCTTTCCCCACCGCAAGATAAAAAACATCACTTTGGGTGGGTAGAAAGCCTTGATCCCCATGGTAGCTTGCATAAATGCCTTGGGTACCCGGGGAAAGAGTGGGCAAGGACAGGTTGGCAACCCCCCTTACCAATTCCGTAGTGGCAATAGGTGTTCTTCCTCGAAGGGATCTTTGCCGAAAGAAGCTCACCATGCCGGTAGGTATCTCGGAATCAGGGCTGGTAGGAGTAACCTTCACCATAAAGGTTACGCTTTGACCATAAACAGGCGAGTCCACAGGGCCTGAAAGGGCCATTTCGGATCGGGCTTTTTTAACCACATGGCTCACTTCCCTGCTGGTGCTTGGCAGGAAGTTGGCATTACCCTCAAAGGTAGCCGTGATTTTATGGGAACCGACCGTGAGAGTTGACCGGTAAAGGATAGCCACGCCTTCGTTTAGGCCAATGCTTCCAAGGGAAGTTGCACCAGCAAAAAAGTTCACCCGTCCCGTTGCGGGTCCGGAACCAGGTGCCTTGGCCGAAACCGTTGCTTTAAGGCTTACCATTTGACCGAATACCGAGGAAGCCACCGAGGTGGTCAATTCGGTGATCGTAACCGCCTGATTCACCACTTGGCTAATCAGGCCCGCCGAGCTGTTTGCGAAATTATTATCCCCTGCATAAACCGCAGTAATTTTGGTACTACCAGCCGCCAGGGAATTGGTTGGGAATTGGGCCAAACCACTGCTGCTTAGGGTGCCCTTCCCAAGGGAAGTTCCATCCGCAAAAAATTCCACCTCCCCGGTTGGTGCTCCCAGGCCGGGAGATGAGACGGTGACCTTTGCCGTTAAGGATATCCATTGGCCAAATACCGAAGGACTCAACGAGGTTGACAAAACGCTCGTGGTGGCGGCTTTGTTCACTACTTGGGTTAGTGTTCCAAAGGATTTGTTTTCGAAATTATTATCCCCACCGTATACCGCGGTAATGATCCTGTTTCCAACCGCCAGGGAACCGATTGCAAACGTAGCCACACCTCCGTTAATGGTTCCAATTCCAAGGGAGGATCCATCGGCAAAGAATTCCACCTTTCCGGTGGGAGCACCGGACCCTGGGGCAGAAGCGGAAACCGTTGCTGTAAAGTTCACCATTTCTCCATAAACGGACGAATTGGCCAAAGAGGTCAGGTTTACTGCCGTTGCCGCCTGGTTCACCCACTGGTTTGAATCAACACTTGTGCTGCCAAGGAAATTTCCATCCTCATTGTAAACTGCTTTAATGATGCTATTTCCCACCGGGAGGGAACTGGTGGTAAGGGTGGCCTTTCCTCCGTCAAGGCTGCTGGTCGCAAGCAAAGTTGCCCCAACATAGAAAGCGACAGATCCCTTTGCGGTCCCCGACCCTGGAGCAAGAGTGGAAACCGTCGCCGTAAAAGTCACCGTTTGACCATACACCGGTGAACTCTCCGAAGAGGTCAATACCGTTGCGGTTGCCGCCTTGTTTACCACTTGGCTCGTTACGCCACTCGTGCTGGTTACAAAGCTTCCATCCCCATTGTAAACCGCCTTAAAGGAGTTAACCCCAACCGAGAGGGAACTGATAGTCAGGGTAGCTTCACCATTATTAAGGCTGCCACTGGCAAGAGGAATTTCCCCATTAAAGTAAGTGATCGTGCCCGTTGGGGTCCCTGCCCCGGCCGAAGCCGAAACCGTCGCTGTAAAGACCACTGTTTCACCAAAAACGGCCGGATTCACCGATGAGGTCAAGGCCGTCGTGGTGACCGCCGGGTTAACAGTTAGGGTGAAGGATTGGTTTGCATTGGGGGAAATCCCATTGGAGGCGCTAACGGTGAAAGAAAAGGTACCCCCGGTTATTGGAATACCAGCAAGAATCCCTCCAGAACTCAAGGTAACACCTGAAGGAAGGGATCCCGTGGTGAGAGAAAAGGTTGGGGAAGGGTTACCGGTTGCCAAGTAGGTAAAAGTGCCCGCTGTGCCTACTGTAAAAGTGGTATGAGCCGGGCTTGTGATCTCTGGGGAAACCGTGGGGGCGGAATAGGCAAGGGCTCCAATATCCGAGGTGACCCTGATTGAACCCTTCTGATCGAGACCATTCACGGGTAAGGCACTACTGATACCGGAATCGCCTGCACCGATGGCAGGACTACCGGGAAGCAGGGCCATGGTTGAGGTGGGTCCACCATTGTTTTGTAATGGGCCAAGTTTCGGGTCGGCGGAACTGACTATGGTGCCGCTGAAATGCTCGGCGGAAGTAATTAGGTTTCCTAATCCGGAGGACGATATACTTCCCTCATAATTCGTGCCCCCCAAAAATTCTTTATTGGCATTGCCATCCCTGATGATTGTGTTGTTAATCGTTTCTTGGGTCCATTTGATGGCCAAGCCGCCACTGATGATATTGTTGTTAATCGTTGCGGTGGCCAAGCCGCCTTCGCCCTCACCAAGGATTTGAACTTGTCCGGAAGATTTCCATTCTTTGTTTCCGGAAATGGTACAGTTTGTCAAAGTGATCGAGCCGTTGCGGGAAAAGACTGCCCCACCAAGTCCTTGGCCGTTACCACCACCCAAACCCCCAATTGCCGAGTTGTTGGCAAGGGTTGAATTGGTAATGGAGATGACACCTTCATTGTTGAAGATCGCACCCCCAAGGCCGGCTCCACCGCCTCCACCCCTAAAGCCACTGCCCCTGGGGCTTCTGCCGTCCCCGCCACCAAAACCACCTTTTCCAGCAGTAGCAAGATATGCTAAGTCCGTGGAACCGCCACCGCCACCGCCAAACCCCCCATTCCCACCATCGAACTCCCCACCGCCGCCACCCCCGCCAAAACCGCCATGCCCGGCTTGCATTCCGCTACTGCCACCCCCACCGCCTCCGAAACCGCCGCTATAGGGTAAAAACCCTCCGGTCCCACCGTTGGGGCCACCCCCGTTCCCATCTCCATCGTCATTCCCGGAACCAAGGAGACCACCGCCACCACCGGTTTTCACAATAAATCCATTAGATCCATTGTACCCTCCATTCCCCCCTACCGCCTGGTTTTCCGTCAAGGTTGAGTTGGAAATGGTGAGGTTTCCTTGGTTGAAAATGGCACCACCCAGGCCAGCTGCACCCCCGGCAACCGAGCCACCATCGCCACCCTGGGCCTTGCCCCCACTTAGCGTTAGGGAATGGAGGGTCAAGCTGCCCGTCTGATCGACATAAAAAAGCCGCCGTTCCCCGAAGGAACTGTTATTGTTCAGGGTAATGCCCTTGCTGCCGGTCGGTCCCTGGATGGTAATGTCCGAGTAAATGCCAAAGGCGCTGGCCCCCGCCGTCGTGTCACCCGTACTGGTTAGGGAAAGCGTTGCCGAGGCACTTTGCGTCAAACCGGCATCAAATTGAATCGTATCGGGACCCTCCAAAAGGTTTGCATCCACAATGGCTTGGCGAAGGCTCCCCTCTCCGGAATCATTGGTGTTGGTAACGAAAAAAGTGGAGGGTGTAACCCGACCCTCGAGGCATAAAATTTCCAAAGTTTGAAACCGGGGTTTCTTAAAGATTTGGTGGTTGAACCTGGAATCAAGACTCTTTCGGAAAAAACGGAACATTGGCGGACTCCCTGCCGAGTGTTTAAGAAAAAATCCCAAGCATTCAGGTCAAGAAATGGATCAATCGATTTGGCCAAATGGGAAAACCGGGGCTGTGGAGGAAATCAAATCCCTTCGTTTTGTTGTAAAGCCCCCCTAATGGTTTGCAATCTCAAGGCAAACAAATCTCCCAGTTTTACTATTTTTCCTATTTCAAAAGATATTTGACTCTATCCAATGGCCTTTCTGGACCCCATTGGAGGGAATTTGGGGATCCCCGTAGAGGATGATCGGATTTTATTTGTCCAAGGGGTACAAAATTCCCGGGACTCTTTTGAATCCCGGATTGATTACGCTTTTTGAGGAACCACGCGCGGAGCCGACGAGGGGACCCCGGTAGGGGAACGCCCTTCGCCCAGAATAATAAGCAGGGGACTAGCCACAAAAATGGAACTGTAGGTTCCCACAATGACCCCTATCACCATGATAAAGGCAAACAGGTGAACGCCTTCCCCACCAAACAAGTACAACACCATCACCACCAGGAATATGGTAAAGGAGGTCCAAATGGTGCGGCTCAGGGTTTGATTGACCGATTTATTGATCAGGTCTTCGTTCAAGCCGGGATTGCGTCCCCTAACCTCCCGAATCCGGTCGAACACCACGATCGTGTCATTCACCGAATAACCCACCAAAGTAAGTAAAGCGGCCACGGCTGGCAAGTCAATTTTGAAGTCTTGGATCAGGAGCAAGCCCGCCAACCCGGGTACATATTCCGCCAGGTAGTGACAGAGGGCAATGATACCCAAAGTGAAAAAGAGGTCATGGATCAAACATAGAAGGGTGGCTAGTCCAAAGGTCCAGTTTCCAAACCGAAACCAAAGGAAAATGACAATGGCCAGCCAACTCCCAACGATTGCATAAAGGGCCCTCTCCTGGGTACTTTGAGCCAAGGTGGAGTCGAAATTTTCCAACCTTTCGGGAACCGGCTTGTTGGCATAGGTCAATTGAACATCCGCCAACACCTGGGTCAGGATTGAGGGATCAATGGCATCCACCAATTCCATCCGCATCCGCTTGAATCGACCCGCTTGTTGTTCGTCGAGCGGGTCAAGCCGGGCGGATTTAAGAGTGGAAAGGCCCACCGCATCGGCCACTTTGGCCCCGATGGCATTGGCACTATGACGCACCTGAAGGGCAACCTGATCCAGGGAAACGGGTTTCTCGAAACCAAGGTCCACCGAAACCGGATTTCCCACATTCAACTGGGGTTTGTCCTTTAATTTGGCTACCGTCTGGGCCTCTGCGGGAATTTGGGAAACCGCTTTGGCCAACCCATCACGGGATACCGGTTTTTTCAGGGTGAATTTCCAGGTCCTGGCTTTACCCTCTTTTTCTTCCAAACCACGAACAATAAGTTCATCGTCAGCAGAAATGTATTTTGCCGCCTTGAGCGAAGACAAAATCGAAGGTTTGACCAAGGCAATGGCGGTGGGTTCGGCAAACACCAAGTCAAAGGCATTGCCACTTACCGAAATGGAAGAGAGTTGGGTGAGCTGAAGGAATGATCCCAGCTTTTCATTGATTACCTTCTTTACCTGGTCGATCGATTTTTCGGTTGTTCGCAGGGTGAACAACCGACTGCGATTGCTTTCCGAAAAAGCAGGATCAGCGACAAAAATCTGTTCAATCGAAACTTCGGGCAGCCCGGTTCCCTGCTGGCCGTGGTCAAACTGTTTGCGCAACCAGGTGATGTTGCCCACCTCGGCATTGGATTTGAAGGCTTCCTCCGAAAGAAGGCCGGTAAACGAGGTACCGCCATTGAAGTCGATGTTCAGTCCGGCTTTGCCCCTCAGGAAGAAAACACCCGCCCCGATAATGGTTAGGACAACCGTAATGGTGAACATCACCTTGCGGATGCTCATGAAATCGATTTGGGGATTGGTGAAAACCTTCAACATGTTGAGGTAACGGACCTTGCTGTTACGCATCCAGATGTCAAACATTACCCGGGTCATGGTCAAGGAGGTGAACAGGCTGATCAACAGCCCAAGAATCATACTCACGCCGAAACCCTTGAGTTGGTCATTTCCCACGATGTAAAGGATGATCGAGGTGATGATCGAACTTAAGTGGGTGTCGATGATGGTAGGAAGGGCACGGTCATACCCATTGCGGAGAGCAAGGGCGATGGTGGCTCCGCGGTCCTGTTCTTCACGGAGGCGTTCATAAATAAGGATGTTTGCATCCACGGCCAAACCAAGAGTCAACACCAACCCCGCAAGTCCGGGTAGGGTAAATACTGCGTTGACCTGCAACATGAAGGCAACCGTTAAAAGCAGGTTGGCAAAAAGGGCAAGGCAAGCAATGAAGCCTGATACCCGGTAATAGACAACCATGAAGAGCAGGACCGCCGCAAAAGCGGAAAGGATGGCAAACGCACCACTACGGATCGTGTCCTCCCCCAAGGTGGGTCCCATGGTGGTTTCTGAAACCGGTTGGGGTTTGAGCGTGGCGGGCAAGGCACCAGATCGCAAAACATCCACATACCGATCTACCTGGGGACCCGTAAAATCACCGGTGATTTGACCGCTTTCGTTGATGGTGGTGATCAGTCCGGGGGCGGACTGGATTTGTTGATCCAGAATGATGGCAAGTTGTCTTTGGAAGCTGGTCTGTGAATCGGGATTGTTTCGGGAAGTCAAAGCGGAAAAACGGCTTGCCCCTTCGGCATTAAAGCGGAAATTCACCGCCATCCGGCCCTTTTCGTCAATTCCCTTGGTGGCACTGCTCAGGTAATCCCCGGTGACTTTTTCACTTTCAGAGCCCTCCCGGACCAAAAGGAAATATTCAATGGTTTTGCCCTCCTGCCGATCTTTGAGAGAAATACGATCCAAATTGGGAATGCGGCGGCTGAACACCAATCCCTGGCTGGCCCGACCAAGGAAAAGGTCGGTGGCCTCCCGTTTTTCCCGCGCTTCCGTCACCATGCGGAACTGGCCCAGGGCGTTCTTTTCATCCGCCTGGGAATTCAGGCCCAATTCATAAAGGAACTGCTTGCCAATTTCCACCCAACGGTAATTGGTCCGGTAGGGTTCGCGACGCAAGGTTACCGTAAAATCCCGGGTTTGATCGGCATTTACCGGGACTGGGGGGGAATACCCCTGAAGGGCAAGCTTGTCCAGGTTTTCCGGACTTGTGGCTTTGATCGTTCGTTTGGCCGCCTCAATACCATCACGGTCGTCCATGTTGTTGGCAAGGATGCTAAATTCCAATTGGCCCTGTTGGGATATTTTTCCTTTGATCCTTTCGACTTCATCGGAGGTCAACCGTTTTTGACCAGTGGATCCTTTGCCGACAAGGCTGTCAACCAATTTGGATACCACTGTTTCGGAAAGGGTCGGTTTCCCTTCCTGGGCTTTGACGAGGCGCTCTGCATCCTCGGAACCCAAGCGTTCCCGGGCAATGAATTGGTCCAGAATTTCTTTGCGGGCCAATGGTTCAAGCGTGGCGGAATTATCTATCGCCTGAACCACAAGGGTGGTGAGATCGTTGGTCCTGATCGCTTTGTAACTTTGAGGTTTGGGGGGGATCCTGGTGGAAAGGTCTTCAATGACCTGGTTCCACCGGTTTTGTTCTGCCTCCACCTGGCGGCGGCCCCCTGTCGGCAGGATGATTTCCACCCGGGGTGGATCACCTGGAATGGGACGAATGGTTATGTTGTAAAGGTCATTGGGGTCGATTCGCCTTTTGAGAACCGTGGTTAGTTTTTCAACCAGGTCTGCCGGGGCTTCCTGCGTTTTGGAAGTGTCCACTTCATAAACAAGAACAGCACCCCCGGAAAGGTCCACACCCAAACGGAATCCACCCTCCCCTGCAAGGTATTGCCTTGAGGCTTGGCTAACAATGAAGGCGGACAGGAGCACGGGTACCACGCAAAGAAGCACCCGACCCGGGTGGACTCCCATGCCTATCACCTTTCCAAGGGAGGAAAGGAAACGGCCAATAGTGGTCAATAACTGGTTGATTGCTTCCATAATCGCTGCCCCGCAGAGGGGCTCCTAAAGGATTGAGGGGCGAGGCTTATCCCGGTTTAACCGGAGTTTTAGACGCCTCTTCTCTGGTAAAATTGCGTACAACACCGGCCCTGGTCACCCGGATCTTGACCTGGTCATCGACTCGAAGCAACAACTCATCGGCGGTATCGGAAACGGAAACCACAGTTCCATAGATACCGCCGGAGGTTAGGATCTTGTCGTTTTTCTGAAGGCTGTTCTGAAGGTTCGACCGTTCCTTTTCCTGTTTCATGGCAGGTCGCAAAAATAACAGGTATAGCATCCCGAACAACAGGACGAATCCGCCCGTTTGCCAGATGAAACTCATGTCGGTTTGCGCAAGGAACAAGTTGGAAATCCCTCCACCGGTTGGCTTGACCCGAGCCTTATCCGGTCAAATCATTAAAAGGCTATCCTAGAGGCAATAATTCATCGTTCAAGGCCCCAACCCACAAGGCACTCGTTAAAATAGGCGTCGTATCCGCCCCCTTCGATGGCCGTCCGGGCCCCACGCATCAAGTCGGCAAAATAATGCAGGTTGTGGATCGAGACCAAGGTTGGCCCCAACATTTCCGAGGTTTGGAAAAGGTGATGCAAATAACCCCTTGAGTAGCTTTTGCAACAGTAGCATTCACAAAGGGGATCAAGAGGATCAGCATGGCCCCTATGGAGGGCATTTCTTAAACGCAAATCACCTTTGCGGGTAAACGCCATGGCATTACGCCCATTACGGGTGGGCATGACGCAATCAAACATGTCGATCCCTGCGGCAACGGACCGTAAAAGGTCCACCGGACGCCCCACTCCCATCAAATAGCGGGGTTTGTCCGGTGGAAGGAAATCCGCACAAGGGGCCAATGCTTGAGCCATTTGTTCAGGAGTTTCCCCCACACTAAAACCACCCAGAGCGTATCCGGGAAAACCCATTTGGACGAGATTTTGGGTACAAAATTCCCGAAGGGAAAGGTCGGTTCCCCCCTGCACAATTCCAAACAGTAGTTGACTCGGGTGCGTTTGGGCTTGCAAACATTGGCTCGCCCAATCCAGGGTTCTATGAACCGCCTTTTTCAGATGGTCCTGGCTACAGCCAAAGGGGGGGCATTCATCAAAACACATGGCAATATCAGATCCCAGGTTTTCCTGGATGGAAACGGCCCGTTTGGGATTGAGTTCCAGAAGGGCCCCATCGATATGGGACCTGAAAACCACCCCTTGGTCGTTGATTTTCCGCTTTTCGGCAAGGCTAAAGACCTGAAAACCACCCGAATCGGTCAGGATCGGGCGGTTCCAATTCATGAATTTGTGGAGACCACCCAGGGAGGCAATCCATTCATCTCCCGGCCTGATGGCAAGGTGATAGGTGTTTGCCAAAAGGATTTGAGCCCCGGTGTTTGCCACCATCTCGGGAGTCAGTCCCTTGACGGTCCCGCAGGTTCCAACCGGCATGAAAACAGGGGTTTGAACCTGCCCATGGGCAGTCCAAAAAGAACCGCGACGAGCCCTCCCGTCGCGGCAAATCAACTCAAATCGGGCATCTCGGACGGGCATAGTGACCGACAAAGGTCCGTTGGAAAGGGAACCGGGAAGAGGGTCAATCGCCCCGTAGGCTCACGCCAAGAAGGGTAAGCTTCTCGCGAACTTCATTGAGCGAGGTGACGCCAAAGTTTCTGGCTTCCATCAACTCGTCCTGGGTTTTGCTCAGTAGTTCACCCATGGTGTTGATATTCAGGCGGGTCATGCATTTGCGCGCCCTGACCGAAAGCTGAAGCTCCGATACAGGCTTGCTGTAAATGGCCTGCTCCTGTTCGGAAAGCTCACTGGGAGCGGGGCGATAGCGTTCCACAGGAACCACTTCGTCCAACGATTGTCCAAGCCTCAAGTTTTTAATGGTGAGCATCTGGCGAATTTCATTGAGGGATTGTTCCCCGAAATTCTTCGAAGCCATCATGTGTTTCTCGGAGATTCGGGTCAAATCACCCAAGGTTTTGACATTGAGTTTTTTGAGGCAATTCCGGGCCCGGACGGACAGTTCAAAATCGGTGACCGGGATCTCAAACACCTGGCTAAGGCGACTGTCCACCTTTTCCTCATCGTGGCTAATCACCATCGACAGGGAGGCTTGGGCATCTTTCAAAAAGAGTCGGGCTTTAATGTCGTTAGGATTGGCCGCTAGCAATTTGCGATAGCATTCGACTGCTTTGTCAAAACGGCCCATATCCTCGTAAAGGACGCCAAGATTGTTAAGCGTACCCAAGTGGACGGGTGGGTGACGAAGGCAGCGTTCGTAAAAGCCGACGGCATCATCGTCATTGCCCGCATAGTCATTGGCTCGGGCCAATTCAAACAAGGCTCCGGTGTGCCCTGGGTCGAGGGTGATGGCCTGTTCAAAGGCCTCAAGTGCTTGGGGGAAATGGCCATCCGCCGAAGATAGGCAGCCCTTTTGAAAGTGATATTCCGCCGAGTGGGATGCCATTTCACTCAGTTTGGCCAAAGTGGTTTGAGCTTCCTTGACATGGCCAGAGGCGCGCTGGACCGCCACCTTTTGCAGCTGGACCTGGGTTGCCGTGTAACCGCCCTTTTCTGCCCGATCAAAGGCCTTAAGGGCCTCGGCATAGTCCTTCTTGCCCAGCAAGGCCCGACCAAGGTAAAAATTGGCCAAGGTGCTATCTGCCTCACGAAGATGCTCGATTGCCTGGCTTGGATGACCCAAAAAGAAAAGGGAAAGGCCGATTTTCAGGTGCAATTTGCTGGTTTGCTCGGGCTTGGCATCCACCAATTTTTTCTTGAGTACCTCGGTTGCATCCCGGAGGATGTGGTATTGGGCAATGTCCTCGGCAAGTCCGTTGCGGATCTGCTGAACCGTACCCGCATCACAATCATCCTTTTCAACCAACAATACCTTTAGGTCCACCATTCGCCTGACCTCTATTTCATCCCTAAGGGCAATTTCATGTAAACCGTTATGATACTAAAATTCCCCTGCCTTTAGCAAGGGGATGCAATAAGTCAGGACGGAACATGGCTCCCAGGGAAACAGGCACCACCCCACCTTGCTACGCCATGGTCCACCCGGGTTTGGAACAGCTGGCAGCAGAGGAATTAAAGGAAAAATTCGACTCTGACATCCGCAAAACCTTGCCGGGATTTGTGTTTTTTCGTCCCGGTTTTTTTCACCCAAACCTTTTACAGGTAAGGACTACGGAGGATGTTTTCCTGTTGGCCTGGGCGTCTGGCGAACTCACCAAACGGGCCACCGACCTCGATCTGATTGCCAAATGGACCAGCCGGGAGGCGGACTGGTCCAGGCTGATTTCCCTCCACCAGCAAATTCGCCCAAAACGCCACACCCGGATGACCTTTCGGTATGTAGTCCAAATGGAAGGGGAACGGGCTTTTTTCCGACGGGATGCCCGCGAAACCTTTGCCAAAGCCGTCGCCAGGCACATCCCCCCCAAATGGACTCATGTTGAAGAAAATGCGGACATCGAGTTTTGGCTCACAATTGACCAAAATACCGCCGTCTCCGGAGTCAGGCTTTCCGACAAATCCATGCGCCACAAACTGGATCATTGGCTGCATAGGCCCGCATCGCTTCGACCTTCGGTTGCCGGATCCATGGTGCGGCTTGCCAAAATCCGACCAGGAGAGAGCATTTTGGACCCTTGTTGCGGGTCCGGTACCCTTTTGGCAGAGCATATGATCCAACTCAAGGAACTCGACGAAAAATCCCCGCCAATTTGCTTCGGAGGCGACATAGAAGCCTCGGCCGTTGGCGAGGCCAGACAAAACATGAAACGCTATGGGGACCCATTTCTTGCCCATTGGGACACCCGGCTTTTGCCCCTTGGGGACTCCTCCATGGCAAAAATTGTGGTCAATCCCCCGTTTGGCAAACAATTGGGAAATCCTGAGGAAATGCCCGGCCTATACCGGGAATGGGCCCAGGAATGGTTTCGGGTGGGAAAACCAGGCTGCCGCATGGTCGCCATTTCCAGTATGCACCGGGAATTCAATGATGCCTGTACCTCGGCGGGGTGGAAAAACGATCGTAAGGTGCTCTTTTCCATTTTGGGGCAAAAGGCAACCATTAGTGTCTGGATCAAACCCTATTGACCGGGTAGATTAGCCGGATAATCATTTTTTTCACGATCCGAATGGGGGCCCCATGCAGATCCAATGTCCCGGGTGCAAAACCAAGCTCCAATTGCCTGATGAAACCAAAGCGGGAACCCGAGTCCAATGCCCCGCATGCAAAAAAGTGCTTGCCTTACCGGCAAATGGGGCGGCACCCCCAAGTAAACCGCCTGCCCCAAAACCCGAACCCAAACCCCAACCATCCCCTGCGGATAATTTCGACGAGGATGAATCCGCCGGGATGTATGGAGTCCGCAAGGATCCCGACCTGGATGATGATGAGGAAGAGGAAATCGCCCCCAAAGGCAAATCCAAGGGCCCTCCCAAATTCAAAAAAAAGAAACGCCCTGAGGTCAATTTTGCCCCGGATGTATCCATCAAGGATTTACGCGGCCCAGCGATGGTCCTGGTGGTTCCTCCTTCCAATTACATGATGATGCAATGTGGTTTGGTCATCGTCACCACCCTGGCAAGCATCGCCATGTCCGTATGGCCCTTTATTTTCATGGATCGGGTTTTGCCCCAAGCGGTGGCTTTGAAACCCTTTTACCAGGGCAAAACGGAAAAAAAGGATCAAGCCAGGTTCAAAAGGATTGAAGAGGGTTGGGTGACCTGGCCCGCCTTGAAAAAAGGTGCCAAGGAGGACGATACCGGTTTTCGTGGAGACCCAATGACCGAGGAGGAATACGAAGCCGCCAAGGAGGAACTCGCCAAACACCTTCCTTTTGCCGTGGCTTGGTTAACCTTGAGTTTTCTGATTCTTGGGTATACCCTGGCGGTTGCCTTTGCGGCTGTAAAAATGCAGTCGCTGGAATCCTATGCCTGGTCCATGACCGGAGCCATTCTTGCCATGCTTCCCTTTGGGGCGATTGGTCTCTTATGCTACTTCTTCAAACCCACCATGGAGTTCACCGATTTGCCCATCATCCTTTTTGTGTTGGCAGTGGAGGCGGTGTTCACCTTTTTGGTAGGTGTAATGGCCCTTGCTGTTTTGCTCAAAAACGATGTCAAATTGGGCTTTGCCTACCGAAGCGATGCTACCGGGTAGTAAACCGGAGGCCCCAGGTCAAAACGGGCTTTTGCCTCTCGTTAACAAGGTCCAAAGCCCGCCCAAGCGGCCCAGCCAATTTTTTTCATGGCCTATGCGCAAGAGAGCCCAAAGGTCGTGACGGTGGTCCTTGCCCGACCAGGCTTGGTCAAAATGCGGTCGATAATGTCCCTTTCTGAGGCTAAGCACCATGGGCCTTGTCATGGCCAACAGCCCTTCCTCGCCTTGGGTAACACCCCAACCACTGGCTCCCCTGCCCCCAAATGGTGAGCCCGGGTGGGCTACCGGTGCGATCAAATCATTGACGCTTAAAATTCCGCAGTCAAGGTCCAATCCAAGTTCCAAGCCATCATCCACATCCCCGGCAAATACCGATGCTCCCAGTGAAAACCGGGAATTACGGAGGATAGTGGAAATTTCTTCAATCCGTTCAAAGGGGGCTGCAACCGCCAAAGGTGCGAAACAGGGTTCCAGGCAAGCAAGCAGGTCCGACCGGGTTGATTCGATCAAGACCGGCTGCATGGCCAACTCGTCCCCACTTTCGGGAAAACCCCCACCGGAAATAGGGGCTCCATGCCGGATAGCATCATCCACCAGTTTTTTTGCCTGGACAAGTTGACCAGGAGTGGCCAACCTGGTCATTTCGGCTTTGTTAAATCGCTCTCTCAGGGGAGCAAATAAAGGCTCGTAAAGGGAGCGATGTACCAAAAGGCGACGGGGGGCGATACAAGTCTGGCCCGAAAACGACCGTATGCCAAACCAAATGGCCTTCCGTACCAATTCAAGATCCTGAAAATCCTCTAAAACCACCAGGGGGTCGGCCCCTGAAAGCTCCAAAATGGAAGGGATAAGCTTCTGCCCCAATTTTCCGGCAATGCTTCGGCCCGTGCCTTCTCCCCCGGTAAACACCAGAAAATCTATTTCTTGGTCACATAGCCAGGCTCCGTACTTTCGGTCGGTGGGAAGCACAACCAACTGATCCTTTCCAAATCCTGCCTCCCTCAATGCATTTGCCAGAATTTCAGCCGATTGGGGAGCCACCTCGGAAGGTTTCCAAACCACACAATTTCCCGCGGTTAGGGCTTGGATGATTTGCACCCCGGAAAGGAAAAAGGGATAATTCCAGGTCCCAATGATACCCACCACCCCATGGGGCATGCGACAAACCCACTGTTGGTCAGCTAGCCAAAGTGGGGACCGGGTGGACCTTCGTGAAGCCAAAACTTTTCGGGCATTTCGGGCAAGGTAGCGACACGCCTCCGCCAAAGGCAGGATTTCTCCCCCAAGAACTTCTCCAGGACTTTTGCCAAGGTCAGCCCTGGCCGCTTCAACGAAAGCCTTACCATGCTTTACCAACAGGTGCCGCAGGTTTTTGACTGGTTCCAATCGGGAAAGTATGGGAACCTTGCGCCTTTCCCTCGAAAGATCCCTTAGGCGGCGTATCTCTAATTCAAAACGGGTTTCACCCTGCACCTCGTTCAATGGTTTGCTCCCTCATGTTTGGCCCTAGAAGGTAATGTTACCAAACTCAGCAAAGGCTCCTCCATGAATCTTGTTCCTGCGTTTCCCAACTGGATTACGGCTGACCTGGCTGGAATTGGCGGGAGTTTCAAAGCTTCCCCTGAAGATTTTTGGGTCGAAGAACTTGCGGCTTATGAACCATCAGGAACCGGGGATTTTTTGTTCCTATGGGTGGAAAAACGGGACCTGGCGGCGGGAGAATTGATTCGCATCCTGGGAAAATCCCTGGGAATCCCCCAACAGGACATTGGTGTTGCCGGACTTAAGGATAAAGTGGCCCTTACCCGACAATGGGTATCTGTGCCCTTGTTAAACGAGGAAAAACTAAGCCAAATCGATCATCCTGGCATCCGCATACTGAAAACAGGCAGACATAATAACAAACTCAAAACGGGCCATTTAACAGGCAACCGCTTCCAAATTCGCATCAGAGGAACGGTTAAAGGGCAGGAACGGATAGGGAGCTTGCTCGAACGCATTCACGCCATGGGCATTCCCAATGCATATGACCGACAACGATTTGGCCGTGGGAATGAAACCCTTAAACTTGGCTGGGAAATCCTCTCGGGAACCGCTCCCAGGTCGATCAAGCCATGGTTAAAACGCTTGGCGGTTTCAGCCCTTCAATCCGGCCTTTACAATACCTATCTCCTCGGAAGGCAACTTGGGAATAACCTTCACACCGTCATTCCCGGGGATGTCATGGCCAAATGCCCCGCTGGGGGAATGTTTCGGGCTCCCACCGACCCGGATGCCCTTGGTCTGGAACAGGCTCGCATGGATACCCATGAAATCACGAGTGCAGGGCCCATTTTCGGTTGGAAACTGTTTGCCGCGGAAGGTATGGCCAAAGCCTCCGAGGATGCCATTTTGACCCAATCGGGCCTCACTCGGGAATCCTTCTTGCGGGAAAAAAGAATTACCGAAGGAACCCGCCGCCGGAATCTGATTTTTCCCCAAGTGGAGGTGATTGGCTGGGAGGATCGGGATGTGGTTATTGGATTTGACTTACCCTCGGGGTCCTATGCAACACGGGTGTTAGGTGAACTGATGCACAGTGACGATCCGGCCCCGGAAACCATAACGGATTCCGATTCTAACGACAATGCGGAGTTTCCCGACACATAAAATTCCAGTTTTGCCCACTTGACCATAATTGATTTGAGCCCCGGGCATAAGGTCATCAAACTGTTTACTTATAGAATACAAGCACCTCAGCTGGAGTGGCTCCCGTGAATCCCAACGAAGTCATTGCCGAATACACCGTTCCCGAGAAAATACTGCTGGCCGCTTCCGTGTTGGACAAGCGCGGAGAAACGCCTTTCACAGCAGAAGCTTTAATCGTCTGCTCCTGGAAGGGACATCCTTTAACCTTTGGGCTCAAAGGATTTGCGGACCAGCATCCCGATTCCAACAAAATATTGGCTAGCATTATGGGTGAAAAGGGCCTGGCCAAGAAGGGGTGGCTACAAAAAGTCGGACAAAAGCTCTATATCCTTACGGATGATGGCAGGGATGTAGTCCAAAAGCTCCAACAGGGCGAACCCGTTACCCTGTCCCGCCCAGCCAAGTCAATTAAAATCCCCTCGTTCCCCCCGGAACTGGAAAGCTTTGTCCAATTGATTTTTGAATCGGCTGCCTTCACCAAATTTCAGGAACAAAGAAGAGCGGAAATCATCTTTGTTGAAGCGTGCAAATTCTGGTGCATTTCCGAAACCATGACCACCGAAACCATTGATGCCAAGCGGCTCATTTTTGCCGACAACCTCAAACAGCTAAAGGTTGAGGTAAAGCCCTCCACCATGCTTTCCAACGGCCGGAGCCTGGATCCGGAAGACCTGGATTTCATCATCAAGGTTCACGAATTTCTCCAGGATCGATTCAGCAGAAACCTTGCCATGCTTCGCCACAAAGCCTCACGCTAGGTTTGAAAAAGGTTTTGGGGTCCCCTACTGACAGGGTCCTCACCCAATTGGGAAATGTCAGAAGATCGTGTTCCGTTTCCAAAAGTAATCCAGGTGGTAACCGGTCAGCCGGTATCGCTGGAAAGACCCTCCCGTGTCAACAAAATCTCAAAATCCCGTGAACGCATACGATTATTTCGGTAACAATTCGCCTTTTCGTAATTGTTTCAAGGTCATTTCAGCACAAAACCCTAAAAGGCCAGGGCAAACTGCAACCCCTTCAAGAACGGCTTCCGCCCTGCGTGGGTCCAGGATTATAGGTATGGAAAGCCGCTATACCACGAACGGCGGGTTTTTCATGGGAAAGCAAGGGAACAATTTTCTCACGATTACCAGACCTGATAATCTCATTAAACACGGATTCACGCTCATTATACGCAGAATTTGCCGACCTTGAATTTCCGCACTCGGTTGCCTCTCATGTTTGATCGACAAAGCAATGTAACGACGAATAATCATTTCTTCTGGATCAGGTTTGCCAAGAGCCTTCATAGAGTACCAAATAGCCTTAGGTGGTAGTAAAGAGCGTTGAATCGGTCATGGGAAGGGATGCCATTGGACAGGTCAAGAAACTTCGCAAACCAACCTTTTCGGATTTTACCGAACTCGGCAATGGAAACAAAATCTTCGGCACCACAAAGGGACGCAACAAGGGCGATTAAAAGAATGTTGTTGAGCTGGTGTTTGAACTTGCGACTGCGGGGGTCCGGAATGATGGAAAGGTAATCCATTATTAATCGACACCTTGGTTCGATGACCCATCCTGGGTCCTCCAATACGGCTTCCCTGCAACACCGGCTTGACCCAGGCCAACCAGCCAGTTTACAGCTGCCCCACTGTCCCATAATCCCTAACATGATGCAATCGCCCTGCCCTCCCTGGTTGGTACTTATATTACATCCCTTGCAGCTGAATACTATCCTAATCCCTTTGAGTGGCAGGGCATTAGTTTGACCCATTTTCAATTATCCTACCACGAGCCACACGCTTATTACCTTCATAAAGCTCAAATGTCCGATCCGTTCTCAAACAGTCATGGGGAGCATCATCCATGAGAAAGCGTATTCCAGCAAGCCACCTAAACTCTGTGCTTGACTGTCCATCTTTAACGACAATCAATGACCAAGCACATTCTGTTGGGGGCCACGGTTCGTCGGTGAATCTCACTACAGTCGAATAAGGAGGGATTTCTATTCCCAATGGAGGCCTAACACGACCCCCTTGATCTTTCGTAAACCACTCGATAACTGCTTTGGTTTTCATCATGGGTATTACTCCAAAAGCCATGCCTTCAAAGATTGCACATCGTCGTTATGCAAGTAGCGTACCGGGCCACGCCCGTCGAGGTTTGGTAATCGGAAGAGGCTCGGAGAATTATCCGGTATATCTAATTCGATCAGCCGAAACTTACCATCGGGGAATAACGCCTTGCCGTGGGATTTGGCCCCTTCAAGGGAATCCGCAAACCATTTACCTTCGAGGGAATTTGGGCCTTGGCGAAGTTTGCCTGTATAAAGTATGTCTTGATATTCCGCTTCGCTTACGGCCCGATATGCGCGAGAATATCCTTGAGGAACTGGCAGTTTGTTAATGTCTTTGGACAATAACGCTCTTAATTCGTTATAATCTTCCCACTTCTTTACCCCGGCCAGTCCAAGGGCCGTTACGCCGCGAACAACATTAGCACTATCAGCACCAACCGTGATTACAATGTCCGCCTCTCGGCCAAAAGTTCTTTCAAAAGAATTGGAGCCTGTTTCCCCTGTCCAAAGTTGATAAAACTGATTTTCAGCTCTAGATCCACCATGTACAACCCCAAT
>SXGS01398399.1_pt1 | contig 19544 bp, 19 predicted proteins | sample 3174681 | NCBI WGS metagenome assembly SXGS01 (sample SAMN11356861, study PRJNA531348) | freshwater metagenome | isolation source: freshwater sample F1-80 | place: China: Fuxian Lake, Yuxi | collected 2017-12-25 | reverse complement strand
GCGTTTCCGACAAACCTTGACCGCGATCCGCCGCTTAGAGGTTTAGCGCCACAATCGCAAGCCGACTTTGTTTGGCAGGCGCTTGCCAGCGATCAGACCGCCGAGCAATTACGCAAAGAGTTAGCTGCTCTGGCCGAGCGTCAGAAAACAGATCGCGCTTAATCGGCTAATCTAACAACAACTACCAAACTCATTATTGAGTTTCAAACCATTGGAGAATCAAATGGCTAACAAAGAACAAAAAGGCAATGCCAATAACAAAAAAGTCGCGAAACTTTCGTTGAAAGAAAAGCGTCTAAAGAAGCAAGAAAAAAAGAAGCACTAGTCAGCAGCTAAAAACGGTCGCAGAGCTTTAAAGGCGATCTCGCTCCATATCGAGCACCACTACAACGACGTCGAGCACGACAACTACGACAACTCCGACGACTACAACGAATCCGAAGACTCCGGGAACATTTGCTGGATATTTAGGCGGAAGTTGCTGGGATGGATCGCTGCAACCGTATTACTGGGGCAACGACGGGGTAGCGCGGGCTGGGGCGTGCCCAACAAGGCCAACCGAGGCGCCGCCACCGTGCACATACTCAGATGGCTCTCGTCGAGATTCGTGTTGAGTGGCGTACTCTTTACTTTCGCTTAAAGCGAGATTTATTCGTTGCCTTGGCAGCGCGATAACTGGTTGTTGTCGGCGGTGACCAAGCCGAGTGCGTCAGCGCATTTGATTGCGGTGCAAAACTCGCCGTGCAAATTGGCAACAGTCATCGCATGCACAAGCTCAGGGTCGCGATCGACGCCATCGGGTCCGATGCGATTCGATGCTGAACAACAATCTTCAATTAAATATGTGTCAAAGCCAAGATTACCCGCCATACGCGTTGTTGTCTCGACGCAAAAGTTTGTAAAGAAACCAACTATTGCAAGTCGTGAAATTTTGGCTCGGCGCAGTTGAATTTCTAAATCGGTGCCGATGAAGCCAGAGTTAACATCTTTCTCGACGACGATTTCGCCTGCAGCCGGCTCGAAGCCAGGTTTTTGCGCACCAGTTGGCAGCGAAAATTTCAGAGGTGATGCTGCCTCGCGCGAATCATGACGCGTAAAGGCGACTTGAAGTTTCGCGTTACGCCAAGCCGCAAGCAACTGCGACATCTTGTCTTCTGCGTCGGGGTTGTTTCGCCGACCCGTTGGTCCACCCCAATGACTCAAAACATCGACGCCAACTTGCACATCAATTAGCAATAACGCTGTTTCACGCCCGAATTGTTTGATCATCACAGAGATCTTAAGGTATGCCTGCGCTTGCGAGGTATGCCTGATACTGTCGCATTAATGGCAAAAGCCAGATATACCCCATAAAAATCACACAGGAGAAACAATGTTACGAAAACTTAAATCACTTGGATTCAGCGCGAATCTTTCTTACGCGCTCGGGTTCGCATCGGTAATTGGCAGCATCGTGGTTTGGTTCACGCAGGGCGGTCTAGACGCTGGCGAAGCCGGCGCAGCAGGCGAGCGTTTCGGAATTTTCGTCGGACTCTGGGCGCCAACATTTATGGCAATCGGTAACGGCATCGACAACTTGTCAGACAAATAATCGACTCGCGTTAGGCGAATCAATTATTTAATTCGAATTAGAGTCGGGTGACACTTGCGATAAAAACCGCAAGTGACACCGCGATTACTACGACTGGCGCGACAATCTTTTGAATGCTCTGCATCTCAACAGTTAAGCACGCTTTTTGACCGCGAACTAGTATTGGGTGCTTGAGTTTAGAAAATACAGAGATTGAAAAACTTAAGAAAAAGTATTTGCGTCCGCCAAATCAGATGGGTTTGGCCCGGCTAAAGGTCTTTGTTCTTGAAAATAGCCCTGCGTGGTTCGTTGTGGCGTTGATGCGGCGGTTTATCACCAAGAGTGACTATCAGTCGAAACGCGAGTCAAAAGATTTTTTTCAGCGGGCCAATGTGGCTTATGGGGCTCATCGACAGAGGCGCTCAGTACGGTTGCTGCGTGTGGCGTTCGGGTTGCTTGGTGACGAATTTTCAAGGGATTACTCACGACTAATTATTGGCGCAACTAATCAGACGCAAGTTGATGCTTCACGGCGCAGTGCTTTGTCTGGTGAGATTCTTGATGCGACCAAGGCTTTGCCGATTGGTGACACGGATGCCACAGGTTGGTATCAGCTATCGCGAGGCTTATTTAGCGTCGGATACTTTCGTGCCGCATGGGTTGCGCGCGAAAATTCGATCGAGCTTTCTATTCGTGAAGGTGAGACTGCAGGCGCTGGTGCCACCGCGGTGGGTCGCGCGATTCAGGCCCATCTCGAGCGACGTAATTTTGCGGATGTTGAAGCGATGCTTGAAAAGTCGGCTGGGCAGATTAATGAAGCTGGCTTACGCGATATTCGGGACTATCTCGACATGATGCAAAACAAGTATGTGATGCCGCCGCTCGACCCAAACTCGCCAAGTTTCGAAGCCGAAAAACTCTTCAGCGAACTAATCACCGGTAAATCCGTGGCCCTCGTCGGCCCAGGCAGCCCCTCTGGCCACTACGGTGACGAAATCGACTCCGCCGACACCGTCGTCCGTATCAAATACGTTGGCCGCGAGCACCTACCTCCTCAAGAATTCCACGGCCACCGCTGCGACATCAATTATTTCGGATCTAGTGAAATTGAGTCATTGCTGTCAAGTTGCCCAGCGATTGAGGTTCCTCATTGGCATCGAGGTTTGAACCTGATTTTGACTTCCAGTTTACTTAATTTACCAATTGACGATTTCACGATTCTAGATTTGCCGTTGTTTTCATTAACTTACCGTACAACTGCTTACGCTGGTGTACGTGTAATCTATTCGATTTGTAAGTTGCAGGCATTAAGCACGAAACTATTTGGCTTAAATTTTTATGCTGACCGGTTGACTTATTCAGTTGAGAATCAAAAGTTTTTAGCAAATTCAGCAGACAAGCTTGGGCACAAATCATTTGATAAGAAAGGGATCACTGAACAGAAGTCTTTTTACAGAGCGAGAGATTTGTTCATTCATGATTCGGTGTCAAATTTTTGTTTTGCGCAGAATTTGTATAAGGCGGGGTTGTTTGAAATCGAGCCTTATGGGGCCAGCATCTTGGCGTTGACGCCGTATCAATATGTTGAGCGTCTCGAAGAAATGCTCGGTGACTGGTAGAAGTCGCCTTTGTCTAAACTCCGAGTGGCTTCAATCCAATTCAAATGTTGTTTTGTCAACTAGGTGAGACGGTTGATCTGCCTTTGTTAAGAAGCAGTTGCCTACTACTAGTATCTCGATATCGGTGCGCATAAAACAGCGCAGAGCATCTTCGGGGCTTTCAACTATGGGTTCGCCGCGCACGTTAAATGAAGTATTAACGACTACTGGGCATCCGGTCAGATTTTTAAATTCCGAGATGAGTTGATGAAATCTTGGATTTACGTCTTTCGAAACCGTATGGATGCGTGCTGAGTTATCGACATGCGTAACAGCCGGGATTACTGATCGTTGAACCTCGAGGCGTTCAATACCAGTCTTTTCTAAATCTTGGTGCGCTGGTTCTAGTAACTTCTGAGGTGCGACGTTCGCGACCAAAAGCATGTAGGGGCTGTCGATCGCCAGGTTGAACCATTGGTCGACGTCCTCTCGCAAAACACTAGGCGCAAACGGACGAAATGATTCGCGTTTTTTGACTTGGAGGTTGAGTCTTTTCTGAACAGTTGGCGAACGCGGATCAGCAAGGATTGAACGCGACCCAAGCGCTCTCGGCCCGAATTCCATGCGACATTGATGCCAGCCAACTGACTTTCCATTTGCTAACGCAAGCGCGGTTTGACTGACGAGTTGGCTGTCGTTCAGAACCTCATACACAGCACCGGCCGCTTTGAGACGCGATTCAACATCGAACTGCTCATATTTCGGACCGAGTAGCGAGCCTTGCATTAAGTCTCGAGAGCCGGTGACTTCGCGTGTGGCACCGAGGCCCATGTGATGTACCGCAAGTGCTGCGCCTACAGCGCCACCCGAATCACCTGCCGCAGGTTGAATCCAGATTTCGTCAAAAATACCTGAACGATGTAGAACGCCGTTAGCAACACAATTTAGTGCAACCCCACCTGCTAGGCACAGGTTCTTCATTCCAGTTTTCATTCGCACATCACGCGAAATTTTGATCACAACTTCTTCAACAACTTGTTGCACTGACGCCGCTAGATCCATCTCGCGCTGAGTTAGGGGATCATCGAGGCCGCGCGCTGGAGCACCGAAGAGATTGGCAAACTTTGTATTTGTCATTGTCAGACCAGTGCAGTAATTGAAGTACTGCATGTTGAGCGCAAACGATCCGTCATCACTGATATCAATAAGATTGTCGCGGATAATACCGGCGTATTTAGGCTCACCGTAGGGAGCCAGACCCATCACCTTGTATTCGCCAGAGTTAACTTTGAAACCTGTGTAGTAGGTAAATGCAGAATATAGAAGTCCAAGCGAATGAGGAAAGTGAATCTCGTCAACTACTTCAATTTCGTTGCTGGTTCCAAGACATGTCGAAGTGGTTACCCACTCTCCGACGCCATCCATTGTGAGAATGGCGGCATGTTCGAATGGTGATGGGAAAAATGCGCTTGCAGCGTGGCTAAGATGATGCTCTGAAAATAGAAGTTTCTCGCTGACGTCGCCAAAAATAGGTTCAAGGGCTTTTGTAAGAACTTGCTTTTGAAATAATTTCTCTTTTAACCACACCGGCAGAGAAGTTGAAAATGATCTGAACCCTCGTGGGGCAAAAGCTAAATAAGTTTCAAGAATACGGTCAAACTTGAGAAATGGCTTATCGTAAAATACAACATGGTCTATCTGACTTGATTTCAACCCAGATGTAGCAAGACAGTACCGAATTGAATTTGTCGGAAACGACGCATCGTGCCGCTTTCGGGTAAAGCGTTCTTCTTGAACGGCTGACTTTATTTCGCCGTCAACTAGAAGACATGCGGCCGAGTCGTGGTAATAGGCAGAAATGCCAAGAATTGCGGTCATCTAGAAAAGAACATAAATAAATGGTGCTAAAGGTGACGAGTTTGCCAGAACCAATAATCCACCAATTAGTAGCAGAATAAGCAAGAACGGTGCAAGCCACAGCTTCTTATTTTTTTTCAAAAACCGCAAAAACTCAATTATGAACGACACTAATCCTCCTAATACTGGTTCTTAAACAATTCATAGGAATAACCTTTGGATCTCCGCTCTTTCCAGTGAGTCGAAATTTTCTTGGGCCTCAAACTAAGTTTGTCCCGCCCAAAAACCCGTAAGACAAGTGCAAGAGGAGAGATCAGAAGGTAGAACAAAATACCAAGAACAATTGGGCTAATAAATCTGGCGAGAAGAAGGCTGAACTTCATCCAATAGCGATTGGGCTTTGCCAGTATTGCTGGAGCCGTCAAGGCGATAGCGAAGGTGGTTGCGCTCGCAGTGAAAGCACTGATTTGAGCAAATGTTGAAGAGTTTTTCACCACAAAATAAAGCGCTGCCAGCAAAAAAATTATCGCAAACATCAGCCCAAAACTCTTGTTGCTGCCGCCGATCGGTCCATCAGATTGTTTAAGACCTAGCGCATTAGACATATCAAAAAATTTAGCACTTTCGCGAAGTTGTCGCTTGAAATATTTTTAGCCGAGTTGGGCTTTGATTAGGTCGCGAATTTCGGGAGGCATGAAGTTGTTTTCTTGAGTCGTCTCGGACTCGACGAGTTCGACAAGTTTGTTGGCAACATCAACAGGGTCGAGTTGATTCGTCGTCACCATCGTGCCTATCGCACGCAAAAGATCGGTCGCGGGAGCACTAATCGAACCAGCCCCAAACCACTCCCACATCGAAGCTGCCATGCGATCATTGAACCCCGTGTTGTAGGCCCTGGATTAATCAGCGTCACGTCAATGCCCGCAGACGCAAGTTCGGCACGCATCGCCTTGCCCATTGCTTCGAGTGCGTGTTTAGTCATGGCATATGGACCAAATGACGGCCCAGGCAACACACCCGCGATCGACGAAACGATGATTACTCGACCTGACCGCTTCGCAGCCATCTTGGGCAACACTGCCTGAGTAATTGCAAGCGTGCCAAACACATTGACTTCAAATAAATGTCTGACCCGAGCGATCGGTACGTCAGCCATCGGGCCTGTTTGCCCTGCGCCAGCGTTGTTGATCAGTACGTCGACATCGAACTTGGCAGCCGCAGCGACGTCGTCAGTTGAAGTGATGTCAAGTTTCACGACTTCGAGTTGCGGCGCCTCGGCACGCAATGCGTCGGCTTGAGATTGTGTTTCTGTTGTCGCAATAACTTTGTGTCCGCGCGCGGCGAGTGCGAGTGCGGTCGCTTTACCGAAACCCGAGCCGGCGCCAGTGATCAAAACTGTCTTCATCGTTTTCACTCCAATTTGCGTCTAATTGTTTGTTGTGAGACTAGTTCGCCTAAGGTGAAGTTGTGGTGCTGGGAAATGTAATCAATTCAAGTGGCATTGCAACGAGCGTTGAAGTCGTTGCAAACTTTGGCGAATTCGCAATATCGCTCGACGATTTTGCAATAGTCACTGGCTGGCAACTAAAACCTGAAGGGCTTTGCTTCGCCGAGACATGCGTGCCCGTGACCGACTCAAGTGCGCTCACCAATTCGACGCACATTGACCTCGTCGAATTCGCCCGAGTCACGAATCAAAATATCGTCGTGGATCAAAAACATAAAATTGCAGCACTCGGCGAACGTGCCAACTCAAGAAGCGAAGCGATGGCAACGCTTGTTGCTCCAGACTTTCGACTACCAGACATTCACGGCAAGCAGGTTTCATTTAGCGATTTCAACCGCCGCAAACGACTTTTACTGGCGTGGTCATCTTGGTGAGGCTGTCGCTACGAGCTGTCAGTTTGGCAGCAACTCGCTAACGAACTTCAAGACACAGGTTTCACGGTTATCGCCGTGGCACTTGACGCTGACGAAAACGCCGTGCGCGAGTGGGCGACAAAAGAGCAACTCACGATGCCTGTGCTAATCGACAAGCACCATATTGTCGCTGAGCTTTATGGTTTTGTGAATGTGTCGGCATCAATTTGGGTTGATGAGAACGACAAGATTGTGCGACCAGCCGATAGCGCTCCTGGAAGCGACTTGTTTCGAGATTTCAGCAACATCGACTCAGAAGTTCATCACAATTTGTTGCGCAAATGGGTTCGATCAGGCGAGCGCGACCTTGATGATGCCGCAGTTCGCCAGTTTCAAGTGTTGCCGAGTCAAGAAGTGCAAATGGCACGTCTTCATCGCCGAATCGGCATCGCATTGCGTGAGCGAAATCAAGACGGGGATACTTCTGCCTCGCACCAACATCTCACTCGCGCCGAAGAGCTGGCGCCGCTCGACTGGACAATCCGTCGCGGAAACATGCCACTTGTTGGCATTGATCCGTTCGGTGAAGAGTTTTTCAAGTTTGTTGGCGAATGGTCGCAGGCAGGTCGACCCGGTTTCAAACTCGGCACTGGTCGAATTAAGAAGTAATTAGCGTTTGCGAAATTCGATTTTGTCTTCGTTGACACGCGTCTCGTAGACATTCGTTGCGACACGAACCGGTGATGCAACGGGCTCACCAGTCAAAACGTTGAACCGCCCATTGTGTTTCGGGCACTCAATTGTGTTGCCATCAACAAAACCTTCGGCGAGGTGCGCCTTGCCGTGAGTGCATAATCCGTCGATCACACTGCATCGACCGTCTTTCATCTTGATTACTGCAAATGTCGCATCAGATGAATCGAAGCGTATGACGTCGTTAGCGGCAACTGACGCAAAATCACAAGCAACGATCCACTCTTCGCTCATGTCAGCGACTACTTAGCAGTGCTTGGTAGTTGACGCTGAATATAAAAGTTTTCGTCTGTGGCTTGGCGACGCAACGCGTAAACAACTTCACGAAGAGCCGAAAGTGTGCTCTTATACGGCGGTGCTAATTGATCTTTCACTGCCTCGTGCAGGTTCTTTAGTTGATGGAAAGGCACGGACGGATAAATGTGGTGTTCGACGTGGTAGTTCATGTTCCAGTAAATCCAGCGATTTAGCGGCCCCATATATATCGTGCGGGTATTAAGGCGATGATCTGTTGTGTTCTCGGCGAGTCCCGCGTGTTGTGTGACACCGAGCGTTACCACAAACCAGTGACCGTAGATACTTGGCAATCCGATGAACATCATCGGTTCAAAACTGCCGATGCGCCAACTCACGACCACAGTTGCGATCAAGATTGAAAGATAGACACGTGAAGCCCATATCGAAATGCGAAAAGTTTCAGGCGGCTGAAAATCTTGTTGATTGTTGGTTATTTTGCCGAATGCGTTTTGTATCCATTGTTTCAATTCGGTAGGGAACGCGCCAAAACTGAACAGTTCGAGAACGTATTTATAAAATGGCACGTTTCGTTTGAATGCAATCTCGGCGTCTCGACCAATGATGATCGTGTCTGAATGATGTCGCGCGTGGCTCCATCGCCAGGTTTCGGGCTCGCGAAAAACCATAAACGATGCAATGTAATAGACAACGTCGTTCATCCATTTTGTGCGAAATGCCGTTCGATGACCAGTCTCATGCCAACGCGAATCACTCATCGAGCCGTAAAGCACACCGTAGACAGCGAACGCGGGAACCGCCCACCAGGTGCCCCAGCTGAGATGAGCGAGATAACCGAAAACCACAAGCGCGGCAAACCAACTTGCGACATGAAGTGCAGCCAAACCGTTGTTGCGCGTCATGAACTGTTTCATCAACTCGCGATCGACTTTTGGCTTGTACCAATCGGCATCAACAAGCCCGTTCGCCTCGGCAACTTTCGCTTCTGGACCACCAACTGTGTAATCGCGCATTAGGTCAGATTACTGCAATGAGGCTTGACAAGACGAGTAACTCAAGTGTGACTTTCTACTTAAGCTTGGAGAAAACAGCGATTTGGGTGGTGTCGCCGAAGTGGGGGCTTGTCGGGCCGTAAACCTGCGCTTCGAAAAGTTGGGCTTCAGAAATGACGCCCGAATTATGTGCTTCACGCAAGGTGTCGGCGAATTCACGCAACTCAAAATGCTGCGAGTTGATGCCAACCACGAACCAGCCGTTCACTCGAACGAGCTGAATTATTGATATTAAAGTCTGCGGCCCAAGGTGGCCGTGAGTGAAAGTTCCGGCGCTGATCATCGCGTCATATGATCTCTGGGGCAATTCGCCAGTCAGATCTACTTCGATCAAATCGTTGTAAACAGGCGAGTTATCGATACGCCTCACTTTTGCAGCCTCTGTCAGCATCTCAGGCGAAATATCGAAGCCATCAATGTTCAAATTCGGTCGCAAGTTCGCTAAATAGCTTCCGACTGCGCCGGTGCCGCAACCAATATCGACGACTGATTTGACTTCGGTCTTACTAATTAGCTCGTCGAACTTTTGCGCAATCGTTCGTGGGTAAACATAGTCATTTGCCTTGATAAATGTTTCGTTGTAGGTCGTTGCCCATTCGGCATAGAGTTTTCGACTGTCGTCGGGAGTTCTAACCGCATACGCCTTTTCTAAGTCCAACTATTTGCCTATTACTTTCCCTGCCACTTCGGGGCACGTTTTTCGGCAAATGCTTTCGTGCCCTCTGCGGCGTCTTGCGATTCAATTGCTGATCGATAAGTTTGGTTGCTGCGCAACACCGACATTGCATCATCAGTAGCGACGGTTTCGAGTTCGCGAATCAACTCAAGAACTGCCGCAATACTCAGTGGCGCCGAGAGACATATCTTCTCAGCAAGTTGTCGTGCTGCAATCATCAATTCGTCTGAAGTTGTCACTTGGTTGACAATGCCCCAAGATTTTGCCTCGCTGGCAGACATGCGACGCCCCGAAATCAACATTTCACGAGCGATGTTTGGTGGCACGACACGTGGCAGTCGAATAGTTGCATTATCAGCGATCAAACCAAGTGTCGCCTCGGGCAAGAAAAACTCAGCATGTTCTGCGGCAACAATTAGGTCGGCCGCGAGAGCAATTTCGAACCCGCCTCCGACAGCCATGCCATTAACAGCCGCGATCACCGGTTTGGGGCGAAACTTTAATTCGCTGATGCCGCCGAAACCGCCGACTCCGTAGTCTGACTCGAAAGATTCACCTTCGTTCGCTGCGTTGAGATCCCATCCTGCAGAAAAAAACTTGGTTCCTGCGCCAGTCAAGATCGCGACACGCAACTCAGGGTCGCGCATAAATGAGTCAAAGACTGAACTCATCTCACGACTTGTCGATGCATCAATCGCATTCGCTTTGGGTCGATTTATCGTGACTTCTAAAATTGCGCCGTTGCGCACAACTTCAATACTCATGATTTCTCGACAATCATTAGCGCATCAACTGCGACTGCAGAATTCGTTGTAACTAGCACAGGGTTTAATTCAACCTCAACAAGCTCGTTGTTTAGTGCCGTGCCGATCAGTTTTTGGATAAGTTCCACCAGCGCTTCGATATCCGCGGCGGGCTTGCCGCGGAAGCCGTTTAGCAGAGGGGCGATGCGTAACTTTTGAAGCGCCTGTTTAATCTCAACATTTGACGCTGGCGCCAACAGGCAGACTGTGTCTCGCCAAAGTTCGGTATAAACACCGCCGGCGCCAAGCGTGACGAGCCAACCAACTGGAGCATCGCGGCGCACGCTAACTAAGACCTCGGCAACAATGTTTGTAACTGTTTGCTCTACAAGAAATTCGGCAATTTCTTTTGGCATTTGGTCTGCTGCCGCATTCAACTCATCTGCGTCTTTGATGCCGATCCGTACCGCACCTGCTTCGCTCTTGTGGGCAAGACCAAGGCCTTTGAGCGTAATTGGGTAGCCAATTTTCTTTGCTGTTGCACGAATGTCGTTGCGGTTTGATCTCGCACCAGTTGGTACCGCAACGCCATTGCGAGACAAAATTTCTTTCGCCTCGGCTTCGTCGACAAGTTTTGTTGCTCGCGGCGCGACAACTGCAGCTGGTAGTTCGCCAGGCATATTTGCCCCAAGCCAAGATGCCGCGTCGAGAGCGGCGAGTGATTCTTGTAGACCTTGCAAAACAGTTAGGTTCGCCGCCCGGGCCGCAGCGCGAACATCTGCAGTTACACACTCGGCGATCGTGGCGACGACTACGCCACGTTTGTTCGTCTTTGCTGCAGCATCGCCGAGCGACTGCGCCGCAACAGTCCATGAGTCTGATTGTTGATCGACGCGAGGAGGAGTATCAAGAATCAACATCGTGACATCTTGCGGGCCATTCATAACTTCGGCGAAAGTGTTTGAGGTGGCGACTCGATCACCCCACATAAAAGTGTGGTAGTCAAACGGATTGCCAACTGTCACGAGTTCGGTCAAAGTTGCGCTGATGCGTTGATGATGCTCATCACTAAATTGCTCAAAACATAGCGATGTTTTTTCGCTTAAATCTGCCACAAGCGACGCCTCGCCACCCGAGCACGAAAGCGAAACAACTTTGTTGCCCGACAGCACACCACCCTGATTAAGAAGCTTGAGAGTTTCGATGAGTTCAGTCGGAGAATTGACCATCGCAACTCCGCAGCGTGCAAAAAGTGCCTCGTATGCGCGACGGCGCCCGGCAAGCGATGCTGTGTGTGAAGCAGCGATCAGTGCACCAGCTTCGCTACGACCTGTCTGAAGCGCAACAATTCGCAAATTTCGTTGCGCGGCATAGTGCGCAAGTTGTGCAAATCGCACCGGGTCGACAATCGCCTCGATAAATAATCCGATAGAAGTAACGCGAGTGTCGTTGATGAAAACTTCAAGACAATCTTCGACTCCGGCTACTGCTTGATTGCCGACTGTTACCAAGTAAGCGAGATTCAAATCACGTTGTTGCAAAGTCAGATTGAGTCCGACGTTGCCGCTTTGACTCACGATCGCCGAGCCGAACGCTTCTGGTTTGCATCCGTGTTGATCTGGCCACAGTGCGACACCGTCGAGAGAGTTGATGTAGCCATAACAGTTTGGTCCGAGAAGGGGCATTGCGCCGGCTACTTCAACGAGCCTCTGCTGCAACTCAACACCATCGACACCCGATTGCGTGCCAGATTCAGCAAAACCAGACGCGTAGCAGACAGCACCACCACTACCGATTTTGGCTAGCCCGGCTACGACATCAATTGTCGCGTTGCGATTGACGGCGATGAAGGCAACATCTGGGGCGCTTGGTAAATCGTCAATCGACTTAAAGCATTTGACGCCAGCAATGCTGTCTCGAGTTGGGTGAACCGGCCAAAGTTGGCCCGTGAAACCCAACTTTTGGCATTGCTCGATAACGCTTTGCGCAGGGCTCGCACCAAAAAGAGCGATTGATCGCGGGTTTAACGTGCGCGAAAGAAGTTGATCAGCCGCCATACGGTCGCAAAAGTGCACGCGAAATTATGTGACGCTGAATTTCGCTTGTGCCGTCCCAAATACGATCTACGCGCGTGTCGCGCCACATACGTTCGAGCGGCAATTCATCCATCAGACCCATGCCGCCGAAGATTTGTATTGCCTCATCGGTGACGAACTGGCACATTTCGCTGGCAAAAACTTTTGCCATCGCGACCTCGGTGTCGCTGAATCTGCCCTGAGCATCGTTGTAAGCGGCACGCAGAGTCAAGAGTTCTGCAGCGTCGAGTTGAATCTGCATATCTGCCAACTTGAAAGATACGCCCTGAAATTTGCCGATCTGCTGGCCGAACTGTTCGCGAGTAGCAGCCCATTCAACCGAAAGTTTGAGAGCACGGCGAGCACGACCAACACAGACAGCGGCAACTTGCAGTCGTGTTGCGCCGAGCCACTCGTTGGCTGCATCAAAACCCTTGTGTTCTTCACCTAAGACATTGCGTGCCGGCACGCGACAATTATCAAAATTGAGAATCATGTTGTGATAGCCGTTGTTAGACACGCAGTTATATCCCTTGACGCGTTCACAACCCTTCGAATTGAAGTCCACAAGAAAACCGGTGATCTTCTTTTTAATGCCCTTCGATGTCTGCTCCTCGCCGCTAGCGGCAAACAGAATCACATAATCAGCCAAGTCTGCATGCGAGATGAAATGCTTTGTGCCGTTGATAATCCAATCATCGCCATCACGAGTGGCGGTGCATTTCATGCCACGCACGTCTGAGCCAGCATCTGGTTCTGACATTGCCAGACATTCGACGCGATCACCAGTAATTGTCGGAATCAAGTATTCTTTGATCTGTTGATCGCGACATGCACGCAAAATATTGCTCGGGCGGGCGACAATGTAGTGCAATGCGTATGAAGTCGCGCCGAACTCGCGGTCAACAAGTGTTGTGTCGAATGAATCAAGGCCACCACCACCAAGTTCGCTTGGCATGTTGCATGCGTAAATTCCGGCGTCAATCGATCGCTTTTTAATCTGCTGAATTAAATCTGGTGATATCTGACCCTCGCGTTCGACTTGCTCTTCGTATGGCATGAGTTCGCGCTCTGTAAAAGTGCGTGTCGTGTCGACGATCATTTGTTGTTCTTCGGTCAGTTCAAAGCGCATGATTCAGTCTCTCAGTTTTTTTGCTTGATTTTCATAGTTCGCCCGATTTCTGGGGGAATCGGCAGTTTGCCGTGAGATTGTTTGATCGCTTTTAAAGCGACCGCGACAGAATCGGGAATTGGCGCCGATTTAGCGGCCATTGAGTCGACATGAACAAGCATCTGCTCGCATGTCGCCAGGCGAATGTTGTTAGCGACATTAAACATTTCGTGATTGAAATGCAGTCGTTTGACGTCAAAATCAAGCACTTGAGTCGTGATTCGAAGTTTGTCGTCAAGGTCGGCTTCGCGTTCATAAATGATGTGAGTCTCAACTGTGTAATACGAGTTGCCCCTCGCGCGGTAGTCGTCATTGATGCCAATGTATTGAAACAAAACATCTGACGCCCAACCAAATGCGGTGAGATACGCCGCCTCGGTCATGTGATTGTTGTAATCAACCCACTCGGCAACGACACTGCATCGGTAGATATCTAACGGTGCTGGCACAGTCTTGCCGACTTCGAGCGGTTCGACTTTCAGGATCATTTAACGCTCTGACCAACGAATCTGCCAACACCGTCTGGTTTTGGAAGTTTGGCGTGAGCCGCGGCGATTGGCTCGAGGTGATGTAGCAGTTCTTTGCCAATCGGAGAGCCCTTTTTCAATTTTGTGTCGACATGCAGATAGATATGTTCTGCCGTCGCTACAACCACGCCATCTGTCTTTGACATCACTGAATGTAGGTGAACTTTCTTTTCGTCGAGCAAAATCACTTGGGCAGTGACGACAATCTCGTCACCAACTTTGCTCTCATTGATGTATCGAATATGGCTTTCAAGCGAATAGAACGATCGACCAGTTGCCAAATAGTCAGAGTTGAAACCAATTGACCTGAAAAATACGTCGAGCGCTTCACTAGAAAGTTGCATGTATCTACTGTCGTTCGTGTGGCCGTTGTAATCTGCCCAATCGGCAGTGATAAATCTGCGTTGAACTTCGATCGGCTGCTCAATTTTTGCTGGTGGTGGCGTTGCTCCACTGAACAACTTGTTTTCGTATTTTGCCAAAACTTCACCAGCGCCAAAACCCACCGACTTCAGACCTTGCATGACTGCGACCAGACAGTCGTCACGCAATTTTTCGAGCTCTCGAATTGATTTGGTGCCTGCCTGGGCATCTGATTGAGAAACTATTTTTTCAAGAAGCACATCGTCGAGTTCAGGTACATCCATGAGTTTCGTCCACGGCCATTTAAGTGTTGGTCCGAATTGCGCCATGAAATGTCGCATGCCCGCTTCGCCACCGGCGATGCGGTAAACCAAAAATGTCCCCATAAACGACCAACGAAGACCAGCGCCGAATCGAATCGCGTCATCAATTTCTTCGGCTGTCGCGACACCATCGTTAATCAGCCAAAGAGCTTCGCGCCACATCGACTCCATTAGGCGGTCGGCGATGAATCCATCGATTTCCTTTTGCAGCATCAAAGGACGCATGCCGATCGAGTCGTACACCTCGCGAGCCCGCTCTCTTGCGATCGCCGAAGTCTTTTCGCCACCACAAATCTCAACAAGTGGCAATAAATAAACCGGGTTAAACGGGTGGCCGACCACCAGGCGGTCTGGATTAACCATGTCGCGCTGTAACTGCGTCGGCAAGATACCTGATGTGGACGAGCCAAAAACAGTGTCAGATTTTGCGGCACGGCTGGCACGACCCAAGAGTTCTTGCTTGAGTTCGACGCGCTCGGGTGCGCTTTCTTGTACGAAGTCGACGTCAGTTACTGCCTGTTCAGGCGTAGAGACGAAAGTGATTGAGCCCTCGTGTGGCAAAGGGGCGAGTGTCAGTTTGGCGTATGCCCGTCGAGCATTCGCCATGACTTCGCCAATTTTTCGCTCTGCCTGCGGGTCGACATCATAAATTTTTACATCAATACCGTTAATTACGAACCGCGCAGCCCATCCTCCGCCGATTACGCCTCCACCTAAAAGACCGACCGTCTTTAGCGGCTTTTTCAGAGTCACGAGTGTTTCGTAAGTTTGAGTTTGTTGCGAACGTCTTGAGGTCCGATGACATTGACGTTCATATTTTCGAGAATCTTGACGGCACGCTCAACTAGGTCGGCATTTGAAGCAAGTTGACCACGCGACAAATAAATATTGTCTTCAAGCCCGACGCGCACATTGCCACCTGCGAGCGCAGCCATTGCTACAAACGGCAACTGCATGCGGCTAATTGAGAAGGCAGAGAAAATCGCGCCAGGAGGAAGCTGATTAACCATGGCCATGAAAGTGGTTGGATCATCAGGAGCGCCATAAGCGATGCCCATGCAAAGTTGAATCATGATCGGATCATCGAGCAAACCTTCAGCAATCAGATCTTTGACCATCACCAAGTGACCCGTGTCGAAAACTTCGAGTTCGGCACGCACGCCCAGTTTCTGAACTTGTTTTGCCATCGCGCGCAACACACTTGGTGTGTTGACCATGATGTAGTCACCGCCAGATGAAAAGTTCATGGTGCCACAGTCGAGCGTGCAAATTTCTGGGCGCAGGCGTGTGACATGCTCTAGGCGTTCGGTTGCGCCGACCATGTCGGTTCCGATCTCGTCGAGTGGCAAGACTTTTTCGTCGCCACCAAGCACCATGTCACCACCCATGCCTGCGGTCAGATTAAGAACTACATCAGTATTCGACGACCGAATTCTGTCGACCACTTCGGCATAAAGTTCAACGTCACGCGTACCTTTGCCAGTTCGTGGGTCGCGCACATGAATATGTACGACTGCTGCGCCTGCTTTTGCGGCGTCTAGCGCAGAATCAGCGATCTGCTTTGGCGTTACTGGAACCTTCTCGCTTTTGCCCGTCGTGTCGCCAGCACCCGTCACCGCACACGTAATAAAGACATCCCAATTCACAGCAATTAGTTTATAGAGCGTGGTGGTGCGGGGGAAAATCGTTTGGACGCCGAACGACCAGCAGGCGAGGCAAACACGTCTGTTTGAGTTTGCTAACGGTGCAAGCTATGAAGATCTGCATCGGTGGTCAATAAGTTCGCCAAGCGACTTTTGGAGCAAAGTTTGGCAATTCTGTGGGGTGGTGGGTGAGCAAGGGCAGCGCGCGGTACAAAAACCAGTAATCCCAAACGATCCATTGGCGCAATTCGTTGCGACGCAGTTTTTTCCAGACGCAAAATTGAGCATCGTCGAAAACTTTCTGAAGCGCAAAGGTTCTGCCGAGGCTCTAGTTGCCATAGACGAAACCGGAAAGCGAACCTCGCGATCATGGGATGAATTGCGTCATCGCGTCGCGAGTCTCGCAAGCGCGCTGCAAAGCCTCGGCGTTGTTGAAGGTGATCGAGTTGTGGCTTGGTTGCCAAACGCAATCGAAGTTGTCGAAACAATGCTTGCCAGTGCGTCGATTGGCGCAATCTTTTCATCTTGTTCACCTGACTTCGGAGCACAAGGTGTTTTAGATCGCTTCAGCCAGATAACGCCAAAAGTTTTAGTTGCAACAGACTCTTATATTTATGGCGGCAAAAAGTTTGACTGCCTCGAACGGCTCGCTGTCGTGCGAAATGGTCTTCCGACTCTGAAAGCGACTTTGCTTGTCTCACTTGATGAGCAGACAGAATTTCTGGGTCTAGTTAATTACGAGAAGTGTTTACGGTATGGGGCGAGCACGCCAGTCGCTCCACGCAGATTCAAATTTGATCACCCGTGGTATGTGCTTTATTCGTCGGGCACAACTGGTGTACCGAAATGTATTGTTCATCGCAGTGGCGGCGTGTTGCTACAGCATTTGAAAGAACACCAATTGCATTGTGACATCAAAGCTGATGACCGCGTGATGTATTTCACGACAACCGGTTGGATGATGTGGAACTGGCTCGTGTCGGTACTCGCGAGCGGTGCGACTGCCGTGCTCTACGACGGCTCACCAAGCTTTCCGACGATGAATCGACTGTTTGATCTAGTTGATCAAGAGCGACTCACTCTTCTCGGAACTTCAGCCAAGTTCATTGACTCTGCTCGAAAGTCCGAGATTGATCCGATCAATTCGCATTCGCTTAAAACTTTGCGCACTATCTGTTCGACTGGTTCGCCGCTGGCGCCCGATGGTTTCGGTTGGGTTTACGAAAAAGTCTCAACAACTGTGCATCTTGCCTCAATTTCTGGTGGCACCGACTTGTGTGCATGTTTTGTTGCCGGTGACCCGACGAGCATTGTTTACGCAGGCGAAATCCAACGCCCATGTCTCGGCATGGATACTGACGTAGTTGACGACGAGACGCTCTCGCTTAAACAAAGTTTTGACACAGCGGGTGAGTTGGTTTGCCGCCAGCCATTTCCGTCTGTGCCGCTTGGTTTCTGGGGTGACGACACATCGGGTGTGCCCGACCCAAAGTCGCCCGGGCCAAAATTTCGCTCTGCATATTTTGAGCGATTTCCAGGCATGTGGAGTCATGGCGACTTTGCTTCATGGTCAGCACATGGAGGCATGACGATTCACGGGCGCAGTGATACAACGCTTAACCCTGGTGGTGTGCGCATCGGCACTGCTGAGATTTATCGAGTTGTTGAACAGCACGATGATGTGATCGAGAGTCTCGTTTTTGGTCAGAATTTTGAAAACGACGTGCGCATCGTGTTAGCAGTCAAATTGCGAAAGGATGTCGGGTTGTCAGAATCGCTTATTGCAGATCTCAAATCGCGAATTCGCAATGCCTGCACACCACGTCATGTACCTGCAGTAGTAATCAGTGTTGCAGATTTACCGCGCACACGAAGCAACAAACTTGTCGAATTGGCAGTTGCTGATGCAGTTAACGGTCGACCAGTGCGAAACATCGAAGCCATCGCCAACCCCGAAGCAATAACCGCAATCGTCAACGCCCTTACTTATTGACCCGAGTGTCTTAGAAGTAATCTGGTTTGAAATCGAGTAACGGTAGATAGTCGTCTAGGTCGAGAGCGTCAAAGCCACTGATAAAAAGTGCTGATGTCGCATCAGCAATCTTCGGATCACGAGTTGATTCGCTCAAAGCGTTGCGAAGTTCACTCAATTGCAAATCGGTTATTGAGCGATGTGCGATTATCGGCAAACACGGCACAAGCGGACCATTGCAGATCACGAAAAGCGAACTAATCGCGCTTGGGTCGATACGCCGTAAGTGGGCGAGTGTCACGCTGTCGATAGACGCAACATCGGCTTCGCCGCGACACAGCATGCGAACACTTTCTGCGTGAGAACCAGAAATTTGCACTTCGCCACGCCAAGACTCTTGCGGACCATGAATTGCCGCAATCAAACTGATCCACCCTGAAAGACTGTCTAGTTCATTGACAGCGGCGACTGATCCTTGAAAATCAAACGGCGTGCCATCAACTCTGCCAATTATCACACTGCGATAAAAGTGACTTGCCGATTCTGGAGTTGTGTGTCGAAATGTGCCAACGACACGAACCTTGTCAGCGAGTTGCGTCACCAACGGCCAGCCACAAGTTTGGCTGATGAACAATTCATCTCGATGCCAAAGTTTTTTCGGGTCTATAGTTTGCGTTAATCCTCTTGGCAACCAAGAGCAGCGGTTTGCTGCGGCAGCCCAAAGTCTGTCGTACGCCCATGCGATGTCGTCAAACGGATAAAAACCTAACTCTGCAGTTACTTGATGATTCGAAGACATATCGTGCCTCAACCTTATTAGATTGAGCGTTATTGGCAGGTCGCACGACAATCTGTCGTAAAGTCTTGACAGTGAAATTATTGCAATCCAAAACAGACCACATGCCAGGGGATGCCGCGCGTTACGTGATGGTTCTTGTCTTTGGCGTTTCGCTACTTTTATTGAGCAGTATCGAGTTTCTTGATGCAATCGCAATCGTGGCCGTAGTTGCGATTCAGGTTTTTCTCGGTGGATTAATCTGGCGCAAGATTCGTGGCGCCGCGCCAATCGAAGTCGTCGAATTTCTCGGCATGGGCGGTGCAGTTGG
>SXGS01003824.1_pt1 | contig 19547 bp, 10 predicted proteins | sample 3174681 | NCBI WGS metagenome assembly SXGS01 (sample SAMN11356861, study PRJNA531348) | freshwater metagenome | isolation source: freshwater sample F1-80 | place: China: Fuxian Lake, Yuxi | collected 2017-12-25 | reverse complement strand
CAGGTTCGAATCCTGTCTCCCCGACCATCCACACATGACCATCCACCCCACCCGGTCAGCCGGCACCGATCCGCACGTCGCGATAGCGCGGGTTGAGGATGTGGAAGACCAGCAGCGCGACCAGATAGGCCATGCCGCAGGCGATGAAGAAAGGCTGGTAGCTGCCCACCCGATCGAGCAGCACGCCCAGCGCCTTGGAGGCGATGAACCCGCCCGTCGCGCCCGCGAAGCCGCCCAGACCGATCAGCGTTCCTTGGGCATAGCGAGGGAACTGGTCGCCCGGCAAAGCGAAGAGGTTGGTCGAAAAACCCTGATGCGCGGCGCAGGCCAGGCCGATCATTGCGACCGCGATCCAGATACTGCTCGCCTGTGCGGCGAACATCACCGGCAGGGCGAACAACGCGCAGGCGAACATCGCGCGCTTGCGGGCACGCCCCGTCTCGACGCCGGTCTTCAACAGCCGTGACGAGTACCAGCCGCCCAGGATCGCGCCGACATCGGCCATGATATAGATGGCGACCAGCGGCGGGCCGAAACTCTTGAGGTCATAGCCATAACGGCTATGGAAGAAATCCGGCAGCCAGAACAGGAAGGTCCACCAGACCGGATCGATCAGGAAGCGCCCGGTCATATAGGACCAGGTTTCCCGGTGACGCAGCACGGTACGGAAACCGGCACGTCCCGTCGTCTCGACCGGCTCCGCCTCGATCCAGGCGCGTTCCTCGGGCGTGATGCGCGGATGCGCGTGCGGCGGGTGATAGAGCCGCCACCACGCGCCCAGCCAGACCAGGTTGAACAACCCGGTGATGATGAACGCCCAGCGCCAGTCGAGCACCAGATCGGCGACGATGAAACCGATCAGGAGCGGGGTCACCACCGCGCCGACATTGGCGCCGGCGTTGAAGATGCCGATGGCGAGCGCGCGCTCTTTCTTCGGAAACCATTGCGACGCGGCGGCAAGTGCGGAGGGGTAGGTCCCCGCCTCACCAAAGGCCAGCGGGATGCGCGCGATCACGAAGCCGGTGGTCGAGGTGACCAGCGTCTGGGCGAAATGCCCGACGGTCCAGCTGCCCATCGCCAGCAGATAGCCGGCACGCGGCCCGATCCGGTCGATCAGCCACCCGAACAGCAGGAAACCGACCCCGTAGGCGACCTGGAAATAGCCGGTGATGTCGCCATAGCCGCTATTGGTCCAGCCGTAGAGCGCGGTCAGCTGCGGCTTGAGCACGCCCAGCACTAGCCGGTCGATATAGCTGAGCACGACCGCCGCGAAGAGCAGGCCGCAGATCACCCATCGCACCCGCCCGCGCGGCGCGGGTACGGCCTGGACGGCGGTATCGGGGCCGGTGGCGGCGACCTGTTGCAAATCGCTCATCTCACCAGCTCCACAGGGTGCCGTCCTCCAGACGGTTCACTGGCAGATAGGCACGCTTATAGGGGTGGGCCGCCGCGCGCTCCTCGTCGATCGACACGCCCAGACCGGGAGCGTCGCCGGGGTGCATCATCCCGTCCTCGAACCGGTAATGATGCGGGAAGACGGCGTCGGTCTCCTCGGTATGCGGCATATGCTCCTGAATGCCGAAATTGGGGACCGACAACCCGAAATGCAGCGCGGCCGCCATCGTCACCGGCGACAGGTCGGTCGCGCCGTGGCAGCCCGTGCGCACCTGATACAGGTCGGCGAGCGCGGCGATCCGCCGCAAATGGGTCAGGCCACCGGCATGGACGACGGTCGCGCGGATATAGTCGATCAGCTGGTTCTCGATCAGATGCTTGGCATCCCAGATCGAGTTGAACACCTCGCCCACCGCGATGGGCGTCGTGCTGTGCTGGCGGATCAGGCGGAAGCTGTCCTGATTTTCCGCCGGCGTCGCATCCTCGATCCAAAAAGGACGATAGGGCTCCAGATCCTTGCCCAGCCGCGCCGCTTCGATCGGGGTCAGGCGGTGGTGGACGTCGTGGAGCAGGTGGACGTCCCAGCCCAGCGCCTCGCGCGCCGCCGCGAACAGTTCGGGGACGACGCGCAGATACTTCTCGGTCGACCAGACGCTCTCGCTGGGCAGGTCGGCATCGGCCGGTTCGTAACGCTGGCCCGCCTTGGCCACGCCATAGGTGGAGGCCAGCCCCGGCACCCCGCATTGCAGGCGGATGGCGCGATAGCCTTCGTCGCGGTGACGGATCGCGGTCTCGATCGTATCCGCGATGGTCGTGCCATTGGCGTGGCAATAGACCAGGCACCCCTCGCGCGCCGCGCCGCCCAGCAGTTGATAGACGGGCAGCCCGGCGATCTTGCCCTTGATGTCCCAAAGCGCCATGTCGACCGCCGCGATCGCGGTCATCGTCACGGGCCCGCGCCGCCAATAGGCGCCCTTGTAAAGATACTGCCAGATGTCCTCGATCCGGTGCGCGTCGCGGCCGATCAGGCACGGAATGACATGATCCTGCAAATAGCTGGCGACCGCCAGTTCGCGTCCGTTGAGCGTCGCATCGCCTATGCCGGTGGTGCCGTCGTCGCATTCGATCTTCAGCGTGACGAAGTTGCGCCCCGGCGATGTGACGATCAGGCGGGCGGCGATGATCTTGGGCATGGAAGGACGTCCTTCAGGCGATGACGGGGACGCGCCCCGCAACGGCGCGCGCGACCTGATGGTCGGACACGATCCGCGACGATGCCGCGCTCGGAAATGGAGATGGTACGGGAGCGGCGGGACGCGACACGGCGCGGTCAAGGCGATCAGCCTGCACGGACATTCCGGCCCCTCCTGTTGCGACAGCGGCGTTCAACCGGCTTGCCAATTGGTCTGACAGCATTACCATTATGTGCGAATGTCGGCTTGTCAATCGCCGGCCCCTTGGGAGAGCGCGGAATGAAGGCTTGGCGATCATTGGCCAGCGGCTTGGCCATATCACTGTATTTTATGCCAATTTCTGCATTTGCCGACGATGGCTATGGCCTTTGGCTCAAGGCGCCTGAAAAATCGGTCAGGCAGATCGCTATTTCTCGGTCAGGAGACTCCCCGACCCTGATGCTGGCGCAGGCGGAGTTGGAGCGGGCGCTGCCGGCCGGTCTGCCGCCGATCCGCCTAGCGACGGCCGCGACTCCATCCGTCGCCGCGCTGCGCCTGCCGTTCGAAGGACTGGGGCCCGAAGGGTATCTGGTCCGAACGGTGACCTTAAATGGTCGGCCCACGCTGCTGATCGCGGGCAATGGCGACAAGGGCGTGCTGTACGGAGCGTTCGCCCTGATCCGCCATTTGGCCACCACGCCGTTCGCCGACAGCCTCTCGCTGCGTTCGGCACCCAGGGTCAGCCTGCGTGTGCTGAACCATTGGGACAATCTCGATGGCTCGATCGAGCGTGGCTATGCCGGCCAGTCGCTGTGGGACTGGTGGACGCTCCCCGATTTTCGCGATCCGCGCTACACCGATTATGCGCGCGCCAATGCCTCGATCGGAATCAATGGCACCGTCCTCAACAACGTCAATGCCAAGGCCGACAGCCTGACCGCGCCCTATATCGCCAAGGCGGCGGCACTGGCGGACGTGTTCCGCCCCTGGGGCATCAAGGTCTATCTCTCGGTCCGCTTCTCCGCGCCGATCGAGTTGGGCGGGCTGAAGACCGCCGATCCGCGCGATCCGGCGGTGGCGGCCTGGTGGAAGGCAAAGGCGGACGAGATTTACCGCGCCATCCCCGATTTCGGCGGCTTTCTGGTCAAGGCGAACAGCGAGGGCCAGCCCGGCCCCCGCGACTATGGTGCCAGCCATGCCGATGGCGCCAACATGCTGGCCGCCGCGGTCAAGCCCCATGGCGGTATCGTGATGTGGCGCGCCTTCGTCTATGCCGAGACGGACCCCGAGGATCGCGCGAAGCAGGCCTATACCGAGTTCAAGCCGCTCGACGGCAAATTCGCCGACAATGTGCTGGTGCAGGTGAAGAACGGCGCGATCGACTTCCAGCCGCGCGAGCCCTTCCACCCGCTGTTCGGTGCGATGCCGCGCACGCCTCTGATGATCGAGTTCCAGATCACCAAGGAGTATCTCGGCTTCGCGACCCACCTCGCCTATCTCGGTCCGCTCTTCACCGAGGTGCTGGACGCCAAGACCGGACAGAAGCAGGGCGAGACCGTTGCCGATGTCGTCGATGGCCAAGCCGAGGGGCATAAATTGTCGGGCATGGCGGGCGTCGCCAATATCGGGCGTGACCGCGATTGGAGCGGATCGACCTTCAATCAAGCCAATTGGTATGCCTTTGGCCGGCTGGCCTGGGACCCCGACCTGTCGGCGGAGGCGATCGCGCGGGCCTGGGCGGCGGAGACGTTCGGCAATGACCGCCAGGTCGTCGATACGGTCACCGCGATGATGATGGGCTCGCGCGAGGCGGTGGTGGACTATACCGGCGCGCTGGGCCTCGCGCATCTGATGGCGACCGGGCATCATTATGGACCCGGTCCCTGGGTCGCCGATCTGGCCCGGCCCGAATGGAATCCCGTCTATTACCACCGCGCCGATGCCGCCGGGATCGGTTTCGACCGGACCGCGAGCGGCAGCGACGCGGTCGGGCAATATGCCGGCCCGGTCGCCCGGGCCTTCGCCAAGCCGGAGACGACGCCCGAGTCGATGCTGCTATGGTTCCACCACCTGCCCTGGGATCGCCGCATGGCGGATGGGCGGACGCTGTGGGAGGATCTGGTCGGCCATTATGATCGCGGCGTCGCCTATGTCGGGCGGATGCGCCAGCAATGGGACAGCCTGAAGGGCAAGGTGGATGCCGAAATCTGGCAGAAGACCGCGACCTATCTCGCGATCCAGGAACGTGAAGCGAACTGGTGGCGCGATGCCAGCCTGGCCTATTGGATGTCGGTGAACCACCGGCCGCTCCCCGCTGGCGTTCGGCCGCCCGAGCATGATCTCGCGTGGTACAAGGTCCAGCATTTCCCTTACGCGCCGGGGCAGGCGCACTGACCAATGACAGGGGCGAGTCGGGGCCGATCGGGGCCGCCGACGCGCCCCCTTCGCTTACGGATCGATTGCAATTCTCTCTGTCACCCTGGGATCGATGCCCGTTATTTCAGACACATGGCGCCCCACCGGCCGGCCGGCACAGTTTTTCATGTTGGCCTAACCAATTTTTATTGACCGCCTGACCAATAAGCGTAACGATACCGCTATCAACGATCCGCGTCAGGCGGTCATGGTATGGGGGGTTAGCGGAATGGCTTCTACAGTCGCGTCGTGCGTGCATGGCCCCTGCCCCACTTGGCCCTGATCCGACCCGGCCACCCGATTTTACCTTCACAAGAATATTCCCGCATGTCGCAACGAACGGCAGCGGACCGACAGAGAGGACCTGAGATGAAGCCCCTGCCCCCTGCGCGCCTTCCCCATATGCGCCTCCGCCGTATCGCCCTGCTCTGTGCCACGGCCGCGGGGGCGATGAGCGCCTCGACCGTCATGGCGCAGGCGGTGCCGCCGCCGCAGGAACAGGTCCCCGCCGATGGTCAGGACAATGGCCCCGCGACGCCTCCCGCCCCGCAGGTCGATGCGACCCAAGGCACGTCGAGCGAAGACATCGTCGTCACCGGCTATCGCTCGAGCCTGGCCAAGTCGACCAATGCCAAGCGCGCATCGACCGGCTTCACCGACTCGATCTTCGCCGAGGACATCGGCAAGTTCCCCGACACCAACATCGCGGAGTCGTTCAACCGTATTCCGGGCGTCACCATCACCCGCGACGTGACCGGCGAAGGCACCAATGTCGCCATTCGCGGCCTGGGATCGAACTTCACCAACGTCACGCTGAACGGCGCGCCGATCGCGGTCGCCTCGTCAGGCGCGACCGACGCGCAGGGCACCGACCGTTCGGTCGACCTCAGCTTCTTCCCGACCGACCTGTTCACCAAGCTGACCGTCAACAAGAGCTATACCGCCGACTTGTTGGAGGGCGGCGCGGCCGGCAATATCGATCTGCGTTCGGCGCGGCCCTTTGATCGCACCGGACCGTTCCTCGCCTATAATATCCAGGGGTCCAGGCAGACGCCCGAAGACCGGATCGGCGCACGCGGCTCGCTGATCGGCAGCTGGCGCAATGATACGGTCGGCATCCTCGCCGGCGTGTCGGCGCAGCGCCTGTTCACCGACACGCGCGGTTTCGAGACGATCGGCTATACCAATCCGGCGCTGACTGCGGCGCAATGCGGTGCGACCAGCGGCTGCAACAGCACCGGCGGCGGCAACTGGACGATTCCGTCGACGGTGCCGGTCGGCGCGGGCGGCGGGCTGGTTCCGGGCACGGTGATCGACCGCGCCTTCCTGCTCGCCAACAATCCAGGCGCCAGCATCCAGCAGATCGACAACGGCCTGTTGCCGCGCCTGGGCCGCGTCACCAGCATTCGTGGCCCCCGCGACCGCGTGAACGCGATCGTCAGCGCCGAGTATCGCCCGACCGACACGCTGCATTTCTATGTCGATGGCCTGTACGGCTATAAGCAGAACGAGCTGACGCGTGAGAACATGGCGTGGATCGTCCGCAACGGCGCGATCATCCCGACCAACCTGACCTTCGACAAGTCGGATTGCAGCGCGGGCTGCACGGTCACCGGCGGCACCTTCGCCAACGCGCAGTTCTTCAACGAATTCCGCCCCTATACCGAGACGACGCATCTCTGGAGCGTCAATCCCGGCGGCGAGTGGGAGATCAACGACAAGCTAAAGTTCAACTTCCAGGGCAATTACGCCCGGTCGACCTTCCACCGCGAAAGCCCGACCGTCGGCATGACCACGCCGCTGGGCGTCGGCAATACCGTCACCTTCTCGACCAATGGCGGCATCCCGACGATCAAGAGCGCGCTGGACCTGAACGATCCGAAGAATTTCGGTTGGTATGCCGGCAGCCGCGTCAATTTGCAGGACGAGCGTCGCCTGAACATCAACAAGGGGCTGCGCGGCGACCTGACCTGGGGCGACACCGCGCTGAACCTGAAGGTCGGCGGCGCCTATGACGATACCTCGCGCCGTATTCGCGGCTTCGACAACAGCCAGTATTGGCAGAATGCGGTCTGCGGCAACAATCCTAACGTCGCCGTCCCCTCGCCCAACTCGCAGCCGCCCTGCGAAGGCCGGAACGCGCCGGGCGCGGCGCCTGCGGGCTATCCGACCTATCCGGGCTATGGCACCGGCTTCTCGTCGGGCATGAGCGGCCCGGTCAGCTATGGCGGCTCGCTGATCCCCAACAGCGCGGCGCCCAGCTATCTGTCGCCCGGGCCGGCCGGCTTCGTGACGGTCAACTGGCCCGCCTTCGCCAAGGCCAGCAACTATCAGTTCTTCCACGACAATGCGCCAGAGAATGGCGGCGCGAACACCGGTGCCAGCGCGGGCTTCATCCGCGAGGTCGTGAAGTCGGCCTTCGCGACCGTCAACGGCGCGCAGGAGCTGGGCGGCAATACGCTGCGTTTCAATGTCGGCCTGCGTTACGTCAACACGATCCAGACCATTTCGGGCCGCGTCTCGCTTCCCGATCCGCGCAACACGACCGCCAACGGCGGAACGCTGCCGGATGGCAGCCGCTACCCGAGCATCATCAACATCGCCGAGACGCGCAACGTCTATTCCGAATGGCTGCCCGCCGCGACCTTCGCCTATGACATCGGCGAACATGCGGTGGTGCGTGTCGCGGGTTCGCGCACCATGACCCGGCCCGACCCTTCCGCACAGCTGCCGGGCATCAACTTCGGCGCGCCCTCGGCCGACCAGGCTTCGATCGGCAATCCGGCGCTCGCACCCTATCTGTCGACCAACCTCGACCTGGGTTTCGAGTACTATACCGGCCGCGAGGGCGTGATCAGCTTCAACGCCTTCCGCAAGTCGCTGGAAGGGTTCACCACCACCGCGATCTCGACGGTGCCCTTCTCCAACCTGGCGCAGTACGGCATCACCTATGACACGCTGAACCCGACGCAGCAGATCGCGATCAACGCACGCGGCGGGCCGGGCTCGGCGCAGGTGCAGGTGACGTCGCAGGTCAACGTGCCCAACAAGCTGACCATCAACGGCCTGGAATTCCAGTGGGTTCAACCGCTCGACTTCCTGACCCGGTCGCTCGGCATCACCGGCTTCGGCTTCAACGCCAACGCCACGATCGTCGACCAGCGCAGCGACGGCCCCGCCATCGCGTTCGGCGTGGCGCCGTTCACGTACAACATCACCGCCTATTACGAAAAGAACGGCGTGATGCTGCGTGTCGCCACCACCTCGCGTCAGGGCGCGCAGAACAGCGGCGCGGCGCAGAACGGCATCCCGGCGGCGGCGCTGTTCGGCACCGACTATACCACCTACGACTTCTCGTCGGCCTTCGACCTCGACAAGATCTTCGGGATCGCGGGCGCGCCGCAGCTGACCATCAACGTGGCGAACTTCACCAATTCGACGCTGCGTTCCTACTTCCAGTTCGAGAACGCGACCTTCACCCAGTACAAGCCGGGTCGCCAGTTCCTGATCGGTCTGCGCGGCACCTTCTAAGCCCCTTCCCCTCTCCGTTCCCCCCTCCGGCCCCGGCGCAAGCTGGGGCCTTTTTTATGCCGGCGATAGGGTGCGCGCACCCCCGGCATTTCACCATGCTCCTCAAGACTTTATCGCAAATCCGATACCCCCTCGAGCGAAAGCAAGGTAATGGCACGACGATCCCATGGATAGCGCTCACCACGATAAGTAAAAACGCCCTCTTGGCGCAGCGTCGAAGCCATCCTCAGATACGTTCACATCCGTATGTTTGCCGCCTTCGAACGATGATGATAGTTTTTTCAAAACTATACTGATTCTCTAGGGAGAGATCGCGATGGGCATGTTCGATTATCGTCGATATTCCGTTACGGAATCCGCGGAATTGGCCAACACCTCGTTGCAGCTGGCGACCTATGGACAGCTCGACCGGATTTTCGGTTTGCCGGTCGCGCGGCTGGCGAATGCGTTCGGCGACATCCTGCCGCCCGGCGCCACCGCCAATCGCATCCATGTCGCCTTGCCCCCCGGCTGGTCCGATGTCGGACCGGCGGCGCTGGGGCTGGGTCCGGACTCGGTCGACAGCGACGGCTATTACATCATCCCCAGCCCGCTGACCGGGCGGACCTATTCGGGCCCGCAGGCCAAGATCTACGAGGAGCGCGATGCCGGGGGCCATGTCACCCGCCTGTCGGTGACCTTCGCCGGCACCAACTCGCCCGCCGACCTGCCCGATTACACCCAGCTCAACAGCGGCGAGATCGCACCCGCGATGGACCAGCTGCTCTCGGCGGTCCGCGATTATGCGCTTCGTCACGGCCTGGGTGCCGACGACGTCATCGTCACCGGCTATTCGCTCGGGGCGGCCTATACCAATATCATGGCCAAATATGCCGACACGCTGGCCGGCGGTTTCTTCGCCGACAGCAGCTATGTCGCGCATGCGGTCCCCTATACCTATGAAGGCGACGACCGGGTTCTGAACATCGGGTTCGAGAACGACGTCGTCCACCGGGCGGCCGGCAATTTCGACTCGCTCGGTGAGGCGGTGGCCGCCGCGCCCGGCCTGATCGGACAGGACTATGCGCTAGGGTCGTCGACCGACAACCTCATCCTGTTCGGCGACGACTATGCCAATCCCGCCTGGCCCTACGGCCCCTTCGCGCTCTACAACATCCCCGGAGGCTGGGCCGCGCACGTCACCGGCGTGAGTTCGGATGCGGTGACGCGGATCACCCAGTCGGCCTTTTACGAGCTGACCTCGCGCGACAGCCTGGTGATCGTCTCCAACCTCAGCGGGGCGACCCGCGACGCCGTGTGGGTCGAGGACCTCGACCGCCCGTCCGACCGGCATGGCCATGTCGGCGACTCGGCCTTTCTGATCGGATCGCAATATGGCGACCGGCTGCGTGGCAATGTGGGTAACGATTATATCGATGGCATGGCGGGCGACGACATCATCCGCCCCGGCGCGGGCCAGAACCGCATCGAGGGCGGGTTGGGCAGCGATACGCTGGAGCTGTCCGGGTCGATGCGCGACTGGAGCGTGACGCGCCTGACCGACGGGACCATCGCCTTCTTCTCGCAGAGCTTTGGATTGAACATCGTTTCGGGCGTCGAGAAAGTGACCTTCCTCGACACTGGCCTGTGGGGTGGCCGTCACTACACGATCGAGGCCGATCGGCTGGAGGATCAGACCTTCAGCGGTCTGTTCGAGCGCTTCGATCAGGACATCGCCTATACCGGCGCCAAGCAGGGCACGGCCGGTGCCGATACGCTCAGCGGGTCGCGGGTGTTCGGCCTGGGTGGCAACGACACGCTGACCGGCACGAGCGGCAGCGATCTTCTCTATGGGGGCAGCGGGGACGACCGGCTGACCGGTGGTGGCGGTCGCAACCTCCTCAATGGCGGGCTGGGTGACGATCTGTTCGTCGTCGACGCCAGCCTGCCCGGCCATGTCACCATCGAGGATTTTCGCCTGAGCGACGTCGAGCGTGATACGATCCGGATCACCAACAGCGGCATTCGCACCATGGCGGAGCTACGCGCCCATGGCGAGCAGACCGCCGATGGCCTGTTGCTGCATCTGGGCGCGACCGATCTGCTGATCGAACATGCGACCTGGGAGAGCCTGCCGGCCGATGGGCTGTTCTTCGGCTGATGCCGGCGATGGGGGTCGGCGGCTGGCCGATCCCCATGGTCAGGCGACGACGTCCCCCGTCTCGACATAATCGAAATGGCGAAAATCGGCCGCCCGGCCGGTGCCCGCCATGTCCTGACACGCCATGCCGACGAAGCTGCCGGTGAAGTTGGGCAGCCCGGGCAACGTCGCCTCATCGGACAACAGGCTGGCGTCGAACCGCTCGGGCAGCCAGGTCCAGTCGGCTTCTCCCTCGCCGCGAAAGGCGAAGCGCAGCGCCTCGTGATCGACCTGCACGCGCATCGCGATCGGTCCCTCCGGCACGGGTATGGCCGGGGTCAACAGGCTCTGCCCTTCGCCGATCGGCAGGACCGATAGCACCTGGATCTGGCGCGTGCCGTCATCCGCCGCCGTCAGGTGGAGGAAGAGATATTTGCTGCTGTTGTAATAGCAGACCAGGCCGGCCGCCTGCTGGAAATGCTCGGGCGCGAAGTCGACGAGCGTCTGCACGTCATAGCGGAACCCGGTCTGGCGACGGGCGACGAGCGCTTGCGTGAAATGGCTGCCGATCGTCTCCCGCCCGAACAGGCGGAGATGACCGGGCCGCGCGGTCAGGCTGAATATCTGTTCGGGGTATGGCGTGCGCAGCCACTGGAAGGCGTCCGGCAGGGTCGGGCCGTCGAACAGATCGCGTGCGACGACCGGCGGCGTCGCATCGTCGGTGACCGGCGGTTCCTCGGCACAGCGCAACCAGCCGTCCGCACCCCATTGCATCCGCCGGATCGCCGTCTCACGGCCCAGCACGCAGCGATCGCTGCCGGGCAAGGGACGACCGCACAGATAGGCCATCCACGTCTCGCCTTCGGGCGTCTCGACCAGATCGCCATGCCCGGTTCGCTGCAGCGGGGCGTCGGAGGAGTGGCGCGCGGTCAGCACCGGACCGTCGGGATGCGGCTCATAGGGACCGAACAGGCTGCGCGACCGTGCCATGACGACGGCATGGCCGCGCTCGGTCCCCCCTTCGGCGACCAGCAGATGATACCAGCCGTCGCGCTTGTAGAGATGCGGCCCCTCGGTGAAGCCGAGCGCCGTGCCCTCGAAGATCGTCCGGCGCTGGCCCAGCAGCCGGCCGCTGCGCAGGTCGATCTCCTGCGCGATGATACCCGCGAAGCGCCGCCGGTCGGGACGATGGTCCCATAGCATGTTGAGCAGCCAGCTGCGCCCGTCATCGTCATGGAACAGCGCAGGGTCGAAGCCGCTGCTGTTCAGATGCACCGGGTCGGACCATTCGCCGTCGATCCGCTCGCTCGATACCCAGTAATTGTGGAAGTCGCGCAGCGACGCGCCCTTCGCGCCGTCCACCGTGGTGCGGCCATAGCGCTTCACATCGGTGAAGATCAGATGGAAGCGCCCGTCCTTGTAGCTCAGGTCCGGCGCCCAGACCCCGCAAGAGTCGGGATTGCCGCGCATGTCCAGCTGGCCTGCCCGCGCCAGCGGCCGGGCGACGAGCGTCCAGTTGGTGAGGTCCCGGCTATGGTGGATCTGGACGCCGGGATACCATTCGAAGGTCGAGGTCGCGATGTAATAATCCTCGCCGACCCGCACGATCGAAGGGTCGGGGTTGAACCCGCGCAGGATGGGATTGACCGGGTTGATAGGGGCAGAGGTCATGCGGGTTTGCGCACCAGGGTCCAGAGGAGAATGGCACCGGCCAGATCGAGCAGGCCGAGCAGGATGAAGAAGGGCTGATAGCCGACCTGATCGACCAGCGATCCCAGGGTCAGCGTGAACAGCAGGACGCCCAGATTGGCGGCGGTGCCCGACACGCCCGTCGCGGTCGCGACCTGATCCTGTGGGAACAGGTCCGAACACAGGGTGATGACGGTCACCGACAGCGTCTGATGCGCGAACCCGCCGAGGCAAAGCAGCGCGACCGCCGCGACCGGGCTGTCGACGCTGCCGACGAACATCATGCTCGTCATCAGCACCGCGCCCAGCGTGAAGGCGCCGCGCCGCGCATCGATCAGTTTGACCCCGCGCCGCTGGAGAAAGGCGACCACGGCCGGCCCGAACAGGCAACCCAGATCGGCGGCCAGGAACGGCAGCCAGGCGAACAGCGCGATCTGGGTCAGATCGAAATGCCGCGCCTGCACCAGATAGAGCGGCATCCACAGCGATAACATGCCCCAGACCGGATCGGCCAGGAAGCGTGCGGCCGCGATCGCCCAGAGGTTGCGCCGGCGCAGCAGCTCGCCCAGCGGCGGGCGGCGGCGATGCTTGGCAAGGCTCGCCTCCTGCCCCTCGACGATCACCGCGCGCTCGCGGGCCGATAGTCTGGGGTGGCGCGCCGGGGTCGCATACCAGAACAGCCAGGCGACCACCCAGAGCAGCCCCAGACCACCTGCCACGAAAAACGCCGCCCGCCAGCTGTGATAGAAGACCGCCCAGGCGACGAGCGGCGGCGCGAAGACGGCGCCGAAGGATGCGCCGATCTGATAGATACCGCCCGCCACCCCACGCTCGCGCGCCGGAAACCATTCGGCGACGACCTTCATCCCCGCCGGCTGGGCCGATCCCTCGACCAGCCCCAGCGCGCCGCGCAAGCCAGCGAAACCCAGCCAACCATTGGCGAAACCATGCCCCAGCGTGATCAGCGACCATATGGCGACGAACAGGCTGAACCCGACCTTCAATCCGATCAGGTCGAGCAGATAGCCCGCCACCGGCTGGAACATGATGCCGAACTGAAAGGCGCCGGTGATCCAGCTATATTGCGCAGACGAGATATGCTGCTCGGCCATGATCGCCGGGGCCGCGACGCCCAATATGCTGCGCGTCAGATAGTTGATGACCATCGCGACGACGAACAGGGCGATGATGGTCCAGCGGATATAGGGGAACGGCCGTCCCCGCCCGCCCCCGTCGATTGCGTCGTGACGCACCGCGTCTCCCTTCATGATTGGCCGACCGGCATTGACGCCCCCCGCCGGAGCGAGGCAGGGCGTAAAGCGACCACCGGGCCGATGCCCGACGACAGGACGGAACGGGATTGACCGGCAGACAGAGACGCCCGCGCGGCGTCACGATCATCGATGTCGCCAAGCAGGCGGGCGTGTCGCCGATGACCGTATCGCGCGTCATCAACGGCGATGCCGGTGTCCGCGACGAGGTGCGCGCGCATGTCCGCGAGGTGATCGCGACGCTGAACTACACGCCCAACATGATGGCGCGCAGCCTGGTGACCTCGCGCGAGATCCGGATCGGTGTCATCTACTCCAACCCCAGCGCGGCCTTCATGAGCGAGCTGCTGGTCGGCGTGTTCGAGGAGGCCTCGACCCGCGCGGCGCAGTTGTTCTTGTTGAAGGGCGAACAAGGCCGTCCGCCGACGCGCGACGCGATCGAGGGGCTGATCGGGCAGCGGATCGCGGGCGTGCTGCTGGCCCCGCCCCTGGGCGAGGCGAAAGCGGTGCGCGCGATATTGCAGGAGGCGGGGCTGCCCGTCGCGGTGATCGGCGGCGTCGTACCCGATGCGGTGTGCGTCGGCATCGACAATGAGCGTGCCGCCTTCGACATGACCCGGCACCTGATCGCGCTGGGCCACCGGCGGCTGGGCTTCGTGCTGGGGAACCCCGACCAGTCGGCCAGCATCGCACGCCTCGCCGGTTTCCGCGCGGCGGTCGATGCGGCGGGCGGCGGGATGGAGACGCAGGTCGTGCAGGGCGATTACAGCTATGCCTCGGGCTTGATCGCCGGCGAGGAACTGCTGGGCAGCACAAATCCGCCGACCGCCATCTTCGCCAGCAATGACGACATGGCCGCCGCGATCGTATCGGTCGCGCATCGCCGCCATCTGGACGTGCCGGCCGACCTGACGGTGGCGGGCTTCGACGACAGCACGGCGGCGACGACGCTCTGGCCGCCGCTGACCACCATCCACCAGCCCGTGCGCGCATTGGCGACCGAGGCGTTGCAGCGGCTGATCCAGGATATTCGCGGCGGCGCAGCGGGGGACGGTCAGCCGCGCGTCACCATCCTCGACCATCAATTGATCGAACGCGACTCCACCGCGCCGCCGCGATGACGCAGGGGAATTACCTGCCATGGAGCGGGCCACCGCCTGCGACGACATCACTCCACCATGTCGCGCGTGGCCCCCTTCCCCGTTCGGGTGAGGCAAAGTCGGCATGACCAACGCCGTCAATCTCTATCGCCCCGGCGCCGTCACACCGGCCTGGGTCTGAACCACCGGCTTCATCGTCCCATCGGCATTGTAATAGAGCCGCTCGACCGTGACGGCACGCCGACCGATCGCACCGCTCTGGTCGCCGATCGCCAGCGTCGCGTTATGCAGGAAGAGATAGGACTTGCCCTTGAACTCGGCGATGCCGGGATGGATGGTGAAGCTGTACTTGCCCGATCCCGTCAGCAGCCCGCGATAGGTCCATGGCCCCTTCAGCGACGGCGCGGTGGCGTAGGAGATATGCTCGTCCCGCTGCGTCGTCCGATCGAGCGAGGCATAGGTCAGGTAATAGAGCTTGCCGCGCTTGTGCAGCCACGGCCCCTCCTCGAAATGCGGCGGCGTGATCTCGGTGATCGGGCCATCGATCTCGATCATGTTGGGCTTCAGCTTGGCGATATAGCATTGCCGGTTACCCCACGCGATCCAGGTCGTGCCGTCGTCATCGGTCAGCACGGTCGGGTCGATGTCTTCCCAGCTATGCGTGCCCTTGGGCGTCATCTCATTGGTGATCAGCGCCGAGCCCTTGGCATCGACGAAGGGACCGGTCGGCGTGTCGGAGACGGCGACCGCGATCGCCTTGCCGGGATGGGTCTTGTCATGCTCGACGGCGGCGTAGAACCAGTATTTGCCGTTCTTGTAGATCGTCTGGCTGGCCCAGGCGTCCTGCTTGGCCCATTTGAAATCGCGCACGTTCATGATCGGCCCGTGCGGAGTCCAGGTCTTCATGTCGGTGGTCGAATAGACGAGCCACTCCTTCATGTTGAACATCTCGTCCCGCTGCGCCTCGTCATGCCCGACATAGAGGTACAGGCGGTCGCCCACGACCAACGGCGCAGGGTCGGCCGTGAACTTGTCGCGGATGATCGGGTTGCTCCCCGGCCGATCCGCCGGTGCACCGGCACCGGCACCGGATATGGCGGTGCCCGGCAAAGCGAGGAGCAGTAACGAAGCGATCATCCGCGACAGGGCCATGGGCTGTTCCTTTAGAAGCTGAACCGCACGCCGGCGCGGAACACGCGTCCGAGCACGTCGTACAGCGCCGGGTTCACGAAATAGGGCGAACGAGCGGGATCACGGTTGAAGACATTGTCGACCTTGAAATAGGTCGTGACCGCCGGCGTGATGTTATAGGTGCCGCCGACGTCGAAATAAAAGGCGCCGGGGATGAAATTATTGTCGATCGTCGGCCGGTTGGCGGTCGAAGCGGGGCAGCCGGTGGTGCACTCGATATACTGGTTGCCCAGGTTGCCGTCGCTGAACCAGCGTTCCTGCAGCAGGAGCGAGAAGTCGTCGGTGGCATAGGTCTGCACCGCCAGCCACTTCCACTTGGGCGTGTTGCCGATGTTCACCCCCGCCGAATCGTTGGGGATGGTGCCCGGCAGGCCGGTGTCGGTGATGAACCGCCGGATATTGGTCGCCAGCGCGCGCAGCGTCAGGCTGCCCGGTAGGCCCAGCGGACGTTGCCAGCGATAGCTGGCCTCGATGTCGAAACCATCGGTCAGGATCGACGCCAGGTTGAACGACTGGACGTTGATGAAGTTGGGGCCGTTGGGGTTATTCAGGTTGAATACGCCGCACGTCTCCGGCGCGATGTTCAGGAAACACAGGTTGACGATGTCCTGCGCGCCCAGGCTGGAGATCACGTCGGTGATCTTGATCTTATAATAGTCGACCGACAGGCTGAGGCCCGGGATCGCCTGCGAATTGGAGAAGGCGATGCCCAGCGTGGTGTTGCGCGCGATCTCGGGCGTCAGGTTGACGTTGCCGATGGTGTTCTGGAGCGCGAGCACGTTGACGTTGTTGAACGGATCGAAAAAGCCCGGCAGCGTCGTCGTGACGGGCGCGGCGAACAGTTCGGACAGGTTCGGCGCGCGCACGTCGCGTGAGGTCACGCCGCGAATGCGCAGGCCATCGACCGGCAGGTCCCAGGTGCCGCCCAGCTTCCACGCCCAGACCGTGCCCGAGGTGCTGTAATCGGTCACGCGCGCCGCGCCGGTGATGTTGGCCCGGCCGCCCGCGTCCGAATTGATGATCGGCAGGTTGGCCTCCAGGAACGCCTCCTTGACGCTATAGGCGCCGCTGCCGTTCTTGTAGTTGCCCGCATACCAGTTGTTGCCGTCTGCCAGCAGCACCGGGTCGGCCGGATAGGCGCCATTGGCCGGGCTGTTGGCGAAACCCGCGCCGTACGGGTCGGCGCGCACGCGGTAGAATTCGTGGCGGAACTCGCCGCCGAACGCCACCGACACCGGCCCCGCCCAGGACGAGAAGGGCGAGCCGGAGAAGTTCAGGCTGATCACGTCCTGCGTCTGCCGGGTGCGCTGATAGGCGCCGTTCTGCGGAATGATGTAGTTGAGCGCGGCCGCCGAAGGATTGCCACCGAAGATGTTGAGCGGCTGACACCCATTGGCGCGCGCCGTCGCATCGGCACAGACGATCGCGCCGTTCAGCGTGGTCGCGTTGATCGCCTGGTTGAAGCGGCGGGACAGCATGATGTTGCTGACATCGACATCGGTATAGTTGGTCCCGTGCTCATAATACATGTCGTAGGACCAGTCGGACCCGGCGACCGACTCGCGCCCCTTGGCACCCGCCACGAAGCGGAACTGACGGCGATCGGTATAGACCTGCGTATTGCCGAGCGCGGCATTGCTGGTGCCGTACTGAAAATTGGTGATGCCCGCCGTGGTGCACGCCGCCTTGATCGACGCGGGCACGAACGGGTTGGCGCACTGGATGGTCAGGTTGGGGCGGTTCATGCCGCCGACCGGCTGGTTGTTGGTCTTCACCTGGCCGATATTGACGGTGCCATAGATTTCGCCGTTGGGTGCGAAGTCATAACCGATACGGCCATAGCTGTTCACCCGCTGGATCTTCGACTGGAGCGAGCGGCCCGCATCGACATTGCCCGACAGGTCGCCGCCCAGGCAGAAGCCGGGGAAACAGCCGCGAACATTGCCCGCCGCATCGCGTGCCGGCACCCCGCCCGATCCATACTGGAACTGGAACGGATTGCCCGCCTGGTCGAAGGCGATGCCCTGAAGCGGCCCGGCCGTGATCAGGCCGTATTTGGTGTAGTTATAGGGCTGCGCATAGTCGCGGAACAGATATTGCGGCGTACCGTCGTTCAGGACGTTGCGATTGATCAGCGTCGACTGACGGAACCAGTCGCGCCCGTCCGCCAATGCGGTGCCGAACTCGCCGCCGCCGACGCCGTCCTCATGCGCATACTCGGTGCTGGCGATCACATGCAGACTGTCGTTCAGCAGGCTGGTGCCACCCGCCAGCTGGATCAGCACCTGCTCATTATCGCCATAGTTGGTCAGGCCGCCCTGGACATTGCCCTTGATCCCCTTGAACCGGGTATCGGTGATGAAGTTGACGACACCGCCGACCGCGTCCGAGCCATAGGAGGCCGAGGCGCCGCCATTGACGACGTCGACCCGCTTGATCAGCAGCTGCGGGAACAGGCTGATGTCGGGCACGCCGGTCACGTTCGCGCCGACGACGCGCTGCCCGTCGAGCAGCGTCAGGGTGCGGATCGCGCCGACGCCGCGCAGCGAGAAGGAGCTCAGGCCCTGCTGCCCGCTCGACGTGCTGAAGGTGTTGACCGAGGTGCCGGTCGAGCCCTGAAGCGAGGGAAGCTGCGCGACTGTCGTGAAGATATTGGGCTGCGCGTTCTGCTGGATCTGCTCCTCGCCGATCACCGTCGTCGGGGTCGGTGCGGTGAAGCCGCCGGTGGTGATGCGCGATCCGGTGACGATGATGTCGCGGCTGTCGGCGTCACTTTCCTGTGTCGCCGGGCTCGCGGTCACGGCCGCCTGATCGGCGGGCGCGTCCTGTGGCGGCGTCGCCGTCTGCGCCCAGCTTGGCGTGGCCATGATACAGGCCGCGATCACCGCCAGGCTGGCTGGTGCCATCATCGACCGACGCAGGCGCCGCGCGCCCGATCCCATCCTCGTCATCATCCTCTCCCTGCCCGTCCCGTTATATCTGGTAACGTTACCAGCATCCTTGTCCGATTTGGAGCGGATGTCAATGCTCTGACATTTCAGGAGGTTGTGGGGTCCGTCTTTCCCGAGGCGATGCGTGCCTTGGGGTTCAAATGTCGCTCAGAGGATCAGCCAGAAGCGTCACCCATGATATTGCTATCGAACGGGAACTTTTGGATAGGGGCCGCAGGTGGCGATCGATGCCCCCCCCTGCGGCCGACCGGCCGGTCACACCGCGACCGTCTGCGGCACATGTCCATCGCGACCGAAGATACGCAGATAGCGCTGGATCTCGGAAGGCTCGCCGGTCGCCTTCGCCGGATTGTCCGACAGCTTGACCGCGGGCCGGCCATTGGCGCTGATGACCTTGGCCACCAGCGAGATCGGCTCCAGCCCCTGGCCGCCCGCCGGGTCGCACCCCCGGAAGTCATTGGTCAGGTTCGTCCCCCAGCCAAAGCTCATCCGCACCCGACCATGGAAATGACGATAGGTCGCCTCGATGCTGTCGACGTCCATACCGTCGGAGAAGATCAGCAGCTTGCCGCGCGGATCGCGGCCATGCGCCTGCCACCAGGCCATGATCTGCTCGCCCCCTTCGATCGGCGGCATCGAATCGGGGCGAAAACCGGTCCAGTCGGCCAGCCAGTCAGGGGCGTTGCGCAGGAAGCTCGTGGTGCCGAAGGCAT
>SXGS01432231.1_pt1 | contig 19557 bp, 15 predicted proteins | sample 3174681 | NCBI WGS metagenome assembly SXGS01 (sample SAMN11356861, study PRJNA531348) | freshwater metagenome | isolation source: freshwater sample F1-80 | place: China: Fuxian Lake, Yuxi | collected 2017-12-25 | reverse complement strand
TGGGGGCAGGGGTAGGGTTTCCAAGGCTATCGGGTATTTTTGATTCATAGTGTTCGTTTTTGCCTCGGCATCCGTGTGCAGTGTCCTCCCGCATCCACAAAAGCCACGTGACGCGCATGAATTGTGTGCTTGCGATGGCACTTATTAAACGCGTCACAACGCTTTTGTGGATGCGGGAGGACACTGCACACGGATGCCGAGGCAAAAACGAACACTATGAATCAAAAATACCCGATAGCCTTGGAAACCCTACCCCTGCCCCCACAACAACTTGGTTCGCAGTGTATGAAAGTGATCGGTGTCTGGATGTTGCAACAAACGCACAGGCACCGACGCTTTGGTGATCCGGATCACATCGCCATGATGGATCCCATAGCCCGATTGGCCATCCAGGGTCACAAAAGCCTGATTGCCCTGCACGCACGCAATCGTAAGCTCGCCTTCAGCGCGCAACACCACCGGACGATGGGTCAAGTGATGAGGACAAATCGGCGTCACAATGCATGCTTCAATCCCAGGCTCTACAATAGGTCCGCCCGCTGCCATGGAATAGGCTGTACTACCGGTGGGGGTTGAAACCACCACACCGTCACCCCGAAACTCCGTCAGCTGTTTACCATCACGTTCTACGAGATAGGTTGTAATGCGCGCAAGATTGCCCGATGCCACCACCACGTCGTTGAGCACCGGCTGATCAAGCACCACGCGGCCTTGGGTTTCAACTTTCGCCCACAAACGCATTCGGTCTTCATATGGAAGTTGCTCAGCCAAGGCTTTGGGAAACAACGTCAACAATTCATGGCTTGCGATCTCAGCCAAAAATCCAAGGCGTCCAAGATTGACCGCAAGAATGGGGACAATGCGTGTAGGAAACAACCCTGCTGCACGAATGATGGTTCCATCCCCGCCCAAACAAAGCACCATGTCAATATCGCTCAGATCGCTCTCTGCCGACACCACTTCGATATTTTTTATCGGACATGCCTCTTCTTGTTCGTCTTGAACAAGGCGCAATTGCACATCAGGAAACGCATCCTGCACCTTCTGGAGAAGCTCCCACGCCCCCGCGCTGTCTGCCCGTTTCACAACCGCAATGCGTCGTTTTCCCATGACGCAACCCTAACCGAAAACGCCTCATTAATCCACGCATCTGGCGAACAACGCCATGTCAAGGTATTGTGTCTTATGCCCGCCGCCGAAATTCACCGTCATACGGATCCCCACAGGTCCTATTCAACCCGCGATGTCGCACGCTTGGCCCATGTTTCCGAATGGTATGTTCGTGCGTGTGCCCGTGATGGTGTGATTGATGGTGGACGCCATTCAGAAGAGAAAGAAAAAACACGTTTTCATTTTGATTTTGAAGCCGTGCTGATCTTGCGCATGGCAGGCCGGTTGATCACCCAAGGTGCATCGCCCACCCAAGTTCGCCGCGTCATCAAAACCGTCAAAGCACAAATCACCCACGGCCGAGTAACGAGCACCCTCTTTGAAGCCGCAGGCAAAGCCCTGATAGCCCAAAACGATGGTGCGCGTTGGGAGCCTTTGTCGGGTCAGGCCCTGTTGCCTTTCGGATCGGAGCCTCAGGAAAAAAAACTGGATCTGATTTCCCCAACCGCAGAGCGCATGCGCCTCGCCCTCGCGGCCGAAGAGATGCATCCAGAAAAAGCCCTAGCGCTTTATGCCCAGGTGCTCACCGACGAGCCCGAGAACAAACAAGCCCATATTCAGCTTGGACGTTTGTATGGCGAATGCGGCGATATGGCCCGTGCCACGGCCCATTTCAGGCAAGCAATCCGTCTTGATGCCAAGGACGCCCTGCCTCATTTCCAAATGGCGGTGGCCTACCATGACGCAGGCCAGGACAAGAACGCCATCGCGGCGTATCGTGAAACCCTCAAACGCGATCCCATGTTTGCGGAAGCCCATTTTAATTTGGCGGCACTGCTTGAAGAACTTGGGGAAAATACGGCGGCTTTGCAGCACCTGCAGGCCTATCGGCTCATTTCAGGCCGACCAAGTGCATGAAAAATCGGGAGAAATCGTAAAATCTCTTGACCTTTCCCATCCCACCTTGTACCTACCTCTCCGTTCCTTTTGCCGCGCAAACGGCAAAGTGGGGTGGTAGTTAAGTTGGTTATAACGCCGGCCGGTCACGCCAGAGGCCGCGGGTTCAAGTCCCGTCCACCCCGCCATTTACTTCACAAAGCAATCCAAATCGATTTTACAAAAATGATGAAAGCAAGCTTTCTTGTTCTTCTCGGAACGTTGGGCTGCGCTGGCCCCGCACACCAGATCAGGCACACACATGCACATACCACCGCGATCGTCCATACACGTGCTGCTCAATTTTTAAATAAGCTCACGCCAGAGCAGCAAACACAGGCCGTTGCGGCCTATGAAAGCCCTTATCGCAATCGCGGATTTTGCTACGTGCTCGCCCATTGCAAAAACGATCCAGCAGGCATTCGCATCAGTGCACTCACAGCAACGCAAAAACATGATCTGCATATGTTTCTCGCGCGTCTGTTGAGTGATGCCGGTTATTACAAAGCCATGAGCATCATGCACCGCGAAATGCTTCTACAAGAAATGGAAGATGCCCATCGTGCAGCACCGCAAACAATCACGCTCACAGGAAGTCCCGCCATGCCCACGTGGGCCCCGCCCAAAACACGCGATCATGAGGCGTACTATGTGGCCTTTTTTGGGGATCCCCGCACCGATCAACATTGGGCAGTGCGTTTTGAGGGCCATCATCTTACGGTAAACGTCACATGGGATCATGATCACACCCAGGTCTCGGTATCGCCTGTATTCTTCGGTGCAAGCCCTGTGGCCATCCCCGAGGCTCCGAAAGCGGGCTACCCTCTGTGGCGTGCGACCGAAGGCCAACAGCTGCTCAGACGCGAACTTTTTTTGGCCCAAGAGATCCTCCAAAGTTTCACAGACGCTCAACGTTCACAAAGCCTATGGCCCACCATGCCAGGCGCCGAACTTCAAGGTGGCACGACAATGCCCCTCAAAGCCGCAATGCTCCATGCAGAGGTGCCCGGTGTGCCGTCATCCGAAATGTCCGAGATTGGAAAACATTTGCTGAAAGCTCTCACGCAATCGATGGCAGATCACGTTGATACGCACATCGCGCCCATCCAAAAGATGGGCCATGTCAACTGGCGTGTGTGGTGGCGCGGCGACATCAATACCGATGACGGAGAATTTTACTTTCGCGCTGTGGGCGATGACCGCTATTTGTTAGAAATTCTTTTGGCCGGAAATTTTTCAGTGAATAGCGAACATGCGGCCAATCATGTGCACATCGCTTTTCGTGATCTTACCCATGATTGGGATGCGGATGTTCTTGGCGAACATCTGCACGTGCATCATTGAGTTATCCACCACAAGTGGCATTAGGATCTTTATTCCCACCGGTATCTGGGCCCGATGGTGACGGAGTAATGTTGCCCAAAATATCAAGCACAGTACATGTGGCCAGCTTAGGATTCTGGCTGATGATGAACTCACCCCCTACGCTCGTAAGCGCATCCATATTCAGTGTGGTCAGTTCCGCATTGTTCGCAATAATGACACAGGCATTAATATACTTCAGCAAGGATAAATCCACGCTCACAAGCTTATCACTAGCATAGATCTCAATGCATTGCGCATATTCCAGCTCACCCAACGTCAGTGTCACAAGCTCTGGACAAGAGCTCATGCGGATTTCCCCTCCCACATAGTGCAACATAGGCATGTTTACCGTCGTCAATTTTGTGGCACCGGATAAATAAATGACCCCACCTATGTGTGTCAGTACGGGCAAATCGATCGTTGTCAATTTGGCTGGAGGACCTAATGCCCCTGTGGCAGAAGTCAAAAGGCCATTAATTCCCCCTCCCATCTTTTTCAATCCCGGGGCATGAAATTTCGTGACACTTGTCGACTCGAAAAAGAGACCCCCCGCAATATGATCTAACGACGCAGGCAACGTAACTTCCGTCAATTCATTACCCGTCACATAGAGCGATCCGTTAATTTTAGTCTTATCTGCAAGTCCTGCAATATCGTCACTCGTGGCCAAAAAGACGGGACCATCAAGTGTTGTGCTGCTCCCCGCGCCTCCTCCGGGTGCACCATCCTCACCTTTTTCACCCTGGAATGGCGCCAGAAACCATTCTGCGGTCTCGTCGCAATAATAAATTTTATCTTCACTTGAGACATAGATGATCCGACCGACAGCAGCGCTGGTACAATCAGGTAAATCATCCACCAACTCAACAGCGATGGCATTAAGGCGCACATCCTGGGTCTCATCGCCCGAACGTCCATCCGCATCATCCGTGCTGTCTCGATTGCACGACACAAGCGCAAACAAGAGCGTGAGAGCAAACCATCGAGAATTCATACGTGCAAGTATGGCACGAGAAAAAGAGGGATTACAAAAATTTCACCTGGTCACATTGGTTAGATTTTTTTTGGCTGGGAATTTTTCGGTGAACATCTGAATGCGTATCACGAAGCACGAGAAGCGCTAAACGACGACCTTTTCGATACAGACTCCAGCAAACCGTTACTTCTCAACATACGCATCACAGCATCGCAATAATCGGTGGCATAAAAAGAATCAATTGCGGCTTGATAGGTCGCGAGGGTAAGTCCTTGGCCTTTAGGGCACCTATTTTTTTCAGTCCACGACAACAAACCGCCGTCAGGGGACTTACTGCAGCCAGGAATTGTTTTAACGAACCACTTCGCGCCATGGGGACCGCCGTAAGGGTGCCCCGCACTTTTTGGTGCGTCGCGCACACCAAGCGTCGCCATCTGCAGATAGTAAAACGCGTCATCTTTTGCCCACGTCACGAAGGTGGGACATTTGATCTTCATCTGAATATCATCTGCCGGACGCACAGGGTGCGTTAGCACAAGGGCCTTCACATGCTTGAGTGTGGCGGCAGCTTGGCACATCACTTTACCGCCGACGCTGCGTCCAACAAGCACAACACCGCCCTCGCCAACATGAAGTGCTTTGATCACTTGCTTGATGACAGCAGCGCCCGCCACTTGATCACGAAATGCGATTTTGGAACCCGAACTTTCCCCAAATCCCGGCATGCTAAGGCTCACAACCTTGAGACCTTGGGATGCAAGTGGGATCATGATGGGCTCCCAAGCTTTCCAGTCACTTTTTCCACCATCGCCATGAATAGCGATGACTGTGACATGCGCATCCGCCGCGCCCGCTATCTTGCCATGCACGCGCCCATAAGTTGTTTCAATGTAGAGATCAGGAAAGGCAAGGGTCGTCGTACTCGAGAACGCCACGCATGCAGCAGAAACCTGTGAAGTACTGCTACCGGACATGGGGCGTGGAGGTGTTGCGGGTTTCACTGGAAGAAGAGTGCTCATTATTTTGCATCCTTAGAAGTTACGTCATCCGGGACGATATTTCGGACACCATCCGTGCGTACCCATGGCAGCATACGCTTCAATTCGGCAGACAAAAAGTCTGCTCGCATGGGACGTAAAGCAATCGGTTTGCTGTAATCAGGCAATTCGCTCTTCGGATCCGCATGATCAGGACTCATATGGCGCCATAAAGCGTCTGCCACTATTTTCGGAGGGTCCGTTCCCTCGCGATACTCGACCAAGTACGCACGTTCTTCTTCAGAAATTTTCAGGATGGGACCAAGCTTGTTGGCGCGCGTGGTAAGCGTACCTGCAAAATTTTTGGTCACGATTGTATCCAGCGAAGGGCTTTCTCTACGCGAATCAACATACTCAGCAGCTGCTTTTACAAGGATCTTTACTGCATTTTTCGACGAGAAAGTTTTATGCTGATATTCCGTTGCCATCACGAGCTGGTCATCAGTCATGCGCTGGCTTGTTGTCAGCTGTGCCAATGGGCACGGAGCATTGAAAACGGTGGCATCAAATCGGCTCACCGAGCTACCTTTGCTCGCCCGTGAATACTTCACTTCGAGTTCGTGGTATGTTTCCTCACGCAAACTCCCTGTTCGACGCATCCCGGGATTGTCATTCCCCAATTGAATCAAAGAAAGAGCGCGCACAACTTCAGGGCCAATGACCTTAAAGTAATGCTGCAAATAATGACTAGGGATCGGGGGGGTGACCAATTCAAGCACAACCAGATCGCGTACTGCATCCAGTGTCAAGCAGAAGCCCGGAGCATCGTCACCATCGACTGATACCCTTAGCCGCGATTCGTATGCCGCCAGGTGCCCATTCACTACGCAATCGACAACACTTTCAAGGCAACTAAGACGTGCGCCGATATTGTTAAACTGAATTTCGAGCCCAAAACGCTGCTGCCTTTCTTCCACGAGCGCTATCAATTCGCCCCAAGTTGGGCCTGCCGGGGAAATAGGCCGATCTCCGAAATGGTGAAGGCCCGTTTTGCTATCGTGCACAAGTCGTCTGATTTCCCCGTGGGTCAAATAAAGTCTCACGGGATCTGACAAGTCGGTGAGCAAAAAGGATACCGGATTCGTCGCACGCATCTGGAACTGGGCCAACCGATACGGCGCGAGTATATTGCCTTCATTGATTTTTGAACAACTTTGGGGCCGTCCCTCTTTTCGTCTTAAAATTTCGTTCTCAAAATATTCATGGTTCCGCACGGGGGTATCTTTTCGCCCCCCAACGCTTGCCCGCGCTGACTTCGTTTCCCGATCGCTGGCAGTCACGGAGATCGACGATGCTCCCCCAGCAAGCACAGCAAGCTCCTCGGCCTCTGCTTCAATATCTTCGATCGGTTCCATGCATGCTTCGGTCGCTGATGATTTTCTGATAGACGGAAGGGTTGCAGAAGTAGAAAAGCTGTTTTTGCGTTGAAATGCGCCAGCAATTAGCATCATGTTTTCTGCTCTAGAAGACGTATGTGTTGAAAAAACGGTAACCGCAACTTTCACAGGAACGATGTATCCGAGCGACATCTCTTCTGACTTAGGAAGAGATTGTCGTCTTGCTTGAGAAGCTTGAGGCCTTGCCAGGCGCTCAAAAACATCACCAGTCGATTTTGCTTTGGGCACAGGGGGAAGCACCCGGGGAGTGGGTAAATCGACCGAAGGTTGTAGCTGTTGAAAACGAGATCCCTTGCTATGAGACAACATTCTATTTTGCGGCGCTTTGAGTTTACGGCTTTCAGATTGCCTTAATGCATTCGCAAGCGTCCTGTCGGCTGCGGCGCCATGATCAGAAACAGCCGCGGAAGCCTCGTCCTGCGTTGAAGATGCAATGTGAACAAAACGCCGGGAGAACTTATCTGTCTTCGGGGCCATGGCCCATGACATAACAGAAATCAAATACCATAAAAGCAACTATGTGCATGAATGTTTATAGGCCTGTGCGATAAAGGCGTGGGTGTATGTGGCATGACTCACCTCGGCACATCAAGCGCCGGATTACGGTCGAAAAAACCCGCGGGTAGAAGCTTAAAACCCACATGGTGCACGGTCATAATCGGCCATTCTTCGGGACGCGGAATGTGCGTCATCCCCACGGAATACCAGAGCACCAGATCTTGATCGACAAGCGATTCATCGTCGCCTTGGTAGATGGGGAGTCCCTGTTCAGCTTGTCCTTGGTTGGGATAATCCCCCGACGCATGGCGCTCACCTTCTTGATACGTCGTGGCGTAAACATGATGTTCCATAAATCGCGCACGGCGACGCACAGGCGCTTCTGACGCTACAAAGGGCATAGTGTTACCGCCAGGCAACAACACATAGCTCGGCGCATACCCCAAACTGCTTCGTTTGGCATTATTACTCACGCGCCAAAACCGAGAAGAGGCCGTTGAGACATCGCGGGCTGCTGCGCGCTCACGCTCTAAAAGTATTTCGCGCACTTCCATGGCATTGCCGTGCGGATTGTTCTCTGACACAGGCAAACCTAGGGTATTCAATTCAGAAATACGATTGAACACACCGTCCACATCCATGTCCAAACGAAAATTAAAAATATGCTGATGATGCGGCGCTGCCACATAGGGTGCAACCACATGTTCACCGTGATGCCTAGCATGGGCCGCATCATCGTGTTTGGCCATAGGTACACCTTTGGGCAGCATCATACCGCTCAAATCACACGCCACTTCAAGCACACCATCTTGATTGAAAATCCACTGGATGGCGTAATCGTAATTGCCTATGGTGGTGATAAACGACAGGACAAGTTGACGCCCACGACGCGATTCATTTTTGTCGTGGTACACATCGTAATGCTTCCACAACATGCCCGCATCGCGTTCATACAATGCAACTGCACGTGGTAGCGTATACGCCTTGCCAAGATCATCGGCGAAATCCGCATCAAACAATCGGGCATTCACCGGCACATCGGTACCCACTTCCAGAGGCGATGCCATGCGGCCTATGCCATATTCACCTTCATCAAACGCACTTCGCCATGACCAATGCGGATCCGCATCACCATAGGGCACCACCATTTCTGACAGTGCACCGCGATACAACACAGAGCGCACATTGCCTGCATCGTTGTAGCTCACATCATGGAGAACAAGGCCTTCACGGGTATCAAGCACAAAGCGAAACTTCCATTTTTGCCACTGCACTTCATGACCATTCACCGTAAAGCTTGGGCCTTCCGGTTGCGTGATCACAAGCGGCTTAAGATCCGAACGCATAGGTCCCAGAGCTTTTTCTGAAAATTCAGTATGTTCGGTTGGAATAGGCAACACCACTGTATCGACCAGATCAATCACTTTGCCCTGATTAAGATCCACCACGATGGTAAGGCCTTCAATGGGTCTATCGTAAAAATTGATGGCGCCATCTTGGTAGTAACACACCGCGCGCATCAACCGTGGCCCTTGGGTTCCTGGTTTCAACGTTCCAGGCGCCCACCCATCAACCCACACCTTGCTTGGATCGGTGATGCCCCGCTTGGCCATGGCGGCTTTAAATCGGGGATCCGCATGGACGATCTCACCCAACCAGATATATTCCGATTGCAAAATCAACGATTGCACGCCTTCACGTCGAATCCATTTCACGAGCTTGCGCCGACCGATATCGACCTGCGCTTCATACGTCACATTGGCCTTCCGATCCAAAACCATCGCAAACGCTTCACGAGGCATCGATTGGCCCGGTTTCCAGCGTTTCATGTCCATTTTCCGGGGTTCATGCAAAGACACCGTTGCAAAAAATGCACCCTTGGGGAATTTGCGGTCGCGTTGAATGGTGTGCGTCACGATGTTGATTTCATCGTGGGTCAACGGTTCCAGCGGATGAAGTGCCGAAAAGACAAGCAACGCAAGATAAATCATGCAACGGTTTATACCGTGTGATCCTCAAATTGGGTATATGCTAATGACCATGACAACAACCCAAGGACATCCCCACACGATTTGTGAAGTATGCCATAAATCCTGCCTTTGCCGATCGTGCTATCACAAAAAACGTGCAACCTCGTTATTGGAACAACTCGAAAAAGAACGGGGTGAACTATCCAGCATGGAAGCCGATATTTCGCGCAAAGCAGCAGAACACTCTGCCATTGCAGAACATATTGGCGACCAATTTGCACGCGGCTTAACGATTGGTCAGCGTCTCGCGGATAAGGTCGCAAGCGTCGGTGGATCGTGGCCGTTTGTGATTGGATTTCTTCTCATCATGGCCGTATGGATCGGCATCAATTCATGGGCACTTCAAGACAAAGCCTTTGATCCTTATCCGTATATACTACTCAATCTTGCGCTTTCATGTCTTGCAGCACTTCAAGCACCGGTCATTATGATGAGCCAAAATAGAGCGGCTGCACGCGACAGATTGCAAGCGGATGAAGACTACAAAATCAATTTGAAAGCAGAACTTGAAGTGGGAACATTGCATGAAAAAATGGACCATCTTTTGCACGTCCAATGGGAACGCATGGTGCAGATCCAACAAGAACAAATTGATTTGCTTGAAGAGTTGCTGCGGCGTAAGCACTAGGGCCTGTCGTCAAATTATATTTCGAGACCATTTTCGCGATTTTTTTTGTACAGCGATGAAGCTGTGCGAAAAAAGTCGCAAAATGGGCCGAAAGATAGTTTGACGACAGGCCCAAGGCCTCTTTTAAATTTCGTTGATTGAATTTTTGCGCAGGTGCTTTTGTTCTTATCGCGGAGCGAAAGCGGGGAGGACGTTTTTAATACGATTCGGGTTAAGCGGAAACGCGTGATCGCATGAAATGACTGGAGCCAAGAACCGGAGTCGAACCGGCGACCTGCTGATTACGAATCAGCTGCTCTACCAACTGAGCTATCTTGGCACACAGGCGCCCACGTGAGTATCATTGAGGTCGCACCGTCGTCAATTGCATGACTCGGCACAAAATAGATTCACGGATCTCCCCTACAAAAAAGAGATCAACCATATTAAACGATGCCTATGGCAAACCCCGTAGAAAAAACGCATCCTAAAAGCCCTTTCATGCCTTACGCCTTAGCGGGATACGGCGCAGGCGCGCGACTGATTGCAAATTTTGCCTATGCAAAGATCCTTCATGAAGGCGGTGGCCACGGATTTAAGCGCATGTTTTCGGGCACCCTCCCCACAGCATTGCAGATCCTCTGGGTCACGAATGCCAGCAGTAAGGCCGATTCAACAGTCACGGGACAACTCGCCGCGGGTGTCCCGCCTGCCATTTATTCCTCGCTGTTGATGCAGCCCACTTACGCAACGTTTGTCCAACCCTCCCCCAACATTGAAGCAGCATCCGCACGCGGCGCCAAAAAACATCCTCCGATTGCAATGCTCCATCGCCTTGGCGCACATCAAACCGCGACATTGGCAACCACCTTCCTCGAAACAGCATCGCTCAATTCTTCGGTTGCCGCATTTCGGATTTTTCCGGCATTTTTGATGGGTGTAGGGATGCGATGGCTCGATTGGTCGGTACTCTTTGCAGTGCAACGAAGTACCACCGAAAAACTGGGATTTGTGCCAGCAACAGCTGCTGGCGTAACGCTATCAACCGCTTTGAGCTCCATGATTTACGTCAGCATGTTCGACGCAATCAAAGAACGTCAAATGGCCATTCACAATGCACCGGTGGGGACATTACAGTATGAATTTAAATCAGATTTAAAATATCAATGGCGCGCAATACGTGATGGACTCCCACGGTACTTCATTCAAGGATCTGGCATGTGGCCTCGTTTCTTGTATGCGGCCCTCGGAGCTGTCATGGAGAAATGTGTCGTAACGGCAGGGATTGAGGCGTTAAAAAAATGAATATGGGTCGTTTTGTGCCACTCGCAATCCTCTTGGCTTTTGTCATTTTGGCCATCGCACAGCCGATGGCTGCACCGATGCCCACAGGTGCAGAGACATCGCCACTCAATGGCGCAGACATGGCTTGGATGCTCACCGCCAGTGGTCTCGTTCTCATCATGACACCAGGCCTTGCTTTTTTTTACGGCGGCATGGTCGGTCGAAAAAATATTATTTCAACCATGCTGCAAAGTTTTGTCTGTTTGGGCGTTGTCAGCTTGCTCTGGGTATTTGTTGGATTCAGTCTTGCCTTTGGCGACAGCATCGCCGGCATGATTGGCGACCCGCGAACTTACTTCATGTTCAACAACGTGGGGACATGGGTTGAGCCATCACTGGCCACAGGCATTCCGCTTCTTCTCTTTGCCATGTTTCAATTGAAATTTGCCGTGATCACGCCGGCATTGATCACAGGCTCCTTTGCCGAACGCGTTCGTTTTTCCAGCTATTTGGTTTTTCTGTGTTTCTTCACGCTGCTTGTCTATTGCCCCTTGGCCCATTGGACATGGCACCCCAATGGCTTTTTACGACAGATGGGCGTGCTTGATTTTGCAGGCGGTACGGTCGTGCATATCTCCGCAGGACTGGCCGCTTTGGCCGGTGCTGTGTTTCTGGGGCCTCGCATTATTCATGCTGAAATCAAAAATCAAACCAAAGAGCACACGCCGGCAAACATCCCCTACGTGGTTTTAGGAACAGGCATGCTTTGGTTTGGCTGGTTTGGTTTCAATGCAGGTTCAGCATTTGGGGCCAACATCTCCGCCGTGACTGCCTTTGCCACAACCAACACTGCATCGGCGGCTGCCATGTTGGCTTGGATCTTTTTAGATCGCGCACGTGGTAAAAAAATATCCACCTTGGGTGCGTGCATTGGTTCTGTGGTTGGCCTTGTGGCCGTCACACCCGCGGCGGGATTTATCACCATCGCCCAAAGCGCTGCCCTTGGGGCCATTGCCAGCATGGTCAGCAATTTGGCAGTACACTGGAAATCCAAATCCCTCATCGATGACACCCTCGATGTTTTTCCGTGTCATGGACTTGGCGGCATCGTCGGTATGCTCGCTACAGGCATACTCGCAAAAGACGTCGGTTTGATTTTTGGGAAAACCGAAACGTTTCTGTCCCATCTTGCGGCCTTAGGCATTGTTGGCACGTACGTCTTCGCGCTGTCTTTGGCGCTTTTCTGGATCACCAATAAACTTCTGCCGATGCGGGTGAACCGTGAGCAAGAAGAAATCGGTTTGGATTTGGATCAGCACGACGAATCGGCGATCCTGCACGCGGCGTAACATCACAAAATAACTTTCACACCCAAAATAGGAAAGATAGGCAGACCGCGCTGATAGCCCTTCTGCGTGTAATCGTAATTATAAATAGCCCCTTCGGGTGCTTGGCGATTGTACACATTTTGAATGTCCAAATAGGTATCAAGACGCCACTCACGAAACTCCCATGATTTGCTCACACGCAAATCAAGCTGATGAAACGCCGGCAATCGATCACCATTGTTGGGTCCATAAATCGGCGTGTAATCATCGGTATTCGACACAAATGTACTGCCCACAATACGTGTCATGGGATTGCCGCTCACCAAACGAAAGCGCATGCCCACTTCCCAGTTTTTAGGCAAACGCATCATCGTAACACACGTTAAGAAATGCGTCTGATCGTAATCAAAGGGTCTGAAAGATCCACCTGGGCTGTCTTTGCGTTGTGAGCGTGCAAGCGTATAAGCAACCCATCCCGTCAGACGACGAAACATAGAAAAGCGGATCACATTGTCCACACCGATCACACGCCCTACACCGTCGTTGCTGTAGTTTTCAGCCTGGGCCTGGCCATCACGGATCACATAAGCATCACTTGAGGTCACCACATTGCCAAGATCTTTATAATAACCGGTGATATCCAGTGACAGTTTGTCGATAAACTTCCAAGTAGGAAGCGCAATCTCAGTGCCCCAAGCATACTGCACCGCACGCTCAGGCCTCAACGCTGGGTTTCCAAATTCTTGACTGAGCTCCCACGGCTGAGGATCTTGATAATACAAACCAATGGCGCCCTTGAGTGTTATTTTTTCGGTCACAGCATATCGAACACTGCTGCGCGGCGCACCACGCCAGTGTCCCGAAAGACCAAAACGGTCCACACGGCCACCCAGGGCTATTTTAACGTGTCCTGGCAAATCGAAATCCGTCCCTGCAAATAGCCCTACGTTGTGGGCGGCTGCACCACGCACACGTGCGATCCGAACATCATCGGGGTTAAAATCACGGCCAGGCGTTCCTTCTTGCGGAGGCGGAGGCAAACGAACATCGAGATCGGTCACCGATACCAAATAATCCAAACCACCGGAAATATTGATCCACGGACGCCATTGGTACGCCGAACGATTGCGCACTTGCACATTGTATGAGGTTAAATCGAAACGTAAATTTTCACCGAATGAAAAATTGGTACGATCGCGACCTTGACTTATTTGGAGGCGATTGCTGAAATGATTTTTGGGCGTAAAATCGTAGGCAAGTTGCAACCGATAAAAGCCATTGCTCAACGAGAGATCTTTCCCGCGCGCAACACCCACCGGTTGTTTAAACAAAACTTCCAATGTGTCGTTGGAGCCAATCCCATAAAATGACGCACGATGGGTGTCGTTGAACCGAATCGCCCCACCGCCCTGCGCATCCCAATAAATCGGGACGATGGTCGGTGTTTGTTCGTCACCAATTCTATCGCCGACAGCTTTGATCAAGCCATCGGCATAACTGCGTCTTCCACCGAAAAATAAAGTATATTTGTTCTCTTTGTTGTACGTGACGTTACCGCCCACATCGAACAAATTCAAATCCAATTCGCCATGCACACCCAGATCGAAATTACGGCGCACACGTGCATCCACAATGCCGCCCGTGGCACGGCCAAAATCTTCACGAAAATTTCCGGGAAAAAAATCAACCGATTCAAGAAATGCCGTGGGCACCACGCTGCGCAAACCACCAAAGTGATAAACAAGCGGAACTTCCATGCTGTCAATCAGTACTTTAGTCGCATTGGGCGACGAGCCGCGTACAATCAAATCACCGTTGCCAAAGGTTGTGCGCGCAACACCCGGCAGCATTTTCACCACCGTAAGAGCATCGCCGAAACCACCTGGAATACGATTGATCTCCTCGCGTTCAACACGCATGCGACTTACTTCACGCCCAAGCTTGGAGGCTTCCACCAGCAAGTCAAAGGATCCTGGCGTTTCTTTTTCGACATAATAAATCACGGTGACCACTTCATCTTCGGCAAGGATCTCTTCACGAACATAGGGTTTAAACGCAGGATCCTTGATCGTAATCGTGTAGTGTCCGGCTGGCAACGTCGTCAAAAGAAATTCACCCGACGCATCGCTCTGTGTACGAAATACGTGCGATCCTGATTTTGCGATTAACGTTACACCCGCCGCCGGCTTACGATAACCACGCACACGCAATGCCCCTTTCAATTGCGCATGGGGTACAACAACTTCTTTGGGCGCATCAAAACGCAGCTCATAGCGAACGCGAACCACAACGGGGACACCCTTGTTCTGGGCTGGAACAAATGTATGAGATAAAACACCAAGCAATGCGGTTTCTTCAAAACCACGGTCAGGATATTCCGAGGGTGTCACGACTTCCGCACGATCGACTTGGCCATCTTCCGCAATATCGATGTCTAGAATGACCCGCGCACCCACACCTGAGCCCAGCGCAGGATAGTCGAGTGCTGGTGTTTGTAGCGGTTGTGGCGGCGTGATGGTCGCACACAGCAGACCTACAAACAAAAAGCTATTCATGGAGATTGACCTGTTTGGTCCACCATGTGATCCCACCCCGATTGTCACGCAAAACAACAATCAATTGCTGCGAAAGATCTGATGCGTCTTCCATATTTGGCGTTGTCCATATGTTGCTTGCAAACGTTGCGAGATCTGACACATCCCGAATAAACGACGTTCGCTCACGTAAGGTGGATCCACCTGTAACAAACCAAGTGAGCGTCAGGTCTTCATAACGATGCTGCGGCTCTGATTCACCTATCAATTGCTCATCGTATGCTTCTACGTCACTCTCGTGCACTTCGAGTTGAATTTTTTCGGGGACGCCCGCACGTAAAACAAGCAGATCCGTATTGCCTGGTGTTGGATGGGTATTGCGCACCGGGTTCTCCATCAAAAGCAATGGGACGCTTTTGATGGCACGTTCTGTGCGATGGGGCCATTGCACCGTCATCAAAATATTGATCTCAAGTCGCCCTTTGCATGAAGGCACCACCGCGGAACTGATCCCTGGCGCTTGACCTGCATCAATCGCAGTACAAAGCGCAGTCATGGCCGCGTGAAGCCCTGCATCAAAAGTCAACGTCGCCGTGGGTTGTTCTCCAAGCCCATACTCTGGCACCGTGACATCCGGCACCATGGCTTGCAATTTTTCGTGCGAAATCACACATGGATAACCGTCGATTGAAGGCCCGACCACAGGACACCAACCCCACGCATAAATTGGCGCCGTAGGTTCAAGATGCTGATAGACAAATGCATCAAACGTCAGTGTTTCACCAGGCACACCATCGGCGGGCATAGAACGCACCGCCAAAAGCCTCGGTGTTTGAAGTAAATTGCTTGGATCAAACGTATCCCCACATCCCATGAGCCACACCACACAACACGCCCATCGCGTCCATCGCATCATCAATCCTTCAATCGAAACCGCACCGTAAATCGGATCTGCGTGGGGATTGGATTTCCACCACGCATTACCGGCACAAACCGCGTTTTTTCAAGCGCTCGCACCGCCGCGATATTAAACTCCTCAAAACTTGATGGCCCCACAACCGTAACGATGCTCGGCACTCCTGTTTCATCAATCACAATGGCAAGGACCACGTCACCTTCCAGTCCCTGACCACGCAATCGCAAAGGATATTCGGGCTGGACATACGACGCAACGCTGGGGCCCTGATCCCAGGAAGAACCATCACCGCCTCCTGCGGATCCTGTGGCGTCGGAGGTTCCACCCTCACCACCTCCACCGCCTGCTGTTTCATCACCCACAACCCCAGTGCCTCCCTGCAATTGCACATCGTCAAGACGTATGGGTGTTGATTCAACCGCAAGAGGAAGTTGACTTGGTTTCTGAATCGCTTGAGGAAGTTGACTTGGTTTCTGAATCGCTTGAGGTTTGTTTGTACGAAGCCGATTTGTGGGCCCTGATGACGCCGGTGTTAACGACTTAACTGCTACATCGGACCCCACCGGTTTCACCAGGTGAACAGTGATAACAGGAACATGAACAGGTGCTGGCTTGATTGAAGTATTGATCAAGATAAGCACAACAATGCAAACAGCGTGAACACCGAGAGACAGGGCCAGGGCGACCCTTTGATCAGCTTGCATGAATCGTTCTGAAGACACACCCATTCATACAGTTACGGCGCCCAAATGACCACAGGGGGGCTGCCTTTGCCGTTGTCCTTTGTTCCCACCACAACACCCGCCACAACACCTGCAAGCACCGCCGCCCCCGTGCTGCCCCCGATAAACCACCAACTCTTGTACCATGGACGCCCATGGGAAACTGCTGCGACAGGAGGTACAGGCTCCGTTAAAATAAGCCCTGGTACTTCGACCACAGGTGCTTCGGGTATTTTTTCCTCAACTTTGGGAAGAGACATCTCTTCTCCCAACGGCATTAAATCAAGCTCAGGAAGCGGCATATCAGACGTTTTTGGCGGTTGTTGTTTGGGCGCGGGCAGCGGAGCCTGATTCAGAGGCTCAAGCTCAAGCTCAGGCAACCCAAAATCCTCTTGAAGCAAATCGACAAAAACAGGCAACGTCACACCCGCTTCGATTTGGATTGATTTTGTAAAATTCATATAGCCTTGGCGGGTAATGGTAATGACATGACGCCCCGCCCGCACTTGAATAGGTTGCACAGGCGTCACACCAAACAATTTGCCGTCCAAACGCACTTCTGCGCCATCCACGCTGCAAACAAGCTGCACAAAAGCGGGATCGGCGGCCATTGTGCGCGTGGGAACCAGCAACGAAAAAACGATCATCCAAACCGTGATGAAACGCATGATGATCAGTGTAACCTGAGGGTTGGGGACATTCCAGCAAAGCGCGTCAAAAGGCCTTTTTTTGGCATACTTCTTGCTTCTAACCATTCAACATTTTTCGTTGGCAAGAAGCGTGCCTGAAAAGGACCTTTTGACGCGCTTTGCTGGAATGTCCCCAACCCCTATGCGATTGAAATACCCCATGTGGAAAATCTTTCTCTTTCTGCCCTTCATGGGCTGCACCATGATTTTCAAGAGCCACCCTTCACCCTTGCGCCCTGCCACGGAGCGACGCATCGCCCCCGAAAATCATGCACCTGCACGGGTTCTCCTTATTGGACTTGATGGCACCCGGCCCGATGCCATTGTTGAAGCACACACACCGCATCTGGATCATGTGATGCAAAACGGCGCGTTCACCTTGCATGCATCCACACAATGCGATGCGCGAACCAAATCGGGACCCGGTTGGAGCACCATTCTCACGGGAGTCAATCCAGCCAAGCACCGTGTTGCAGCCAATCAAGACTACGCACAATCTCAACTTCGCACCTATCCAACAGTGCTATGGCGCGCCAAGCATACTGGCAAATTAAAAACCGCGATGAGCGTGCATTGGGACGATCTCGCCAATCATATTATTGAACCCGATGCGATCGATGCGCGCACCGTGGGCAACGACGACGTGGTCACCACTGCCGCAGAAACCTATGTGCGCGATGGCGACTTTTCCCTTATCTTTGTGCATTTAGAAGATATCGACAGCGCAGGCCACGACGAAGGGTTTACGCCCAAAACACCCGCCTATCGTGCGGCCATTGAAACCACAGATGCACGCATAGGGCGCATTCTCGCAGCCCTGTCACAACGCCCGACACGCGCAACCGAGCATTGGACGGTGATCATCACCACCGATCATGGCGGCACACGTTTTGGGCATGGTGCACGTATTGCTGCATGCCGACGAATTTTTGTTTTTGCCATGGGCGACAGCGTGATCCCTGGTGAATTGCAAAGGCCTGTCAATCAAGCCGATATCACACCGACAATTCTAGATTTGTTGGGTGTTCATGATGCGCGTGTGACGGATGGTGTTATTTTGTAATCGAGATTTACAAAACATGATGTTGCAATAATTTTTCTCCTAAATACGCTGCGCCACTTTTGGTTAAATGCCCACCATCATACGAAATCAACTTACCTTCATAGGTAAAAAGAGGGCATTTCAAATCATTTTCGCACAAAAGTTCAGAGACATTGATAAAAACATCAGGAGGAAGCGCTGACTGCATACGTTGATTTAATTGAATAAAATTTGGTTCGATTTGAGAGATCGTCGTCTTGCGTACTTCAGGAGAAGAATTCAATATTTTTTTCAAATCAACCGTCCCAAAGCTTTTTCCTCCAAACACTTTCACCTTTTTTCCAAATTTTGATTCCATATTTTCTATGCTTTGAGGCAAAAGTTCCGCAACCCACAATACCCAGTAAGAAGCCAACCAAATTTCATCGGACTCATTGATGCGTTCAAACAATTTCTGATTATCATACCAACCCAGCATCTTACATTTAGCGACTTTATTTTTTTGGATCTTCTCTGTGAAATCAAAATCTAAATACAAATTTCCACATTCACCGTTGATCCGATACGTTGATATATCGAATTTTTTATTTAATTTTGATTCAAAAAGAGCATTCAACAAATCTTTTCCGTAACTATCCCCGATCAGAATCACCCGTTTTTTTTCATGTTCAGTCTCAAATGGTTTTAGTATCGTAGAGTCAAATCGTCTTGCGGTATAATAACGCGCACCTGAAATCTCACGCAAAATTTGCTGTTCTGAAAATGGATATCGAGAAATAAAGCCATCTGATTTCCAGCCCAAAAAACCAACGAAACAAAAGAAAAGAAGAGTTACACCCGAAAAAGAAAATATCGTTTTTTTTGAAAAATTATGTCGATCCCTAAAAGGGTTTTCAACATAACGCCAGCTTAAATAGCCCAACGCCATGGCAAGTGTCGCCAAGAAAACAAACATGTTTTTTGTGGGTTCGCCAATAATTCCATGCCGAGCAAAGGCAAATAAAGGCTGATGCCATAAATAAGTACTGTAGCTAATCAAACCCACACCAACCAATAGCTTACTTCCTAGCAATTTTCCGACAATCG
>SXGS01434302.1_pt1 | contig 19559 bp, 22 predicted proteins | sample 3174681 | NCBI WGS metagenome assembly SXGS01 (sample SAMN11356861, study PRJNA531348) | freshwater metagenome | isolation source: freshwater sample F1-80 | place: China: Fuxian Lake, Yuxi | collected 2017-12-25 | reverse complement strand
TTCCTGCCCCAGCAGAAACTGGTCAGCAAGGTCCGCCCCGGAGCGAAGGTCACCAAGAAATACGACCCCCCGACCACCCGCATCGGCTAATGAGTCAACGAATACCGCTCCGGGCGCATCTTGACATGAGTCACCAGGTAAAGCTCCAGACCATTCCGCGTCGCGGCCGCCCCGCGCCACCATGACCCGTGGAGCCGAGATGACCGCTGCCAACGCCGCACGGGTCCAGAAAAGCGATCGCCTAGTAACTCGACCAACGCCAGATAGGAGGCTACCGCTTGCTACCAAGCCCCGAGTCCACCATCGGAAAGCCGCGAGCGCGACCATGAATAGTGATGGCGAACAGCCTGACGCGCCGATTCGACATCGCGCTGTACGATCGCGCGCACGATGTCTGTGTGGAAGTGGTCTGCGGGTCGCCGGCGCAGCGCGACCTGCGATTCCTCGACCGGCATGAGGTGAAGCAGCGTCTGGTTGGCCATCATCTTAGTCATTTTCGCAAGGCGCAAATTGCCCGATGCCACCGAGATTAGGCAGTGCAATTGCAGATCGACACGGACGGCTGCGTCGTGGTCGCCGCGCTTCCAGCACGCAGTCAACTCCTGCAGCGCATTGGACAGGGCGGTGTCCGCCGCGGCATCACCGGAGGCGATCAGCAACTCGACCGCCTGCACCTCAATCGCCTCGCGCACCTGGTAAATCTCAATAAGATCCGCTGCGGACAACTCGGGGACAAACACCCCACGCCGCTCACGCGAGGAGACCACACCCTCGGACTCGAGCACGATCATTGCCTCGCGCATTGGGATCATACTGACCTCGTAGTCGCGTGCTATCCGGGGCAGATCGAGGCGCTCACCTCGCGACAGGTCGGCGGACACGATGCGCTCGCGCAGGGAATCGGTCAGTTGATCGCGCAAGGAACGCTGTTTGGTACTCAACCGTATCTCGTTATCTGGAGTCATATGCGTATCTCCTTCTTCCGACCACTTTGTATTGATGCACGCAGGGCATCGAGCGTGGCCATGTTACCCACGGCGAAGGCACCGGATGCCGGCACATGGCCGCGGGTCCGTGCCGCCGCGAGTACAGCTTCCAACTGGGCCACGAACTGGTTGCACGGCGGGAACTCAAGGACCTCGTGGTCAAAGTCGTTTCCGTGGATATCGATCCGAGCAGCCAGCGGTGGTGTGGTGACGAACTCCGCATCACGGCTGCTGCGGGAATCAAACGGGATCGTGTAGCGCATCCACCCTTGCGTCCCGATCACCGTCACTGCCTGGTGGTAAGCTTGGGAGTAACTTGACTGTAGCAACGCTACCCGACCCTCAGTGAACTCCAAGATTATCGCCGCACTCAATTCCGCGCCGTTCGCACTCGGTTCCGGCGCGATCGCCAGTGCGGCGACCGGGTCACCACCCATTGCGGCGCGGGCGAAGTGGATCAGGTAACCGGCGGTGTCATAGAGCGACCCCCCGCCCCGAGCGGGGTCGAAGCGCCAGTTGCCCTCCCCCATGCGGCCGGCGAGCGGGGCGGAGAAGGCCCCGTGCACCGAGCGCACCGCACCGATCCGCCCCGCAGCCAGAGCATCGAATGCGGCACGGTGCTGGGGGTCATACCGCCACTTAAACCCCTCGACCAGCAGCGTTCCCGTGGCCTGCGCGCGGGCCACCATCGCGGCGGCCTCGGCGGCATCCATAGCCATCGGTTTTTCCACCAGCAGGGCCCCCACTCGCCCGGTTTCCATGGCCTGGAGCGCTAGCGGAGCGTGGTGGGGACCCCAAGTAGAGATGACGAGGACATCAAGTTCGTGCGCGCCCAGCATCGCATCAAGGGACTCATACCGGTGCGGACAGCCGAACTCGTCACCGAATCGCGCAAGCGCATCCGCGGAGATATCGCAAATCGCCACGAGTTCGGCACCCGGAATCACTTGGCACGCCGCTGCGTGATCGTGGGCGTTCTCCCCCGTCCCCACGATTCCAATCGATGAGAGCGCCATAAGATCTAGAATCGGCTCCACTCGTGAATCTGTGACTTGTGCTCATGCTGCGTGCCGGTGCCGATCTCGTTGAGTTCAATCAGGTTGCCGTCCGGGTCGTAGAAAAACAGTACATGCCACTCGCCCTCACCGTCGAACCGCACGGGTGGTGAAACCACTTCAACGCCGGCCTCGACCAGCATTTCGTACGTGTCCGGCACGCTCTCCACGCCGAAGCAAATGTGCGAGCTGGGCACCTGGTTGATTGGGTATCGACCCACCGGGCTATCTGGGGTGATCCACTCGATGAGATCGACGGTGAACCCTTGGCCCTCGATGCGGGCATGGCCATTGACGCCACCAGCAGGCCGGAGTCGGTACTCGCGCATTTGCACAACAGGAAATGCCGTCATAGTCGAGACCGGGCCGCCATTTGGACGGTCGTCGTGTTCCTCCGACGCGACGAAGTCCAAACCGAGCAGATCGTGGTAGAAGCGCAAAGAGCGCTCCAGATCCGACACCATGACCGCGACGTGGTCTAACGTAAGTACTTTGGCTTTCGTCATCACTTCCTCCTTGGTTGTTGTTTATTGCTCCGCGAGAGGCTTCCCCGGAATCCTGGATTGCTCATGCCAGACGCACCGGGATCGAATCGAATCCGCGGATGATGTGCGACGGATAACGCCGCGGCTCATCGGTGGCAATGATGCGAGGATACCGCGCAAATAACTCACCGAGTCCGATCCGGGTCTCGAGTTTCGCCAACGGCATCCCGAGGCAGAAGTGGATTCCCTCACCGAAGGACAGGTTACGCGAATCATCCCGATCCAAATCGATGACATCGGGGTGCGAGAAGACCTCGGGGTCTCGGTTCGCCGAGGCATAGAGCATCAGCACACGCGCGCCGACCGGGATGCGAACATCGCGCACCTCGGTATCCGCGGTCGCCACCCGGCACAGCCACTGCACGGGTGAGTCGTAGCGCAGGAACTCATCGATCGCCGGCGGGCGCAGGTCCCCCGCGTCATCAAGCAAGGCCTGCGGATCCACCTGCCCCGAGGCCACGGCGGACACAATATTGCCCATCAGGCTCGACGTGGTCTCCATGCCCGCGGCAATCAACAGCAGCGTGGCCCCTTGGACTTCGTTTCGATTCATCGTGCCATCCTGGATCGCGTGGGCCATGTCAGAGAGCACATCATCGCTCCAGACACCCGACAACCGCGTGTCCACCTCGCGCAGGAACAACTCCACCAATTGCGCACGGAGTCGTTTCGCAGCAGCTGAGGGTCCGACTTCATCCGGCGGACGAGTCATCATGTCAATCGATGCTTCGACCGTCCAAGGTATATCAGCTTCGGTAAGACCCAGTAGCCGGCAGATCGTAAGCACCGGCAAACGGTTGGTCAGCACGCTCGCGAGATCGACCTCGGAAGCGCCCTTGATGCCATCAAGGAGTTCGATCGCGGAGGCGCGCACCATCGACTCGTAGCTCTTGATCGCCTTGTTGCTGAACCGCGCAGTAAACACCTTGCGTAATACATCGTGACGGGGTGGATCCATCTCGAGACAGTTGCCCGCACCGAAGAACCCGACGTAATCGGCGAGTTCCACACCACCCGTACTGGTGAACGTGTTCCAGTCCCGCAGTGCGGCGCGAACGTCCTCGTACCGGGACAACACCCACACGTCGCGGGCCGCGCAGTAGTAGACGGGCGCATGCTCGCGCAACCACGAATAGGTGGGGTACGGGTCGAGGTGTGACTGCTCGGAAAGCGGGTCGTAGGCCCGGTCCGCTGTCACGGTACGCGAAGTTGGTGCGTTCATTGCGTCTCCAGCGCGTTCACTATCCTACCGGTCACAACTTCTGGTTCGAGCCTATAGAACTCCAAGAGGTCATCATTCTTCCCCGAGTCGATGTAGGTGTCCTCCGTACCAATCCGAAGGAGAGGGGGTCGCTCCCCCTCCAAGATTACTTCAGCGACTGCGGACCCGAGGCCACCCAGGATCGAATGGTCCTCGTACGTGACTACGAGGCGCTTGCCACGAGTGGCAGTGGCAACCATCTGGATATCCAGCGGCTTCAGGGTGGGCACATGTACCAAAGCTGTTGAATACCCGAGATCAGACAGGAGGGTAGCGACCTGCGCAGCTCGCGGTGTCATCGTCCCACTCGACAGCAAGCAGATGTCGGCCCCTTCCCGGAGAAGGTACGCCCTGCCGATCACGAACTCGTGGTCAGACGTGAAAATGGTTGGAGTCACATCCCGGGTAGCCCGGAGGTAGGTAGGACCGGGGTAGGCGAGGCAGGCTCGCAACGCCTTGCGCATCTCGACGCCATCCGCTGGTGCGACACAGGCGAGGCCAGGGAGAGAGCGCAGGATCGATAAATCCTCCATGGTCACGTGGGTCTTGCCGAGTCGCCCCGCCAGGAGGCCCGAGTGGCCGCCGAACAGCACCACCGGCAGACCAGTTTGGGCGATGGAAACCCTGATCTGGTCAAGACACCGGCATGCCACGAAGGCAGCGAAGGAGGTCATCACAGGGCGGAAGCCGCAGGCGGCCAGCCCAGCGGCAACACCTACGGCGTTCTGCTCGGCGATACCGACTTGAATGTACCGAGCCGGAAAGGTCGACCGGAACTCGACCAAGCCGATTGCATTACCGAGGTCAGCGTCGACCACGACGATCGAGGGGTCGGCCTTCGCGCAGTCAAGCAATTCCGCCCCGAAGGCATCACGTGTTGCTTCAGCCTGCACGGTGCCGCTCACGGCGCCAACTCCGCACAGATCGCCACATAGTCATCTTCGGTGATGATCCGGGAATGCCAAGCGTTGTCGTTCTCCATGAATGAGATTCCCTTTCCCTTCGTCGTCGTGGCCAGAATCACACACGGCTGACCCGTGACCTTCCGGGCAGCGTCGAAGGCATTGACTAGCGCCCCGATGTCGTGACCATCAACGACGGCGGTATACCATCCGAAAGCCCGCCACTTCTCAACCGCCGTGGGGAGTGTGTCCTCCCGGGAAGGCTCATCGCTGAGATCCCAACCGACCTGCTGGAGACCGTTCCAGTCCACGACTGCAACCAAATTGTCGAGTGCGAACCGCTGCGCGAACATCGCAGCTTCCCACACCTGACCCTCCTGGCACTCACCGTCACCAAGCAGGACGTACACGTGAAAGGGCTGGCACGCCAACTTGGCGGCGAGCGCCATTCCCGCGCCCACCGATAAGCCTTGACCCAGCGAGCCCGTGGACATGTCCACACCTGGCGTCTTGTTCATGTCCGGATGCGCCTGTAGTCGGCTACCGACTTGATCGAAAGTCCACAACTCCTCCTCCGGGATGAACCCGCAAGAGGCAAGAACCGAGTAGAGGGCAGGGCTAGAGTGCCCCTTGGACAAAATGAAGCGATCGCGATCTGGCCACTCAGGATCGCTCACCGAGATTCGCAATTCGTGGTGATAGAGCACGGTGAGGATGTCGACGGCCGACAGTGGGCCCCCAATATGCCCAGCACCAGCGCCATACACAGTCTCGACGACACGTCGCCGGACCCCTCGACTCACGGCCTCAAGCTCAGAAAAACTCACAGAGTCAACACAGCACCCTTCCCGTCATTTATGATATTGTTGACAACATACAATATTCTGCAACTTAGGCGCGATTCTAGCATTTGTCAAGCACTCGAGGAGGTTCAGCAGTATTACCGGCAATCTGTTGCCGGCACTTTGACTCAAGGACATCGGCATCCGCCTCGTGTGGAAAGCCGTCGAAAATTGTCGCGAGGTTTTATTTTTTATTAGTTGACAATATATTTAATCTCTAGGTAGCCTAAACCAATTGGTCTCCTAAACAAGGTGAAGATGCCAGATTCCCACAACATTGGATCCGACGAAAGGGCAAATAATGAAAAAATCACTTGGCGCGATGTCTACTCTCGTAAGTGCGGCCGCGGCAGCTGTTTTTCTTCTAGGTGCATGTTCGTCTGGTGATGCGGGTCAGGCGGCCGAGGAGCCGGCCGCGGCTGTGGCGGAGAGTCCTGCGGCGGCTGTGGCGGAGAGTCCTGCGGCGGCTGTGGCGGAGAGTCCTGCGGCGGATACCGCGGCTGCTGAACCTTTGAAGTTTGCCTGCATTCTTAAAGACACATCGGCGACTTTCTGGAAGGCGGTGGTTGCTGGGTGTGAGCAGGCCGCTGCGGATCTGGGTGTCGAGGTCACGATCTTGAGCGGGACGACTGATATGGACATTGAGGGTTCCGTGGCTAATTTCGAGGATGCGATAACCGGCGGTTATGCGGGTATCGCAATCGCGCCATCAGATTCTGTGGCTTTAGTTCCGACACTGGAGAAGGCGGTTGCCGCGGGTGTTCCTGTGGTGGCGATGGATACGGGCTTCGAAAGTGATGCGGCTTTGTCGACGGTTGCCAGCGACAGTGTTGCTGGAGCCAAAGCGGCAACGGTTTATCTGGCCGAGGCAATCGGAGGCAAGGGCAAGGTCGCCATGTTGGCGTGCCCCCTGTCAATCTCCACTTGCAAGGACCTAGCCACTGGGTTCGACGAAGCCATAAAGGCTTACCCGGAAATCACGGTCGTAGGTAAGCCATTAACGAATGCAGACCGCGTACTATCCTTCAACGCCATGCAGGACATCCTGAGTGCGCACCCCGATCTCGCGGGTTTCTTCGGGATAAGCAGCGCAGAGGGAATGGGTGGAATGGAGGCCGCCGAGCAAGCGGGTAAGTCCGTCGTGGGGGTGAGCCGCAACTGTGCCCTGGACGAACTTAACAGCATCGAATCGGGCAAGGGACTGACCGCATGCTTGGCGCAGTTCCCGAAGCAGATGGGCTACTTGGCTATCAAGTCACTTGTTGATTACAACAAGGGCGCATCCATTCTGGCAAAGCAGGATTCCGGTCTGCTTATCATTGATAAGCCGCGTGCCAAAGAGTTCATCGACCTCGGTGAATTCAACGGTTCCCCTGATTAAAGATCCTACTGGATTGATTGGTTTGAGCCTGCTCGCTGCAGAGTGAAGATGGGGATCCTCCCTTGGTCTCTGCAGCGAGTGGGATCTCATCCGTGGTGCATCAATCACGCATTTCTGGGAGTTTACTCGTGACAGATTCTGCGACACCGTTTCTTGAGACCCGCGGCATTAGCCGAAATTTCAGGAGTGTGACGGCGCTGCAGGGGGTCAGTTTGTCTGTCGAGCTCGGTGAAGTGCTGGCCGTTGTGGGCAGCAACGGCGCAGGCAAGTCCACTCTGATGAAGATCTTGGCCGGGGCTGACCAGCCCTCCACGGGCAGCATCCTGATCGAGGGGACTCCCCTGCGGATGCGCGGTCCCGTTGACGCGCGCCGCGCCGGCATCGAGACCCTCTATCAGGATCTTTCCCTCATCGAGACCCTTGACGCTGCCGGCAACATCTTTCTCGGTCGGGAGCGTGGTCTTCAGTGGACTCTGGGGGCGCTTCTTGACACGAACGAGATGCAGAACCAGGCACGGTCACTCCTAGTCGAGTTAAACCCCACGGTCCCCCTTGATCGTCCTGTGAGTTCGATGTCCGGGGGTCAACGTCAGGCGATCTCACTGGCCCGCTCCATCCAATTCGAGGCCAAGCTCGTCATCCTCGACGAGCCAACCGCGGCGCTCGGAGTAGCGGAAACCGCTTTGACACTGGAAGCCATCCGGCGGTTTAAAGCCGGGGAACGCTGTGTCATCCTCGTCAGCCACGATCTCGTTGATGTCTTCGACGTCGCCGACCGGATCCTGGTCCTGCGCGCCGGCGAAGTCGTCGGCTCACGCAAGGCAAGTGAAACGACCAGCGAAGAAATCATCCACATGATGACCGTCGGCGCTGGACGAAAGAATCCATGACAAGCACACTCACCCTGACCCCGGAGACCCGGAGCGGAGTCATACGGATACTGCGAAGCCGTCAACTGCTTCTGTTTATCCTGATCCTCGCCTGGTGCGCCGTCATCACAATCAACCAGCCCAGATTCCTCACCGTACAGAACCTGCTCAACGTCTCCGACCAAGCCGCGATTCTGGCCATCCCTGCAGCAGTAATGACCCTCATCATCATCAGCGCCGGCATCGACCTTTCCGTCGGCTCTATCCTCGCCCTCGGCGGATTTGTGTCCGCCACATCGCTCGTGGCTGGAATGCCGGCCCTTTTCGCCATAGCCCTCGGAGTCCTCGCAGGAGCGCTCATGGGCGCGGCCAACGGATCCAGCATCGCCTACCTAGGAATACCCGCCCTCATCATGACCCTCGCCATGCTCTACATCGTCCGCGGCGGAGTCCTCTTCCTCTCTAAAGGCGAAACCATCGCCAGCGATTTCCCTGACCTCTACCGCTACTTCGGGACAGGCGACTTCCTCGGCATCCCCGTCCCCGTACTCCTCTCCATCCTCATCTTCCTCGCCTGCGGGCTCGTCTTACGGCAAACCCGGTTCGGCCGATACGTCATCGCCATCGGCACCAACGAAGACGTCGCACGCCGCGCCGGAATCAACGTCCGCCGCGTCAAACTCATCCTCTACTCCGCCTCCGGTGCCGTCGCAGCCCTCAGCGGTGTCATCCTCGCCGCTAAACTCAACGCCGCAACCACCAACGCGGGCTACGGCTCAGAACTCGACGTCATCGCCGCCGTAATCATCGGCGGCACCAGCCTCTTCGGAGGACGCGGAACCATCATCGGCACGGCTCTAGGCGTCATATTCCTCGCCCTACTCCGCAACGGACTCAACCTCATGGGCGTCTCGCCCTTCCTCCAAATCTTCACAGTCGGACTCCTCCTCTTCATCAGCGCCATGGCCGACGTCATCTACTCGCGAATGCAGAAGTAGAACCACCCCCTGGTCACACTCCCCCAAAATCACTTGCCGACTCCTCGCGTAGCCTGGCGCATCCCCGCGGCGATCAAGGTTGTAGTCCTCTGAGGTTCTCTGGTAAAAGTAGACACGGGGATATTTGGCTTTCGCCACTTTGCTAAATAACGATATCTCGAAATTGATTGGGCTGGTCTTCCCAACCTTGGGATAGTGTCGGCGGTTGTTGTATCTGTTCATGGACCCTTCTATCCCAAGCGTCAATTCTGAAGTTCGCCAGTAGGCAAATTGGTCCTGTTACTTGCGGGTGCAGTCCGCTGTGCTGATTGAAACTGGGTTCTAATTGCCAACCATCGACTCGTCGTCGCCGTCATGTCTGAGATTGACATGCAAGCACTTCCCCAGCGTCGTTCCGAGCGGGGCCACCCGAATTCAAGCGCGAAACCATCAACACGACCCAGTAACAACTTACGTGAGCCCGCACCGAGAAGGGGGTCACATCACTACTTAAGTAGGGTACCGGCATCCACCGGCAACATAATACCCGTGATATACCTTGCCTGATCAGATGCCAAGAAGACAACTGCATTGCTAATATCAACTGGCTCCACCCAAGGCAGCGGCAGGCTGTTCTGCTGCCAAAACAGCGGCTCGACATCTGCCATTGTGGGATTTGGGTGGTCGGGACGAAAGAGGCGATACAGGGCGTCATTGTCAATCATGTCGGTCAGCACGCTGGTGGGATGCACGGTGTTGACACGAATGCGGTGGCGGGCAAGTTCACGTGCCATCGTTCGCATGAGCCCGATGACGCCGTGCTTGCTCGTCACATAATGGGCCTGATTCTCCCAAGCTTTCACTCCGGCGACCGAGGAGACAATGACTATAGAACCACCCTTCCCGCCCGCCTTCATCGCCGGAATCGCTGCCTTACACGTATGCCAAACACCCTTGAGATTGACGTCAATGACCTGGTCCCACATCTCCCCCGTGATGTCCTCCACCGGAGCAAAACTGATGATGCCGGCGTTTGCCACAACGATGTCAATGCGGCCGAGCAACCCAAGCCCCTCGGCAATCGCCGCGTTTAGCGCTAGGAAGTCGCGAACATCGACCTCCACGGCAAGAATTCGGCGACCCGTAGCGCGCACCATCTCCGCTGTTTCCTGCAGGTCGCCCGGCGTGGCCAATGCATAGGGGACGGTGGAGATGGGCCGGCAGATGTCGATCGCAATGACATCCGCGCCCTCCTCGGCCAGACGCACCGCGTGGCTGCGACCCTGCCCGCGAGCGGCCCCGGTGACGACGGCCACCTTGCCTTCCAGACTCATGGGTAGAGCATCGCTTCTAGACCCTGCCCTCTGGCAAACCCGAACGGGACGAGTGGGTCTTTGGGTGGATACGCCAGCCGCTCGGTGTATTCAGCATTGACTGGTGCACTCACGCGAGCCTCCGATTCGACCTGCCGGACGGCGATCAAGGCCCGTTCTTCGCCCGACCTGAATGCTAGAGCATCGTGTCATACAATCCATGACTTGTCAATCAAATCGCGAAGAGACAGTCAGGGCCTGACCCATTCCTGCGGAACCAAATTGATATGAACCCCGTTTCTTGGCCGACGTTTATGCGAGTTGTGGCAGTCTGACCTTGAGGAGGGTCTATGCCATATCAGTATCCACCAGCTTTCCGACAGGATTTCATTGATCGGATGCTCAGGGGCGAAAGTGTCCAGTCACTCGCTGTGGAGTCTGGGGTGCCGTTGCAAACATTGCACAGGTGGGAGGCCCAGGCACTTGTCGATGCAGGGGTTCGAAGAGGCGCCACCTCGCGTGAGCTCAGCGATCTGCGTGAGGCACGCAAGCGCATTAAGGAGCTCGAGGACGAGTTGCGTCTGGTGAAAGATGCGTGCGAGATTTTCGATTCGTTGGCGGTGCTGGGCCCAAAAGAAGGCAGGTGGTCGCGATAGAACTCGTCGCGCGCGGCCATTCCCAACGCAAAGCCACCAGGACTGCTGGTGTCCAACGTTCCACGTACGGTGCGAGAACAAGGCCCAGGCCACCGTGTGATCGGGCAATTCGCCGGTTACTGCTCACCGATTTGGTGGGGCAGGTCCACGCCGATTCACGAGGCGTACATGGGTATCGTCGGGTTACCGCGGCTTTGCGTATTGAATCGGGCCTGATCGTGAACCATAAACTCGTGGCATCGATCATGAGTGACCCCGCCATTCATGGACTTCCCACGCCCAAGAGCAGATGCCGCAATCTGATCGCCATTCGCACCACGAGCGACTTGGTCAACAGGGAATTCACGGCCACCGGCCCGAATCAACTATGGGTCACCGACATCACCGAACACCCAACGAGAGAAGGACGCGTGTTCGCCTGCGTCGTTCTGGACGTTTTTGCACGCAAAGCAGTCGGGTGGGCCATCGACAGAAAGGCCGACACCGCCTTGGTGAACTCGGCCCTGGACATGGCCGCACGAACCAGGGAGATAGCGAAAGGCTTGATCCTGCACGCCGATCACGGACCACAATTCACGGCGTGGGCTTTCACCAACAACGTGGCCGCTTACGGCATCCGGCTCAGCCTGGGAACCGTGGGCGATTGCTACGACAATGCGATGATCGAGGCGTTCTGGGGCCGCATGCAAACCGAGGTACTCAACCGCAAGAAATGGACAACGATCGGAGAACTCAGCGTAGCGGTGGCCGACTACATTGAGAATTTTCACAACACCACCCTGCTCCAACTAACATAACCCCGGACCAAAAACGGGGTTTATATCAAAATCCAAAGCGGAGAACTAGCAACTGGAGTACTCCTTCCCCTTCGTCTCGCACTTGCGCTCGAATCGGGATTCGGCCGCTAAGCCGTCCGGTCAGCCCCAACAATTCTCGGGGCGGAGGTCTGCATCACCAAAAGACGCACCTCCTCTTTTCACGCTGTGAAACCACCGGAGGCGTCTACTATCGATCCGTTCAGTACAGCTCCTTCCTTTGAACAGCAAAAGGCGATCGTCGCAGCGATTTCCTCAGGCCGCAGGAGACGTCGTAACAGTTGCGAGGAGCTGAACTCGTTAATTTGGTCAAGGTCGTAGAGCCCTGCTGTGGCCTGCAACATGTCGGTGTCGGTTGAGCCGGGCGAGACCGCGACCGCAGTGACACCGGTGCCGATGAGGTCGGCAGCAAGGCCCCGCACTAGGCCGACCACAGCGTGCTTGGCAACGGTATATCCGGCCAGATGGAAGAGGCCGCGAGTTCCAGCGGCAGATGCCAAGGCGACGAAACGGCAGCCCTGTGGGTCCGGGCCGGTGAGCATAAGCGGTACTGTCGCTGACGCGGTGTTCCAGACTCCGACGACGTCGACGTCGAGTAGCGTGTGCAAGTGCGACTCGGGTGTCTCCCAGACCGGATAACCACCAACGATGACTGCGGCGGCGGCGACCGCGGCGTCGAGCCTGCCGAACTCGTCGACGGCGAATTTGCCTGCGGCGGCAAGCGCTCTAGCATCACGGACATCGACGATCTGCGCATGCACGAGGCCGGGGTACTCAGACTCAAGGCTGAGCAGTTGATCCGGTGTGGCGAGGGCGTAGTCGACCCCCTCGCCACGTTCGGTTCCCGATCCGGCGCAGGAGTCCACGGCCACGACACGGAACCCCTGCTGAACGAGGATATGGACGGTGGCGCGACCGATGCCTTTTGCTGCGCCGGTAACTAAGGCGACTCGTGGAGGATCGGTTTCGGTTGTCATCAAGAGGCAAGTTTGCTTGAGACGAGTCGTCCTTGGTCGTCGACGGCTGCGTAAATGATGAGTGCTGCGCAGCTGGCGACGAGTTGGTCCACCAGCTGTTGGCCAATGTCAGCGGCCGCAGTGGTGGGGTCTCCCAATACTCCGGACGGCGATGCCGCTTTGACTCCAGACGACATCAGCAACGGGAGAATCTCCTTGAAAGAGGCGAGCTGCCCGGGCTCAGCCTTGTCCATGCGGACCCGCTCCGGTGCGAGATGGAGCATGACTGAGGTTTCGATCGAACCGGCGTGGGCATCGCCGGCCGACCCAAAGATGCATGCCAGCCACGCAACGTCATGCTCCTCTTGGCGCATCTCCATGGTCGCCGAGGCGAGAGACTGGACGTTCCCACCGTGGCCGTTGACGAACACGATGCGCTCCGCCCAAGTGGAGAGCGAGCGCACGAGCTCAACGATCTGCAGCCGCAGTGCGTCATGGCCGATGGACATGGTGCCGGGAAACTCTTGGTGCTCGCCACTCGCGCCGTACGCGATGGCGGGCGCGAGGATGACATGCACTCCTGCGCCGTTCATGGCCTTCGCTATGCTTTCGGCGACTGCGGTGGCAATGAGCGTGTCTGTCTCGAACGGCAAGTGCGGGCCGTGCTGCTCGGTCGAGCCCATGGGAACGAGTACGAGTGGCTTCGGTGGGACCTCGTCCCACGTCATGGTGGCCAGCCGATGCACCTCGGTCATTGCTTACTCCCGTCGGCACCGAGCGTTCGCGTGAATTCCGCTGGGACGAAGACGTCTGCGGGGCTCAGGTCGCGGATCGATTTGTGCCCGAGCGCGTAAACGGTGGAGTCGATGCCGCTGCGGAGGATGTCTAGGACGTTCTCGACTCCGGCCTGCCCGTTCGCTGCTAGTGCCCAGAGGTACGGGCGTCCGATCATCACGGCCTTGGCGCCGAGCGCGACTGCCTTGACGACGTCGCTTCCTCTGCGAATCCCGCCATCCATGACGATTTCGATTTGGTCGCCGACGGCCCGGACGATCGACGGGAGGACGCGAATGGGTGCGGGCGTGGAGTCGATGTTGTTGCCGCCGTGGTTAGAGACCGACAGGCTCGAGAAGCCAGCGTCTACCGTCCGCTTCGCGTCGTCGACGCGGCAAATGCCCTTAAGCATGAACGAACCCTGCCACTGCGAGCGCAGCCACTCAAGGTCCTCCCACGTGCACGGCGGTGTCTGCATCCACTCGTAGTAGGCACCGAAGAAGGTGGGGGTCGCCCCCGCCTCATTCTTCAGGTTCGGGGTGCGAAGGTCTGGAATGCCCCCACCCCGAGCGAATGACACGAGCCACTTGGGCTTGACGATGACCTGCGGGGCGTACTGCACCATGGTCTTGAAGTCGATCTTCTCGGGGATGACCGGGCTGCCCCAGTCGCGTCCAGTAGCGAAGGACCAGTCGAGGGTCAACATAATGCCCTTGGCTCCGAGATCCTTGGCATAGGCGAGGCGCTCGAGCATCTGATCGCGGGTCCCCATCCAATAGATCTGGAAGAAGGTGAGCGGGTTCGCGGCGATGACGTCAGCGAGGGGCTTACTGCCAAATGAGCCAAGCACCATTGCCGTGCCACGGGCGGCGGTTGCGCGGGCGATCGCGATCTCGCCGTCGGGGTGGACGCACTGGACTCCCGTCGGCGAGGTGACGACGGGGAAAGAGATGGGCTGGCCCATGAACGTCGTCGCGAGCTCGCGCTCGGAGTGTAGGCCGGCGACGTGCGGGGCAAGGCCGATCTTGGAGAAAGCGGTAATGTTGTCGTCGTAGGAGGTGCCCGTCTCATTACCGGCGAGCAGCGCGCTATAGACCGACGAGGGCAGCCGCTTCTTGGCGCGACGCCGCGCCTCGGCGACGGACTCAAACCACGGATTTGCCACGGGAAACCTCTCGGTAGGTCTCGGTTGTTAGATGACGCTGGAGTCGAAGCCCGCGAGCGGGCTCTCGGCGCAGCCGTGCACCGGGGGTGTCGCTAGACTGAGCATTCTCAATTGCAGAAACACCGGCTCCTGCCCCCGCTTGCTGGGCTTCGAGTGGTCCTGGCTCGCGGCGGGAATGGTGCGGCCAACCTGCAGTAGAGCGTCCTCACTCAATCCTTGGACGCATTCGGGGTCCGGGCCGTCGAGCGGCAGACCTGTGAAAAACTTCGCGGCCATGCAGCCACCACGACACGAATCGAAATGCTGGCACTTGGTGCATGCGCCCGAAGTTTGCGGGGCGCGCAGGTCGGCGAACAACTCGGAGTTCTGCCAGACGTTCTGGAAGCCGCCGAGCGCGGTGATGTTGCCGGCGAGGAAGTTGTCGTGGATGGCGAAGGGGCACGCGTACACATCGCCGATGGGATCGATGAGGCACACTACGCGGCCGGCGCCGCACAGGTTGAGGCCGGGCAGCGGTTCGCCGAATCCGGCGAGGTGGAAGAAGGAGTCGCCAGTGAGGACGTTCGGGCCAGCCTGTTTCAGCCAGTTGTAGAGATCACGCTGCTGGGCGGCCGTCGGATGCAGGTCATCCCACACGTCCGCGCCGCGGCCCGAGGGACGCAGCCGCGTTAGCCGCAGCGTGGCACCGTGGCGGTCGGCCAGCGCCTTGAACTCGTCGAGTTGGCCAACGTTCTCGCGGGTAACTACGACCGAGATCTTAGCGTCCTTGAAGCCGGACACGGACAGGTTATCCAGCGCGCGGATCGCCATGTCATAAGATCCGGTACCTCGCACGCGGTCATTAACCTCGGCGGTGGCGCCGTCTAGTGAGATCTGAACATCTACGTAGTCGGTCGAGGCAAGGAAGGCCGCCCGCTCAGGTGTGAGGCGCACACCGTTGGTTGAGAACTTCACGCCGACCTGATGCGAAACGGCATACTGGATCAGGTACCAAAAGTCTGGTCGGATCGTGGGCTCGCCCCCGCCGATGTTCACGTAGAAAACCTGCATGCGCTGCAACTCGTCAATTACCGCCTCGCACTGTTTGGTGCTGAGCTCGCGGGGGTCGCGTTTTCCCGATGATGACAAGCAGTGGACGCAAGCGAGGTTGCACGCGTAAGTCAGTTCCCAGGTCAGGCAGATTGGCGCGTTGAGGCCCAACTCCAACTGATCGAGCAGCGATCCTCCGGTAGGACGGACTGCCGGAGCGGTGCTGATTCGCTCATCAAGAATAGTCATGATGCAGCCTCCTGTTGTTGTGGTTGGCTACAGCCTCGCGGTTGGATCGTGCCAGCCGCCGCCAGTGACTCCAGGGCCTTTAGGTATGCGCACCATTGGGCGGGAGGAACTCTCGCTGCCTGCAGCGCCTCGCGCACATCAGCGCCGGCGCTCAGTCCCGCGATCACTGCGACGAGTTCAGGCCGCTTGAGAAAGGTAAGCCTCCTAGTCCGGAAGTTGTAGGCGAGGGCACCGAAGGGCTCAATGCGAAGCGCAACGTCTGGAGACAACTGCCACGGCTCATCCAGCATCACCATGAGATTTCTGGCTTCCTATCTAGTAGACGCCGCACATGCCATCGATCGAGATATCCTCAATTAATGTCTCAACTTGGTTATCTGCTGATGGGGACTGCAGGGCTGCGTCTTCCTGCGGTGAACCGAGAAACATGGTGGCTCCCTTCATTGAGGTATCCGGGATGCCGACTGCCCCCCTCCGGACAGTAATGGCACTGAGCGCCAAAAGGCAAGGATTTCGGGCTAAAACTCTGTAAATCCCTGCTAGGTTCATGCCGTTATGAGCACCGTGCAGCGGCTAGTAGCCGGACGTCCACCCGTGACCAGCCACGCCGAAATCGAAGCCGTCGCGTTCGAGTTGTTCGCGACCCATGGATTCGACAATACGACCCTTGAGGACATCGCGACGGCACTGGGGGTCGGGCGACGGACACTGTTCCGCTACTTCCCTTCGAAGAATGACATCCCGTGGGGGCGGTTCGACGCTAGCCTCGAAGTCCTACGGGTGAACCTTGATTCAACACATGCTGATGTGCCACTTTTCGAGGCAATAAACCGCGCGGTCGTTGACTTCAACCACTTCGATCCGCTCGCCCTCCCCCAGCACCGGCAGCGGATGACCCTCATCTTGCGCACGCCGGCGCTGCAGGCCCACTCAGCCCTGCGCTACGAGCAGTGGCGCGCGGTGATCGCCAACTACGTCGCTACACGGCTTGCCACTCCGGCGGATAGCCTGGTGCCGCGGCTCGCGGGGCATGTGGCCTTGGCGCTGGCATTATCGGCATACGAGCAGTGGCTTGAGAGCGACGCGCACCCCCTCGAGGAGTTGCTGCTAGGCACCGGGTCGGTGCTGCACTTGATCTTGGACAACTGAGGTGGCTGCGCCTGCGGAGGCATCTTTGCTCCTTGATCGTTCGCTGCCGCGCGGCACCGTAGTGCGGCTCGCGCCCGGGGTACGCGGGTGGGCGAATGCTTCGGCGCTGATTGGTGGCTCGCCCTGGCGGATCAGCCGGGTATCGGGGCGGGTGCGCACGGTGGTCGCGAACCTGCTGGCCAATGGCCGCACCGGAGTGGAGGCTTCGGACCGGCAGACGCTTGCAATCTTCCGGATGCTCGTGGATCGAGGGCTCGCGATCGTGGCTAGGACCCCAGAAGAGTCCTTGGGAGATGCGAGCATTGTCATCCCGGCGATGGACCGAGCCGACAGTCTGGGCCTCACTCTTCACTCTGTTTTTGGGGCCAGATCCGTGACCGTGGTCGATGACGGGTCCCTCGACCCGGCCTCTGTGGCCGCCGCAGCTGCCCGCCATGGCGCGACCGTGGTCGTGCACGAGGCGAACCGTGGTCCAGCAGCGGCACGCAACACGGGCATTGCCGCCTCCTGCGGAGAATTTGTCGCGTTTCTTGACTCAGACTGTATTGCGCCGCCGGGCTGGCCAGACTCGATGCTGAACCACTTCGTCGATCCCGCGGTCGCGGCAGTTGCACCCCGGGTGCAAGCCAATCCGGCGGGCCACAGCGTCATAGACCGTTACGAGACGACCCGATCCGCACTCGATATGGGCGCGTTCCCCGGGCTGGTGCGACCTGGCTCGCGACTCGGATTCCTGCCGACCGCGGCATTGATCGTGCGACGCAGCGCACTCGGCGCGGGATTCGATGAGAACCTGCGGCTGGGCGAAGACGTGGATTTGATCTGGCGACTGACCGACGCGGGTTGGCATGTGCTTTATGACCCATCGGTGATCGTCGCCCATTCGACGCGTGCTCGACCACGCGCATGGTTGACCCGTCGCTTCGAGTATGGGACGTCGGCGGCTGCGCTGTCACGTCGTCATCCCGACAAGTTGACACCGGCTAGGCTGTCATTTTGGAATGTTGCGGCGCTTGGCTTACTTGCCGTTGGACGTCCGCTCCTTGGCGCACTTGTCACGGCGAGCGCTGCAGGCGCGCTGTTGCGTCAGTTCCGAGTGCTGGACAATCCCGAACTCCTCGCGGCGCGCACCGTCGGCCAAAGCCTGGTCGCGGATGCCGCCGGAATCGGCCGCCTGCTGCGTCGGGAGTGGTGGCCGGTTGGAGCGGTAGCGTTAGCTATGTCCCCACGCTCGCGTATCGCGAGAACGGCCACCGCATGCATGCTCGCGCCCATCGCCTGGGCGTACGCCATGCGTCGGCCCCCACTCGATCCGGCTCGATACCTCGCGCTGCACCTCGTCGACGACGCCGCGTATGGCACCGGCGTGCTGATCGCCTGCCTTCGCGCGCGGAGAATCGCACCACTGACACCGACAATCCGGATGCCCAACTCGTTTACGGGTCTTTTCTCGTATTTTCATCGGCCTGGGTACTAGTGCTTCCGTACTCTCTTCGACATGTCTTTTACGGTGTGGAGTATCAAGAAGGTGGCAGAGTTACCAACGGTACAAAGGTCGGGTTTGTCGCGATCGCTCGGTCTCGGTGGACCTAGAGTCGGGTGTTCTAAGAGATGGCCTCTTTTGGCCTGACGCAGGAGGACGGATACCAGATCCTGACGTGGACAACAGCGTGCGACAGCTGCGCGTTTTGGCTCTCGCCGGAACCGGTGTGCTAGTAACCACCTAACTAGTGTGTGTACTGACCTCGGTCGGCCAAGCCTTTGGCGACACCGCCTACCTAAGACGCCTCGCCGTGAGTAAGGCAATTCTCGTATTTGACACCAGAATCCTGGAGGAATTGACCTGCGCATCCTCTTGATCGCAGCCTTGATTCTCCTCATCGTGGGGGCATTTCGACGTCAGTGGCTCGCGGCAGTCGCGATTGCGATCGCGCACCTGGCAAGGATATTGACCGCGGAGGCACTGAAGTTCACCGTGCCCCGACCAATTCTCGCCGCCGACTACGAAAACCTTCTCGGCAGTAAAGATGGGTCAAATACGTTCCCAAGCGGGCACGCCACATTTATCACTTCACTCGTACTCGTGCTTATTTTCCTCGCACCCGCGCGGGACCGTGTCTACATGACGATCGGTGGACTCGCCATGATGATCCTTGTTGGCGGTATCTCGCTGGCGTGGTGGCACCGACCGAGCGATGCCGTGGGCGGCATCGCTCTCGCCCTCACCTGGCAAACTCTTGCGGCGGGGTGGGTATTACGTCGCCAAGGCGGGTCGGTTACCTGACAGGTGTCCGTGCGCGCTGTCCCTTATGTAGGGGGCCCTTATCGCTGCCTTGGCGACCGTCAACTTCGTGCCTTCGGTGTCACACCCAAAGGTGGGGGGGGGTTGGCCGCGCTAATCGCGGTCGCGGTTCGCATCTTTGCGTGGGCGGTTACCGCGGTGACCCTAGTTACCCGCGCCTTGCGCACCGTCGAGCCTCGGGCACCCGCCTCGATTAGTCGCAGACGGCGCCGCGGGATGCCGAGCCCACCAACTTGGTGTACTTCGCCAGCACGCCCCGGGTATAGCGGGGTGGCAGGGGCACAAACACCGCCCGCCGCCTGGCCAGTTCATCTTCAGCCACCAACAGCTCCA
>SXGS01518732.1_pt1 | contig 19562 bp, 15 predicted proteins | sample 3174681 | NCBI WGS metagenome assembly SXGS01 (sample SAMN11356861, study PRJNA531348) | freshwater metagenome | isolation source: freshwater sample F1-80 | place: China: Fuxian Lake, Yuxi | collected 2017-12-25 | reverse complement strand
CCGCCCATGAGATCTGGAATGACGAACTGACCCGTGGCCGCGATGAAAACAAGGATTGAGCCGGCCATGAGGCCCGGCTTGATCTGCGGCAATAACGCGTGCCAAAACACTCGCTTTCGGTCCGCGCCAAGATCGCTCGCCGCTTCGGCCAAACTCCAATCGATCTTCTCGACCGAGGCATAGAGTGGCAGCGCCAGCATCGGGAGCATATCGCACGCCAGCACGACGAACACGGCGAACCCGCTGGGATGAAGCGCTTCGCCCGGTTGGATAAATCCCAGGACGGCCGCCACCCGGGCAGGCCACCCGGTGCTGGAAAATATAATCTGCCACGCGTAGGTGCGGATCAGCATGTTCGTCCAAAACGGAATCACCAGCAGCATGAGCCCGAATAGTTTGAACCTTCGAGGCAAACCCGCGATGAAGAATGTCAGCGGCAGGGACGCCACCAAACAGAGGGCCGTTGTTCCCGCCGCCATCAGCAGGCTGCGCAGCATGATCTTCGGATAGAGCGGATCAAATCCGAACACGCCGAAACCGAGAAAGCGTTTGAAGTTATCCAACGTCAGGCGCCACTCCACATCCCCGTAGGCGCCGCGGCTGGCGAAGCTGATGGCCACGATGCCAAGCAGGGGCAGCAGCAGAAAAATCGACACCCAAAGGATGCCAGGGCCGCTCGTCAACGCGGATCGCCGCAGCTCCTGTCGAGATGTCAGACTGTCGCCGTACCGGACATTTCTCTGTTCAGTCATCGAGAACCATCAAGGCTTCGGGCGGAAAATAGGCCCATGCCTCCTGCCCAGGAGCAAATCCTGGGAGGCCCCCCTGCGAGTTCATTGCTTCCGCTTGCAGCGTGTGTGGCCCTGCGCTGAGTTCGTAATGAGTCCCGGCACCAACATAAACGACCTGTTTCACATGAGCGCGGACGCGGTTGACCCCCTCACCCTCGGAAAGCTGCAAGAGCTGCAGTTTCTCTGGCCGGATCGCAACCGTGATCTTCTCCAGAGCCCCTGCCTTGCTCGAGACTTCGAGTTGTCCGATGGCTGTGTCCACCACCAGGCGGTTCCCGGAGGATCGTTTGACCACGGCATCGAGCAAACTGCAGGAGCCAAGGAACTGGCTCACGAACCGTGTTCTTGGGCTTTCGTAAAGAGTCTTCGCGTCCCCGATTTGCTCGATGTCTCCGTCGCGCATGATGGCGATGCGATCGCTGAGGACCATGGCTTCGTCTTGATCGTGGGTGACGTGGATGAACGTGATGCCGAGGCGGCGCTGCAGCTGGCGCAGCTCGATTTGCAATTGCCGGCGCAGCTTCAGATCCAGCGCGCCGAGGGGCTCGTCGAGCAATAACACGGCCGGCTCATTCACGATCGCCCGGGCCAGCGCCACGCGTTGCTTTTGCCCACCCGATAACTCGACCGGCTTGCGGCCGCCAAGGGGTTCGATCTCGGCAAGAGCCATGACCTGGCGGACACGCCGCTCAATCTCCGGCCCCGGGAGACTCTTCATGCGCAGTCCGAAAGCCAGGTTGTCCCAAACACTGAGATGCGGAAATAATGCGTAAGACTGAAAAACCGTGTTCACCGGGCGCCGATGCGCCGGAACCTCTTTCACGTCGATCCCGGCGATGCGCACAGTGCCCTCATCCGCCACATCGAGACCGGCGATGATGCGCAGGAGAGTCGTCTTCCCGCAACCAGAGGGACCGAGCACTGAGAAGTATTCTCCCTCCTGGACGCGCAGACTAATTCGGTTGAGCGCCGCGGCCACTCCAAAACGCCGGGAAAGATTCTCAACCTCGATAGCTGGTTTCAAGTTTGGCACGGTTAAACCTGCTTAAGTTGAACTTTGGCATCTAATCACGACACGGCAAAATCCATGGAACGTTAAGCACGTTCTTCATCCTGGCCACGCCGTCCGCTGACGTACCGCAGGTCGAGGCGCCTCCCCGCATTCGCAGAGACGCGACAGAATCCTGGGCGGACGCCGCCCGTGGCCCAGCGTGCCAGTCACGCGCCTGGTAAACGGGTCGAAAAAGTCATTTTGGCAGCGCAAAACAGTAAAACATGTCACCGGCCTTTGTGGCAGGCTTGCCTCCACCGCCCGCGGCGATCACTATATACTGGCGTCCATCGATTTCGTAGGTCGCGGGCGTGGCGTAGCCGCCGAAGCGCATCTGATACTCCCAAAGCAATTCGCCTGTGTCCTTGTCAAACGCGTGAAAACGCTCATCCATGGCCGCTCCGATGAAAACGAGACCGCCTTTTGTCACGATCGGCCCGCCGATGTTGAAAGTTCCAGTGGGAGGAACGCCTCGGGCCTCAAGCTTGGGATAAGTGCCGAGCGGCACACGCCACTTCACCTTGCCCGCGTTGAGATCGATCGCGTTCAAAGTGCCCCAAGGCCGTTTATTAACAGGGAACCCTTCCGGATCGCGCCAGTCGTGATGGCCTGTCATGACAAACGGGATCTCATTGGCGAAACTCAAGCTCAAGTTCTTGGTTTCCACTGTTTCATCGTGGCCTTCGTCATAAAGAAAGGAGACCACAGCGCGCTTCTCCTGCTCGCTGAAACTGGCGAACGAGGGCATCTGGCCGCGTCCAGTCTCCATCAGAGCGCGAACCTGATCCTTCATCAAGCGTTCGCGGACATTCTGAAGCGAAGGCGAAGCGGGGTTCACCGGAGAGCTCGTCCCATGGCAGAAAGCACATGCGCCCTGGTACGTGTGCTTGCCCAGTTCGTAAAGCGTTAGCCGGTCCCGCGGTCGCGACGGGGTCATGGAGGTCCATTCGGCCTCGTTGCTCATATTGATGATCACCGTTTGCCGCTCCGGATCAAAAGCCGCCCCGCCCCACTCCGCGCCCCCGTTGAACTGCGGCAGCACGGCTTTGGCTTGCAGGCTCGGTGGTGTGAAAATCGCCGCTGGATGAATCCGCTTGAGCTCTTTCAACACGAACTCGCGCGCGGCAGAATTCAAATCCGTCATATCGTCCTCGGTGAATCCTTGCGGAACGAGGCGAAATTCCTTGGGCGGAAACGGCTGGGTCGGAAAACTGACTTCGCCAGCCAAATCGGTCTGAGGCACGGGAATCTCTTCGACTGGAAACAACGGCTTGCCGGTCACTCGATCCAGCACGAACAAATGGCCCATCTTGGTCGGCTGCACGACGCAATCGACGCGCTTTCCGTCGCGTTGGAAATGCGCCAGCACAGGCGGTGTCGGCAGATCGTAATCCCAGAGGTCGTGATGGACGGCTTGGAAATGCCACAGCCGCCGGCCAGTGCCCGCATCCAAGGCGAGCGTTGAGTTGCCAAACCAATTCGCTCCCGGACGGTTCCCTCCCCATTTGTCGTTCGCCGGCGAGCCAGTGCCCATAAACACAATCCCACGCTCGTGGTCCAGCGTGAAACCGGCCCACACATTGGCGCTCCCGGCCTTTTTCCAAGAATCCGACCCCCAAGTCTCATAGCCGAACTCGCCGGGATGCGGGATGGTATGAAATATCCATCGCCGCTCCCCGGTCCGCACATCGAAGGCGCGCACGTGACCCGGCGCGGTGGGCTGCGGCCCCTCGCCAGTAGTCGAACCCAGGATCAGCAGATCATTCCAAACCATGCCCGGAGTGTTGTTCCCAACGCTGAGGAAGAACACATCCGTGTCGAATCCGTCCTTATGGCTGATGCGCCCTTCTTTTCCAAAACTGGGAATTGGCTGGCCCGTCCGAACGTCGAGCGCGTAAAGCCAGTTGCCAGCCGAGTGAAACAATCGTCCGCCCCCTTGGCCGTCGCTCCAAAATGCGACTCCTCGATTGACTCCGCCACCCCGCGCGCCCTGCCAAGGATCAAAGCGCCAAATGAGTTTGCCAGTCGCGGCGCCGAGTGCCGCCACATGGAGCCTCGGAGTCGTCACAAACATCACTCCATCAACAATGATCGGATTGCACTCGATGGTCGACCCGGTGTCGCCCGTGCTCCAGGTCCACGCGACCTCGAGCTTTTTCACGTTTGAACGATTGATCTGATCCAGTTCGGAGTAATGGGAGCCGCCATAATCACCATGGTAGATTTGCCACTCGCGAAGGCTCGCCTTGGGATCCGCCGCGCGGGCGCCCGTGGACCCGAACCACAAAAAAAGTAGAAGAATGCGGCTTTTCATCAGGGCGCAGGGGAGTTCTATGTCACTGCACCGACTCTGTCAAACGCGAGCGCCCAGGCACCAGCAATCTCATTATGGAGCGCGGCTGTGTGCGGAGCACCTGCCGCAGCGCGTTGACCCGCCTCAAACCCTGCGACTGGTCCTGTGGACACAGTCGCGCTCCGATCAAAATGAGACTTGCTGCCCAGGCACGATTCCGCGCCTCGGCGGCGCCCAATCGATCAGAAACAGCGCGGACCACGGCATGAGGTCCTCCCTCACAAGGCGAACGAGACTTGCGGGAATCAAACGCTTGGGCATAGTCAGCCGCGTCGCAGGTTTCAGCAGAGGCCGCCAGCAACGACGCCCGGCTTCGGGAGGACCGCGACTAACAAATAACGATGATCACGGTTTCGCATGGCCAATAAGACTTCACACCAATGGCATTTCTTTCGCGCAGGCGGCTTTGACCAAGTCCAATTCAAATCTGGCGACGATCTCCGAAACCTCGCCCAGTTGGATCAGAAGCTCTGGGCGGCTCTAGCTTGCCCAACGCGAGGCCTGGAAGTGGATCCTATAACGCTTGACTTGATCGACACCGATCGCGACGGGCGCATTCGATCTCCTGAAGTCATCGCCGCCGTGGAATGGGCCTGCAACCTACTCAAAGATCCGGGCGATTTGCTCAAAGGTTCCAACTCACTTCCCCTGGCCGCAATCAATGTGGCCACGCCTGAAGGCGGGACACTGCATGCCCGGGCGAAGCAGATTCTGGCCCTCCTCGGCAAGCCAGAGGCCACCGCTGTCGGAGTGGAGGATATTCATAACTCGGCGACGATTCTCTCCAAAGCCCAGTTCAACGGGGATGGGATTGTGCCGATTGACTCCGCGCCTACGGATTCCATCAAGACCGTCATCGCGGATATCGTGATGTGTTTGGGGGGGGACGCCGACCGCGGTGGACAACTGGGCGTGACGCAGGCCAAACTGGATGTCTTCTTCGAGAGTGCCACCGCTTTTTCCGCTTGGCACGCCGATGCTGAAAAGGACGGCACCGTTCGGCCGTTTGGGGAAGCCACCGCTTCGGCACACGCGGCGTATCTGGCGGTCAAACCAAAAATCGACGATTTCTTCTCCCGCTGCCGCCTGGCGGCATTTGATCCGAGGGCTGCGGCCCTTTTAAACCGTCAGGAGAACGATTACATCCTGATAGCGTCCAAGGACATGACTTTCTCTGGGGTGGAAGTCGCGGGGTTTCCGCTGGCGAGGATCGAGGCGGGGTCTGGACTGCCCCTGAAGAGCGGGTTGAATCCGGCGTGGGCCGGCGCGGTGGCTGCGTTTGATGCTCAAGTCGTGAATCCATGGCTCGGCGAAAGGAATTTCCTGACGGAGGCCGACTGGGTCGCGGTCGGAAGCAAGTTCGCGCCTTTCGAGGCTTGGTTGACCGCAAAAGCGGGCCACCTGGTGGAAAAGTTAGGCACGGCCCGAGTACGGGACATTTTGGCGGGTGGAACGAAGCAGTCGATCGCCGAACTGATTTCCAAGGACAAAGCGTTGGATGGCGAATCGGCGGCCATAGCGTCGCTTGAAAAGCTTGTGCGATTCAATCGAGACCTCGTCGACTTGCTGCGCAATTTTGTCAACTTCCGTGATTTCTACAGCCGTGACAAAATGTCCACGTTCCAAGCCGGCACCCTATACATCGACGGGCGAGCTTGCGAGTTGTGCATTCCAGTCGACGACCCCGGGAAGCATGCGGCGCTCGCCGGGATGGCGAAAACGTTCTTGGCCTATTGCCAATGTGCTCGGCCGGGAGGAGAAAAACTGACCATCGCGGCAGGATTTACGGGCGGCGATAGCGACAATCTCATGGTGGGAAGGAACGGCATCTTCTACGACCGCAAAGGACGTGATTGGGATGCGACCATCACCAAACTGATCGAGAACCCGATCAGCATTCGTCAGGCTTTTTGGGCGCCCCACAAGAAGCTTGTCCGAATGATCGAAGAACAAGTGGCCAAGAGAGCTTCGGCCGCCGAGTCGGAATCGAATAAGAAGCTGGGAGAGACCGCATCATTGGCGGCCAATGTGGACAAGGCGCAGCCGCCGAAATCGGGAGAACCGAAGAAGGTGGACGTCGGCACTGTGGCCGCGCTAGGGGTCGCTGTTGGAGCCATCGGCACCTTCCTCACGGCGGTTGTGGGCTACATCACGGGACTCTTTGATCTGCCGTTCTGGCAATTAGTTCTCGCCGTGGGAGGGATTGTGCTGGCGATTTCAACACCGTCCATGCTCATCGCGTGGCTGAAGCTTCGGCAGCGGAATCTTGGCCCCATCCTCGACGCCAACGGGTGGGCCATCAACGGCCGGGTCAGAATGAATGTGCCTTTCGGAGGATCTCTCACTCAGGTGGCCGCGCTGCCGCCGGGCGCGAGGGCGGCGCTAGACGATCCCTTCGCGGAAAAGCCCGCCGTCTGGCCCAAATTCGCACTGTTCCTCGTCGCCCTGGGCTTCGTCGTGAGCCTCATCGCGCACGTCGCGCCGGTCCAGGTGAATCAGTGGACCCGCGGGTTGCTCGGAAAGAAAGAGACCCAATCGAAACCCGCTCAAGAAACGAACATGGTCGAAAAAGGGAGCGCGCCAGCAGGCCCTTAGGGTCCGCCAATCACCCCTTGCGGACACTGAATCGATGAACCGTCGTCTGCGTGTAGGTTTGACCTGGCTTCAGGACCACACTTGGAAACTTGGGCTGGTTGATCGAATCCGGATAATGCTGGCATTCGAGGCAGAAGCCATATCGCTTGACGTAACGCTGTCCTGATTTGCCAGTGAGAGTGCCGTCCAAGTAATTGCCCGTGTAAAGTTGAACCCCGGGCTCGGTGGTGAGGACCTCCATGACGCGGCCGCTCTTCGGCTCATGCACTCTGGCGGCCAACGTAAGCGATCGCGGCACCGGTTTGTTCAGCACATAATTGTGGTCATACCCGCCGGGGTCACCCCCCACATTGTTGATCCGCGCTCCGATGAGCGTGGGCTTGGTAAAGTCCATGACTGTTCCCTTCACGGAAGCAATCTCGCCCGTTGGGATGCTGGTGTCGTCAACCGGAGTGTAATGATCCGCGTTGAGGTGCAGTTCATGACCCAAGATGGTGTCTCCCACCGGTCCAGCCAGGTTGAAATAAGTGTGGTTCGTCAAATTGACGGGCGTGTCGGCGTCGGTCCTGGCTTCGTAATCAACACGCAACTCGTTCCTGTCCGTGAGGGTGTAGATGACCAAGACATCAAGGTTTCCCGGATACCCTTCCTCGCCGTCAACACTTCGATAAGCCAATTTCACCGAGATTTCTGAACCGCTTGCTTGGGTCGAGGCCTTCCATACCCGCTTGTCGAATCCTTTCAGGCCCCCATGCAAATGATTTGGCCCGTTGTTGGCCGCCAGGGTATACGTTTTTTGATTCAACGTGAACCGGCCTTTGGCAATTCGATTCGCCACCCGCCCCGCGGTCGAACCGAAGAACGGGTGCCCTTTCAAATAAGCCTCCAAATTATCGAAGCCCAGCGCGACATCGGCGATGTTCCCGTGCTTATCCGGAACATGGAGCTCCGTGAGCGTCGCCCCGTAAGTCATGATCTTGGCCACCATGCCATGCCGATTCTTGAGTGTGTAGATCTCCACCTCAACACCTTCCGTGGTTCTGCCAAACGATGCTTTTGTCACTTCAAAACTCCTCTTTGCGCTGGATCTCCCTGCCGTGGATTCCGAGGTTTGACAACCGCTGAGACAAAAGCCCAACGCCGCCAAAGCAAGGGTTGCGACCAAGGAGAACCTGACTCGTGTTGCCTGAGAATTCATAGTGCCTTGCTGCCTTCTACAATGCTAACAGCCGCCCGGTGAAAGGACCGAGCGCCCTGTGTGAACTGGGAATGGATAACCTCTATCAAAGCGTTAATCCTTTGCCCAGCATTTTGTTGCCGCCTCCACAAACCAACGCACTTTTGATTCGTCCTTCCGGCCCGGGCTCGACTCGACGCCGCTGGAGACGTCGACCGCATAAGGCCGGACGCGCCGCACCGCGCTCTCGACGTTTTCATGGGTCAATCCGCCGGCCAAGATCACGGGACGCCCCAGCTTCGAGGCTGTCTGCGCGATATCCCAGTCGAAGCTCGCCCCAGTTCCCCCTCTCTGTCCCGCCACGTAACCGTCCAAAAGCCATCCACAAGTGCGGTACGCGGTCAGCTCTATCAGAGCCCCCGCGTGCTGCACTCGAAAGGCCTTATAACACGCCGCAAAAGTGACCGAGGCCGCAAATTTGGGAGTCTCTTCGCCATGCAACTGCACCGTGTCCAGGCCGCACCCGCACACCGTTCCCAATATTTGCTCGAGCGGCGCATTTACGAACACACCCACTTTGGAAACAAATGGAGGAACGGTTTCGATAATGGCGCGCGCTCGTTCCAATTCCAGGCAACGGGGGCTCCCTTCAAAAAAGACGAATCCTAACGCGTCGGCGCCGGCCTCGACCGCGACGCGGGCGTCGTCCTCATTCGTAATACCGCAGATCTTGACCCTGGTTCTCATCAACTTTGGAGTTTTCTCGCATCATCGGTTTCCACCAACGCCAGGACTGGCGATGCCTAGAATGGCCCGCATCGCTTCACGAATGTCGCCGGCGCGCATGAGGGATTCACCCACCAGAACCGCGGCGGCGCCGCACCGCCTGCATCGTTCCACGTCTTCCCTGCCGTGGATGCCGCTCTCCGAGACCAGAAGCACTTCCTCCCCCGCCACCGTCCTTCGCGCGAGAGCCCCCGCGAGACGTTCCGTGGTCTCAAGCGACACTTTGAATGTCTTTAAATCCCGGTTGTTCACACCTATAAGCGTCGCGTTGATCGCCAAGGCCCGGTCCAGTTCCGCCAGGTCATGCGTTTCCACCAATACAGCCAGCCCCGCCTCCGCGGCCAACCGATGGAACCGGGCGAGTTCCGCGTCGGTCAGGATCGCGACGATCAGCAAAACAGCGTCCGCCCCCCATTCCACGGCCTCCTCAATCTGGCGTTCGTCGATGATGAAATCCTTTCGCAGCAGTGGCAGTTCCACCGCGGCTCGGATGTCCCTCAGATAGGCCAGTGATCCCTGGAAGAATTTTTCGTCCGTGAGCACAGAAAGACACGAAGCGCCGGACCTCTCGTACGCCTGGGCGATGGCCACGGGGTTAAAATCCCCGCGGATCACGCCGGCCGACGGCGACGCCTTTTTGACCTCCGCGATCAATCCGATATCCCCCAGCCTGGGGCGCCGGAGGGCGCCGACAAAATCCCGGACGCCGCCGCGCCGAGCGAGCGTTTCCCGAAGCCGATCCGATGCCACGGCGCCCTCAGGCAGCCGCGAAATCTCACGCTTCTTCTCCGAAACGATTGTCTCAAGGATGTTCATTGTCGGCCTGCGTGGACCATCAGGATCAATCTTCCTCGTCCTTGACTCCCGCCATGCGTTTCAGGGGCCCTCCAGCTCGAAGCCACGCGTTCACGAACAAATCCAGATCCCCATCCATCACCCCTTGAACATCGCTGGTTTGAGCGCCCGTCCGAAGATCTTTCACCATTCGATAAGGCTGGAAGACATAACTCCGGATCTGATTGCCCCAGGAAACGCTGCCCTTTTCTCCATAAAACCGCTCCATCTCGGCTTTCTGAGCATCCAAGCGCTGGGCGTACAACTTCGACAACAACAGCTTCATGGCTGTCGCCCGGTTTTGGAGCTGTGACCGCTGAGCTTGGGAAGCCGCCACGGTGCCGGTCGGCAAGTGCGTGATGCGCACGGCGGTTTCCACTTTGTTCACATTCTGCCCCCCCTTGCCCCCCGCCCGAAATGTGTCCACCTGGAGTTCGCCAGGGGGAATCACAATCTCGCCCTCGTCCTCCACCTCGGCGATCGCATCCACGCTGGCAAAACTCGTGTGCCGCCGCTTGTTGGAATCGAAAGGGGAAATCCGAACCAGCCGATGCACGCCTCGCTCCGCCTTGCAAAAACCGTAGGCGTTCTCCCCCCGAATCATCAGGGTCACGCTCTTGAGTCCCGCTGTTTCTCCCGCCAGGGCATCGGTGACCTCCACGCTCCAACCGCGGGATTCGCACCACCGCTGGTACATCCGAAGCAGCATGTTGGCCCAATCGCATGATTCGGTGCCGCCCGCACCGGCGTTGATGCTGAAAATGCAGTTATTCCGATCATGCGGTCCGTTCAAGAGCACTTTGAGCTCGATGTTCCCGAGCTCCTCTGTGAACTTCCCCAAATCTCGTTCCAACTCACTCAGCAAGACCAATTGAGCCGCTTCGGGCTCTGATTCGCCAAGTTCGGCCATCTCCTGAAAATCCTCCAATCGCTTTTCCGATTGCAGAATAGGCTCGATCTTGCGGCGCAATCCGTTGGCTTCCTCGATCAACCGCTGGGCTTGCTCCTGATTGCTCCAAAAGGAGTCGCCCGCCATGAGGGCGTCCAATTCGTCTAAACGCTTCCGCACGCCGGGGACGTCAAAGAAACCTCCGTAACTGGCTCAGTTTCTCCGAACGTTCAACGATCTGCTGGCGAATCCCATCAAACATAGGACCGGGAATGTAGAGACCCCAGAGCCGGCTTGGCCAGCGAAATCACGAAAAAAACTAACCTCCCACCTCGGCTCGAGCTTCAGCGGCGAGAGCCGTCGAAAGATATCGCTCCCCAGTTGAGCAAGCGATCGTCACAATCATTTTCCCCTTGTTCTCCGGCCGGCGCGCCACCTCGATGGCGGCGCACACGTTGGCGCCCGTGGAGATGCCCGCCAAGATCCCCTCCTCCTTCGCCAAGCGCCGCGCCATCGCGAATGAATCATCATTGCTGACTTGGACGCACTCCACGATTTGAGGCCTGCCGCTGGAATCTTTGAGGTGCAGGTTCTTGGGGACAAATCCAGCTCCCGTGCCCTGGATCTTGTGCGGTCCAGGCTTCACCGGCATTCCCGCGAGAGTTTGCGAAATGACGGGCGAATCTTTTGGTTCCACGGCAATCGCGGCAAACGAGGCTTTGAGGGGCTTGATGACTTCCACGCACCCTGTGATAGTCCCACCAGTGCCCACCGCGGCCACAAGAATGTCCACCCCGCCATTGGTATCTTCCCAAATCTCGAGCGCCGTGGTTTTCCGGTGTATTTCTGGATTGGCCTCGTTCTCAAATTGCTGGGGAATCCAGGAGTTCGGAGTCTCCTGAGCCAGTTGACTCGCCCGCGCAATCGCGCCTTTCATGCCTTCCGAGCCAGGTGTCAGAACGAGCTTGGCTCCCAGCAGGGCGAGCAAAGTGCGACGTTCCAACGACATTGTTTCCGGCATCGTCAGGATCAGTTTGTACCCCTTCGCAGCCGCCACAAAAGCCAGCGCGATGCCGGTGTTGCCGCTCGTAGGCTCGATGATCACCATGTCCTTCTTCAGCACGCCGCGGTCCTCCGCGTCTTGGATCATCGCCATGCCGATTCGGTCCTTCACGCTCCCCAGGGGATTGAAGAACTCACATTTCAACAAGATGGTGGCATCCACACCTTGGGTGACCCGGTTCAATCGCACCAGGGGGGTTCTTCCCACGGTGTCCACGATGCTGTTGTAGATTCGGCCCATAAATGGAGGGATTAGCTGAATTTAAGCGCCAAGCGGCGGCGCCAATCGCGAAAATTTTCGAGATGAGTTCGATGGAACAGCGGGCGGTCCCGCAAAAAGGGACCCGTTCATGCCAGCGTGGTTCGAGAGATGACTTCCTGGCCAATCCCGGCCGTCAGGCTTTAGCCACCTTGCCTTTGAGAGCGGCCTTTTTCCTTTTTATATGAGCGTGCCGGCGGCGGCGTTTCTCGACCTTGCTGTGTTGTTTTCCCATATCAAGCTTTACTTTGCGGTTACTATGCCTTTGTTTCTTTTCAGAAATATGAAGATTTGGCGGCTCCGCTTCAACACCTATTTGTTCTTCCTCTGCGCCTGCCTCGCATTCGTCGGATGCGAGACAACCAAGGAAGGCCGCGAGAAGAAGAAGGAAATGACTCTCATGAGGTTTCACTTGGAGGTGAACCCTGATGGCACCGAGCGAACTCAAACGGTGCCGGTCTTCAGGGCGAATCCAACGATGGTTAACATCAGCAAATCCCCGTTTCTCGACGAAGGGAGCATCGCCCGAGCGGCGCTCGTCGACAGCCCGGGCGGCGGCTTTTTTATCTCGGTTCAATTCAACCACCACGGCACACTCCTTTGGGACAACGTCACCACCGCCTTCCGAGGCCAGCGGGCCGCGATCTTCGCTGTCTACGGCGAAACCCGCTGGCTGGCCGCGCCGCAGATCACCAAGCGCATCACCGATGGCATCGTCACTTTCACTCCAGACTGCACACGCGAGGAAGCGGAGCGGATCGTCAGGGGGCTGAATAATGTGGCCAGGAAACTGAAGGATAAATAAACCCCGAGAGCACCTCATGCCGGAAGGCACTCCCTTTTCCCATCCCTCCCACGCCTCAGAATGGCAACCCGCAGTCGATGCCCGCATCGCGCGCTCAGTTTCGACCTCGCACAGGATGGCGAACCCTTTCGTGAGACTCCTCTGGCTGGCCCTCCTGTGCGCGCCCTACCACGGCATCCCCGCCGCATTTCTGTTCCCCACCGCGAATCGCACTCTCCTGACCCAAGGCGGCGAAAGCGCATTCTTCGTCGGCACGGCCGGAAAGCCGTGGACGAGCGGCCAATTCGGGTGCGTACGCTCCAACGGAAATCAAATGCACGAGGGCATCGACATCCGCTGCCAGCGCCGCGACGCCCGCGGTGAACCCATCGATCCCGTGATGGCCTCCGCAGACGGAACAGTGGCTTACATCAACCTCAAACAAGGGCTGTCCAACTACGGGATCTATGTCATTCTGCGTCATCGAATCGAAGGCCTTGAGGTGTTCACGCTCTACGCTCATCTGAAGCAGCCCAAAGCGGGCCTTCGCGTTGGTCAAACCGTGGGTGCGGGCGAAACGATCGGCGTGATGGGCCGCACTTCCAACACCCGCCAAGCCATCACCCAAGATCGAGCCCATCTTCATTTCGAAATCAACATCCTTTTGAACGATCAGTTTACCTCCTGGCACGCCAAGAATAACCCTGGAATGAGAAACGATCACGGGCTCTGGAATGGCCGCAATTTGCTCGGGATCGACCCCTCAGCGGTGTTCAAAGCCCAGTCAACTCTCGGGAAGTCCTTCAGCCTGCTAGACCACATCCGCAATCAGAGGGAGCTGTGCCGAGTATTGGTGCGAGACACCCGGTTCTCTTGGATCAAACGCAGCGTGCCACTCATCCGCCGAAACCCGATCGCCGACCGGGAAGGAATCGCGGGCTTCGAGATCGCGTTCAATTTCAATGGTGTCCCGTTCCAACTTGTTCCCAGGGCGGCTTCAGAGATCAAAGGCGGTGGACGCATTCAACTTCTCCACGTGAATGCCGCGGAAGCCCAATCGCACGGCTGCCGGCACCTCGTCCGCATGGGCCGTAAGGGCTGGGAGCTCGCGCCTAAAGGGACCACCCTCGTCGAGTCGCTGATTTATTCCAACTCCCTCTCGAAATGAATGGGTGGCACTCAACCGTGACTATCCAATACCCTTGAAACGGCAGTGGAACACCGTAGAGAGTTGCAAAAGCCTGGGTGAGAAAGCCTTGGCGAAGAGGGAGACATCTCCCTTGTCCATCTGGTGAGTGATTCGGAAAAACTTTATCGCCAGGATCTTGCGAAGATGTGCCCTGGGCAACTGCCGTTTTCAGGATAAACAGAAGTATGTCCGGCTCCAACGATTATCTCCACGGATACGATCCCAAAGAGCAAAGCAGGCTCTACGATCAGGCGCGGTATCTCGAGCCGCGAGTGCTGGAGGGCTTTGATTTCTCCGCCCACGGTCATGTGCTGGAAGTCGGGTGCGGGGTAGGCGCTCAAACAGAAATCCTGCTCCGCCGGTTTCCCAATTTGCGCGTCACTGGGATAGATATTTCTTCAGCCCAAATCGAACGGGCTCGAAGCCACCTCGAATCGCTACCCGAACTCAGGCACCGATCGGATTTCTTGGTTGGCGACGCCTCCGATCTTCAGCCTTCCACGGATCGGACATATGACGGCGCGTATTTGTGCTGGATTCTCGAGCATGTGAAGAATCCTCTCGCCCTGCTTGGCAACCTCAAACGAATTCTGAAGCCCGGTTCCAAAATCTGCGTCGCCGAGGTGTTCAACTCAACGTTGTTCGTCCACCCGCGGAAGCCCGCGCTGATGCGTTATTGGGAAGCCTATAATGTGCTCCAATCCTCCCTGGGAGGCGATCCGTGGGTTGGAGGGAAGCTCGGAGCCCTCCTCGCGTCCGCCGGATTCAGCGAGGTGCGCATCCGCCCCCACCCGATCTTGGAGGACTGCCGCGACCCCGAAGGTCGGGAATCGATTCTGGTCTATTGGCGCGACCTCCTCCTTTCCGCCAGCGATCAGTTGCTTGAGCGAGGCCTAGTCGATCAGGCCCTCATTGAACAACTCGAAGACGCGCTGCGCAGCCTGAGGAAAGACCCAGGATCGATTTTCTTCTACGCCTTCATGAAAGCGGAGGGACTCACATGATCTCTAGGATCGCGCGGAAGTTCTCCGGCGGCTTCGCTTCTGTGCTGGCGGGAACCGCCATCGTCTCCAGCTCCGCTGCCGATTTCCGATCCGAGATCGCTCCGATCCTCGCCGCGAAATGCTTTGCCTGCCACAATCCAGAAAAGGCCAAAGGCGGCTTTCGGCTCGATACAGCGGAACAACTCCTCCGCAGGGAGGCCAACAAGAACGCTCCTGTCGTGCCGGGCAAACCGGGGCAAAGCCGGCTCGTGACCCTGCTGCAATCAGAGGACCAGGATGACCGAATGCCCCTAGACGACGATCCTCTGCCCTCTCATCAGATCCAAAAAATCATCGATTGGATCCAGAACGGAGCCGTCGTGAGTGAGGACGATCGAAAGCTCGACATCCGGTCGTTCGCGGCGCTTCCTCCGCGAAAGCCGGCGCCCAAGGTTTATCCGCGGCCCATCCCCGTGACGGCATTGGCGTTCATTGACGGCGGCCTCCGCCTCGCAAGCGGCGGCTATCATGAGGTGCTTGTTTGGGACGTGGCAACCGCCTCCCTCGCGAGGCGCATACCGAATCTGCCGGCAAGGATTCTGACCCTGGTCGCGGACGGCCAGAATCAATGGCTCGCGGTGGGGGGCGGTCAACCGGGTAGATCCGGCGAGCTCTGGCTGGCGCCGCTCCAGGGCGACGCGCCGCCCCGACTCATCGCGTCGTGCCCGGATGTGGTGCTGGCCGCGGCTTTCTCAAGCGACGGAAGCCGGCTTGTGGTGGGGGGAGCGGATAATACGATCCGAGTGTTCTCCACGCGCGACCTCAAACAAACCCTCACCATCCAGCAGCACGCCGACTGGGTGCGCTCCATCGTGTTCACCAAGGATGGCCATCGATTGGTTTCCTCCAGCCGGGATCGAACCGCCCGCGTGTTTCTCACCAAAACAGGCGAGCTGGAGGCCACTTTTGCGGATCATTCCGCCGCCATCGCGGGAGCCGTGTTGACACCGGATGTGAACCGGATCATCAGCGGCGGGAGGGACAAGCGGCTCCTCCTCTGGAACTTGATGGATGGCAAAAAGGCGTCCGATCTGGCGTCCTTCGACTCCGAAATCGTGGCCATCGAGTCCCGTGGCGCCGACGTGTTGGTGGCGACCGCGGATGGGAGCTTGCGTCACTTCTCGTCCGCGGAGAAAAAGGAGAAAGGACGGCTGGGACCCGGGTCCTCCCGCGTTCACGCAATCGCCATCGATGCCTCCACGTCAGCGGCGGCTTCGGGTGGCCACGATGGAGAAGTTCGGCTGTGGGATCTGACGAACCATTCGCTCCGGGCGAAATTCATCGCGTCACCGATGGCCCGGAAATCACTTTCGACAATTCAAAGCAACTCCGGCAAGGCCGTTCCGGCGTTGAAACCTTCCACGCAAACCTTGGAAGCCGAAACTTCGAGATTTTCACGAATCCCTCTGGAATTCGGCCAGTTTCGCTTTCCAAACGGAGGCCATATTCAAGGCGTGCAATTGAAGAGCATGGACGGTATCGGCAACGAGCGACTATTCCTCTCACACGATTCAGACGCGGTGGCCTACATCGCCGTCGCGGAACGAGCGCCAAACGGCGCGGGCAGCCGCCGAGCGACAGTGCGCCACGTCATTGAACTGCCCTCGGACGGCAAGCAGCCTCCCCTGCGCCACCCTGGTGGGATCCAGTTGCTTGGCGACATTCTGGCTGTGGGCGTCGAGGACAACCAGGACAAGTTCAGGTCCCAAGTACAGTTTTGGGATGTCTCGATCCCCCATGCTCCAAGGCAGCGAACACCTCTCACGATCAACCGGGAAAGTTCGACTCCAAAACGAAAGACCGCCGGGGCCGTCGGACTCATCGATCGCGGGACCAACGTTTTGGCCGTGGTGGCCAATTGGGACTCGGCAATCCTGGATTTCTATGAGTCAAACGGAAAGCCGCTCAGCGACGAGGCGTCCCGCTTCGATCTGCGTTGGGTTTGGGATTCCGCGGAAGCCAATCGCACGGGCTGGTCTCCAGACCAGCATTGGGGCAAGTATCAAGCCCTGAACTTGCTGAAGGACGAGTCTGGCCGAATTCTGCTCGCGGGATTTCACACCACTCCGGATGCCAGGAACGTGGTCGACCTATTCGAAATCACTCTTGGGGCTCCAATCTACGAGCGCATCAGAAAAGTTCTCTCCATCGGCGTCCGGCTTCCGGGGGCAACCATGTTCCGATACGGGGGCGGCCTCCAAATCACCACCAACAAGACGCTTCGATGGCTCGCAACAAGCGAATCCATCCGAAACCGTGGTAGTGTGGCGCTCTCTCGCTAAACCAGCGCCTTGAGCCGAACGGAGGCATCTGAACGAGAATTCTTAACTCCTCAATGATCGCCCCTGGCAAACGCCCCATTTCACCCCATGAACCTTCAAACGGCAGTTGCCCCTGGCGAATATTCGCAAGATCCTGGCGATAAAGTTTTTCCAAATCACTCACCAGATCCGCAAGGGATATGGCTTGATCTTCGTCAAACCTTTCTCATCCGGGCTTTAGCAAATCTCCACGAGGTTCAACTGCCATTTTAGGGATAAAAAGTCCCCTTCTCCCAACATGGCTTTGAATCGCCGCCGGCTGCCAGTACGCTGAAGTTCCTGCCGAGCCTCGATCATTGACTCGTGCCAGGGATGGCAGCCGAAGGGGTTCCAGAGCTCGCCGTCTTTTCAATCACCGGGAGTTTTGAATCCGGATAGGTGTATCGATAAGACGCGTAAAACATTTCATTGAACGTTTGATCTCCCCAGCCGACCGCTTTCGCCGGATCCGGGTTGCTCAAATTCAACGCGGAGTTGTCCCACGCGGCTTCGACGGTGAGCACAGTCCCCTTAGGGAGCCGCTTGGGCTCAATCAATTCATAATTTCGCTGCCATTCGAAGCGGTAATTCGGCACGTTGAGAAGCAGCTCCTCCCGCCCATCAGGATAACGGACTTTGTAGCGCATCCATTTCCCACGCAAATGCATGTGCGGATTCATCGTGTAAAGCAGCGCGTCCTTGTCAAATCGCCGCGATTTCTTCGCCACGAACTCCCCGTGACCAGGCGGAATCTCAAATTTATCATCAATCAAAACGCTGCTCCTGAGCTCTTGCCGCGGAGGTTCCTTGGCGAGATACAGACCCAGCCTTGAGCGATCCGTCTCCGCCTTCCCTGAAGCCGTGTAATGCAATTGAAACACGATCTTGGAACCTGCCTTAAGCAGCCGGCCCGTGCCAGCCGGCATTTCGTCTGGTCCCATTCCAGGCGCGTATCCTGTAAGTGCCTTGCTATGTCTCTCCCGATCTTCGCCGGGCAGGATCGTGCTGGCGATGATGTGATGCAGCACGCGCCTGTTGCCAGGCACGATCTCCGTCGCCCGCAACCACACATCTTCAGTGTTCGGCGCCTCGGCCACCACGTAACGATAGTCAAACACTCCCTCCGCGGCGACGGATTGCTCTGGAATTTGCACAATGAAATCCGGGGGTCCCAGTTTCCATTCCGGCAGTTCAGGCTGATGCTCCACGAGCGGATCCCCTCCCCGACCTCGCGGCGCCCCGGTGTCAATCCACTGGACCAGTGTCCGAACTTCTTCTGGCGACAACGAAAAATCGTTTCCAAACCGACCTACATGCGGATCGGCGTGCCAGGGCGGCATGCGGCGCGTGACCAGGACTTCCCGGATCATCTCGGACCATCCCCGCACCTTCTCGTGGCTCGACATCGCGAAGGAGCCGATGCCCCCTCGCGTGTGGCACTCCAGGCATTTAGCCTTCAGCAGAGGCGCGATCGTGGCCGCGTAGGAAACGCTTTCGGCCTTCGCGAAGGTAATCGCGCAACCCGGGGCTCGGGTCGTTCCCATTTTCACAGGCTTGCCCGCGAGCAGGGCATCCAACGCGTCCTTCAAATAGGAGCGGGTGGCGACAGGCTTCGCGCTTTCATAATCCAAGCGGTCGTCAATGGCGCCTCGGTATCGAATCAGCCAGCTATTTGGTTCGATGACGATGCATTCCCCGGTTCTGGAAATTCCCAAGGCCTTGGCGACCAGTTGGGTTTCATCGAGCAGGATGGGCATGTCGATGCCGAACTCACGAGCCTCTCGCGCCACATCCCCGCGACTATCCTGCAGATTCGCATTGATCATCCAGAAAGTCGCCCCTTGGCCGGCGTAGGCGTCCCGCAAACGCTTCAGCTCCGCAACGCGTTTGCGAACAATCGGGCATTCATTCCCTTGAACGAACAACACCACCGCGCGTGTGTTCGGATCGTTCGCGTAGTAATGCAGCCTTCGGTAAGCGCCTTCATGATCCAGCAAAGCAAAGTCCTCCACCGGCCGGGCTGCGATTGAAGAAGAGGAGCGGGAACCCGCGAATGCAGCAATCAAGCAGGACGTCGCGACCGCGAACCATGCGGCTGTGGGAAGCAAACCAGTTGTTTTGATCATGAGACTCATTCTTCGGACAATGCTTACAGTAACCTTAAATACACTTAACAAAGTCAGCCGCCGATTCCAAGCAATTAGCCCAGGAACACGGCGTTCACATCAGCCACTACCCATGAACCGAACGGGTTCATGGTCCGTGAGCAGGTCCGTAAGGAACAAGGGGCTTCCCATGAACCGCCCTGGATCGGGTCGGGTGCCGGGGATTGCGCCCCGGCACCCTCCCACACCACCGTACGTGCGGTTTTCCGCATACGGCGGTTGAACGATGCAGCCCTGTTTACATGGTGGCTGTTAGGTCTGACGGAACGTAGAAACCATAACGT
>SXGS01300037.1_pt1 | contig 19572 bp, 17 predicted proteins | sample 3174681 | NCBI WGS metagenome assembly SXGS01 (sample SAMN11356861, study PRJNA531348) | freshwater metagenome | isolation source: freshwater sample F1-80 | place: China: Fuxian Lake, Yuxi | collected 2017-12-25 | reverse complement strand
CTCATCGTTGAGTCTGATGCCCGAGGGCATCGAGGCCGCGCTCCCCCCGCAGGCGATGGCTGACCTGCTCGCATGGCTGCGCGAGTAGGAACCCGTGCTTCTCCCTCTCCCCCATCGGGGGAGAGGGCCGGGGTGAGGGAGAACGGCCTCGCCGATCCAGAGCGTTTGAACAGGTTCTATCCGTATTTGGCATTAATTCATCTTCTTCGCACCCGATGACCTCCCCCGCACCCGATGCCATGCCCCGCCCGTCGTGGCTGATCTCGTGCGCCGCGCGGAGGCGGCGGGCGCGAGTGACATTCATCTCCAGACCGCCGCCGACCGCAGCGCGCAGGTGAGCTTCCGGCTGGATGCATTGCTCGCGCCCGTGCTCACGCTGCCCGTCGGCTTCGCGGAACGCGTTTTCGGGCGCATCGAGTATCTCGCCCGGCTCCAGACCTAGCAGGACTCGTTGCCGCAGGATGGCCGCATCGAGCGCGCATAACTCGGCTCGCAGAACGAGGTGCGCGTCGCCACCTATCCGACCGTGACGGGCGAGAAGATCGTCTTGCGCCTCTTCACGCAGACCACGCCGCCCGCGCTCGCGGGGATGCTCAAGCGCGGCCAGCCGCTCGAGGGCGGGCTGCGCCACCTCTCCGCCAGCCGCGAACACGGCGATCTCAAGTCCGAGCTTGCCGCCCTCGAAGCCGATCTCGCCAAAGGCACGCCCTTGCGCGACGCCTTGCCGCCGCGCCAGCTCCCGGAGTTTTACAAGCGCATGCTCCTGATCGGCGCGCAGGCCAACAACCTCCCCGGCGTCCTGCTTCTGCTCGCCGATTACTACCAGCGGCTCGACGCGCTCTGGACGCGGCTGCGCGGCCTGCTCGTCTATCCGCTCATCGTGCTCGTGATGGCGACGGGCCTCTCCCTCGTGCTGGGCTTCCTGCTCGATGCGGTGAGCAGCGCGATCCTCACTGACCCGTTCGCCTTCGAATACGTGGTCGAGACCTCGTCGGCCTCGCGCTCCTGGTATGCGCTCCGGCATTTCCCGACGGTGGTTCTGTGCGTGATCACGGTCGCGGCCTTCGCGGTCCTCGGGCTGCCGGCCTTGCGTCGGAAGCTGCGCGGCGGCTGCCCGCTGGGCGAGACTCTCGCGATGCTGCGGCAGCTTGAGCAAGGCTCGCCCGTCGCCGACGAGTTGAAAACCTGGGGCGAGCGCCTTGCTTCCGGCCAGGGCGAACTGCGCGAACTCAGCGCCGGTTCAAACGTCTTCCCACCTCTCTTCCTCGCGCTCGCGGCCGAGGCGGGCGATGACCTGGCAAAGGGATTTGCCCGCGTCGCTGACACATTCCAAGCACGCGCCGCCGCCCGGGCGGGGATGCTCCTCTACTCCGCGCTGCCAGTGACCGCCGGGGCGCTGGGCTGATGCTCTGGCGCTCATCGGCGTGGTGCTGGCGACCATTATGCAACAGCCCGTCGTGTTGCTGGTGTTCCTCTTCGCGCTGGTGATGGTGTATTGCGCGTTCTACGGAGCGCCTTTCAGCCTGAGCCTGCCGTTCCGCCGCCGCGAGCGGGCGCGCATGTTCCTCGAACTGCTCGACGCCTCCGTCGAGCACGGCCGCAGCGTCGAGCAAAGCATCATCCGCCTTTCGCGCAGCCGGGAACGCAGCTTCGGCGTGCGCTTCCACCTTCTCGCCGCGCACCTGGGGCAGGGACTTCCGCTCCTTGCCGCGCTGGAAAAAGTCCCACGCATGCTGCCGCCCACGGTGCTGGCGATGCTGCGCGTCGGCGCGGCGACGGGCGACATCCGCCGCGTGCTGCCGAGCTGCCGAGCGCACCTGCGCGACGCGGTGCCGCGCGTGCAAAAGGCGCAGCACTATCTCGTCGCGCTCGTGGTGGCTATCGTGCCGGCGCAACTGCTCCTCTACTGGATGGTTCGCGTCTCGGTGATCCCGAAGTTCAAAATTATCTTCAGTGACATGCTGGGCAACGCTCCGGACAACGAAACCGCGCTGGCCTCGATGAACGCAATTGCATTTCTGGACATCGCCTGGCCGGCGTTCATGGCGCTGGTCGGAGTGCCCGTGTTCATCGGCCTCGTGCTCTACATACTCGGGCCGCGACCGGCCTATTGGCTCGACTGGCTCGCGACCCTCGCCGACCGAGGGATGCTCATCCTCCCTTGGCAACGACGCCGGGTGGAAGGGGATTTCTCCGCGATCCTCGCGCTGTTGCTCGACGCGGGAGTGCCGGAGGAAAAGGCCGTGCTCATGGCGGGCGAGAGCGTGGCGAACCGAGCGTTCCTCGCGCGCGCGGGCCGCGTGGCGGAAGAGCTGCGGCGCGGCGTGAAGCTCACGGACGCGTTGCAGTTCATGGACGACGCGGGCGGGCTGCGCTGGCGCATGGCCAACGCCGCGTGCGCCACCGGGCAATTCCGCGAGTCGCTCGCCGGCTGGCTCGACACGCTGGACGCGAAGGCGTTCAGCCAGGAGCAGGCCGTCGCCCACGTGATCACGACCGCGTGCGTGCTCGTGAACGGCTGCCTCCTCGGCCTGTTCACCGTGAGCATCTTCCAGGTCTTCATCCAACTCATCGACGTCGCCTCGGCATGGTAATGCTTTTGCCATCCCCTCTCCGCCACCTGCTGTGCGCCTCGCGACCCGCAGTCGCGGCGCGCATCACCCTCTCCCCCATCGGGGGAGAGGGAAACTGCTCTCCGCCGCCACAAGCGCGGCGCGCTCAACGTGGACATCATGATGGTGTTCCTCACGGCCAACCAACTCGTGCTGCACAATCTCAAGCGCGAACTGCGGCTCGTGGAGCAGAAGCAGCTCAAGAAGTTTCAACCGCCGCCCGCCAGTCCCGCCGCACCACCCGCCAGGCCATGAACGCGATTCCCGAAATCGCCAGGCTTGCCAACGACCGTAGCGCAGGCTTGCAGCCTGCCGTTTCGCCGACTTGCAGTCGGCGGAGTCTGGTGAAATACGAGCGCGTTCGGACCCCGTGCCGCCTGCGGGCTGCAAGCCCGCGAAACAGCAGACTACAAGTCTGCGCTACGTTGCCTGCAACTCGTTCGAGAAACTGCATATGAACGAACATGGCTGAAGCCGCTCCCAACTCAGACGCGAACGGGAATGCGAACGCGAACGCATCTTCCGCCGAACCGGCTGGCGGAGACTTGAGCGTGTCCATGCCGGAGTCATGGCGCGCGGCGGCGAGCCGACCGACCGGACCGACGGATCGCGTCGCGCTGATTGAGAACTCGCTGCGGTGCCTGACGTATGGATGGCTGACGCTCATGCCTGTGGCGGGCGCGTTCTTCGTCATCCCGGCGGTCCGGCTCTTCCAGCGCGTGGACCGCGAGCGCGCGGAGTGGAATCCCGCCGCGCACCTCTGGCTGCGTGGTCTGGGGCTCGCGAGCTTCGGCTTCTGGGTGAGCCTGCTGTCGTGGTGGCTTTTATTGTGGTGGGGCGGGATCGCGACTGAGTTGGTCAACCTGCCCGATCGCGACATGGCGTTGCTCCTCTTTTACTTGGGGATCTTCGGCAGCATCCCGACTTTCCTCGGGCTAGGACTTGCCGCCGCGCGTTTGCCGAACCGCTTCGGGGCCTTCGTCTTTCGATTTCGCCGGCTTCTACTTTGCTTGATGGCGATGGGTTACGGCGTGTTGCTGCTCATCCTCTCCATGGAAGAGTCGCTCCAGCCGGGAACGCGCCTCAACGGCCGAACTGGTTCCATTTACGGCCTGTTGACAGTGTGGCTGATCTGGCTGCTCGGTGGGTTTGTGCTTCTCGCTTCGCGGGGTGCAAAGGCATGGGTGTGGCTTGTATGGGTCATAGGTGCAGCGGCGCTGACGCTCTGGCTCGGAGCCAACTGAATCACTCCTCACTCACCGCCATGTTCCATGGCGGCGTGCCCAGAATGACAACTGAGGCTACCGCTGCCGGACTTCCACGCCCAGCGCGGGGCCGCTGCTGGCGGTTTCATCCGACAAGGCGAACGCGCGGCTGACGCGGTTGAAGGTGAGCTGGACTGGCTGCTTGGGCGCGGCGGGATCGTAGGCCGTGAAGCTCACTTCGCTCCCGCCCGCCTGCGATCCGAACACGAGCAGCGAGCGGTTGTATTGCAGCGCGTGGTGCCGGTAGAGCCGCACGAGCGCAGGGCGGTTGGCGGTGATGGCGGAGACGAGTTCCGCGACGGCGGCGTCCTTGCCGGAGTCGCCGCCGAAGGCCTTCGCCAGGAGCGACGCGCGGTTCTCGCAGCGGCAGACGAGCCAGGATTCGGCGCGCAGCAGGTGGCCTTGCAGCCGGCTGAACTCGCGCAGGTTCGCATAGCCGGGGATGACCACGCGCTGTTCGTCACGCGACGGCTCGTTCGCCTCGCGCTTGAACACCTGCCGCACGAGGGCGATGCGGGTCTCGGTGCCCGGAGGCCGCTGTGCCGGCTCGAAGCGCGCGTGCAGGAAGAACTGCCGCGCGACGTGCGCGTCCACGTGGCCACGCAGCGCGGGATCGGAGAGCATTTCCTTCTCCTCCTGCGGCGCGGGCTGGGGCACGGGCAAGGCGAGTGTGTCGGTGGCGAAGTCAAACGCGCGCGGGCCGGGCGTGACAACCTTGGCGGACTGGCGGAAGGCGGAGCAACCGGTGAGGCAGAGGGGAAGCAAGAGCGCGGCGGCGCAGAATCCGGCGAGCGATGGGCGAAGGTTCATGGCGTGGAGTGTAGCGGGAGAGATTCTCAGCGCAGCTTCAAACTTCAGCCCGATCTCCACAATTGAGGCTGAAAGCCTCACACATGTCAGCCCGGGGCAACGCCCCGGGTAGCGGAATAGAAACATCGCCGCCCTGAAGGGGCGGAACATTTTGTCTCGCCCTTTCAGGGCTCCGCACCTCGTGACCAAGTTACCCGGGGCGTTGCCACGGGCTGGTTTGTGATGCTCCTTTGGAGCGCCAACTTCGGCCTTCCGCTTACGTCCACCGCGCAATGCGGCTGTCGAGCTGGAAGAACTGGCCGGAGATGTTCTGCGTGCCGGCGAGGAAGGCGGCGAAGCGCGCGACTTCGGCGAGGTCATTGATGCGGCCCAGCGCGTTGGCTGCGGCGAAAGCGGCGAGTTGCTCCGGGGTAAGACTGGCGGTCATGGAAGTCGGAAGGACGCCGGGGAGCAGCGCGTTCACGCGGACGTTGCGCGAGCCGACTTCCTTCGCGAGCGAGGTGGTGAGGCCGAGGAGGGCGGCCTTGGCGGCGGCGTAGTTGGCCTGTCCGCGATTGCCAGTGCGAGCGCTAAAGGAGGCGATGTTCAGGATATGGCCGTCACGCTGCTTCATCATCGGGCGCAGGACGGCCTGTGAGCAGAGGAACGCGCCTTTGAGATGCACGTCGAGGACGCGTTGCCAGTCGTCGTCACTCAGTTGCCACGAAAGATTGTCCGCCGTATTGGCGGCATTATTGATCAGCAGGTCCACACGTTGCCAGCCGAAGAGCACTTGAGCGATGGCTTCCTCGACGTTCTCCCGCGACGTCACGTCGAGCCGCAGCGGCCAGAGCTGGTCGGTCTCGGTGTGGGTGTTCTCGCGGTGGAAGCCGGCGGCGACACGCCACCCTTGGGCGATGAACTCGGCCACGAGCGCGCTGCCAAGTCCGCCGGAAGCGCCGGTGATGAGGGCAACGCGGCTCACGGTGAGAAGATTGCGCAAGGACGCGCTGCCATGCAGGGACGCCGCCCCCTCACCCCGGCCCTCTCCCCCGATGGGGGAGAGGGAGAAGAAGGCACCGAGTTCGCAGTGCGGGCGCGGTGAATCCAGGCAGACATGACTTCACCTCGTTGGCTCGATGGCCCACTCGCCGCCGATCATCACGCCGGAGATGTCGGGCGCAGTGTGGACGACGGACTCGGCGGCGGACTCGGCCGTGGCGTTGGAGCGCAGCACGAGGAGGTCGGCATGGGCGCGGCGGGTGAGTTCGCCGACCTTGCCGCGAAGTCCGAGCGCCGCGGCGGAGTTGCGGGTGACGAGGTCGAGGAATTCTTCCGGCGAGAGGCCAGGTTGCATGGTCGCGAAGGCGCGCAGCTCGGCGAAGAGGTCGAGTTCAGGTTTGCGGCGGCCATCCTTGCCGATGCTCGCGAGGCTGTCGGTGCCAAGGCAGAGGTTCACGCCGGCATGGTGCAGCTCGGCGAAGGGGAAATGCGAGTGACGGAAGAACGCGTGGCTGCGCGGGCAATGCACGACACTGGCGCACGCGCGGGAGAGGAGCGTGGCGTCGCCGGGTGCGAGGTGGTTGACGTGGACGGCGAGGAAGCGCGGGTCGAGCAGCTTGAGGTGGGCGAGCTGCTGGACGGGCGAGCGGGCGCCGCAGTCGCTCATGTCGCGGCCGTTCTTGCGCAGCCAGTCAAACATGGCTCCGCGGCCGTGGCAGAACATCCCGAACTCCGGGCCGGACTCCGCGACGTGCATGGTGAGCGGCCAGCGGGCGCGTCGGGAAGTGCGGCGCGCGAGCTTCAGCAGCTCGGGGTTCGTTGTGTAGAGCGCGTGAGGCGAGAGCGCGGCCTGACTGCGGCCAAGCGGGAGGGAACGAATTTTTTGCACGGCCTGCCGGACGAGCGTGGCCGGGCGCGTGCGGCGGCGGACGGAGATGAGTTCGAGGAAGGAGAGAACGCGCAGCGGCGTCGCGGTCCACACTTCGGGCAGCAGTTCGGGGACGGCCTCAATGTCGGCGACGGTGGTGCAGCCGGAGCGGAGCAGTTGCTTCGCGCCGTGGAGCCAGGACTGCGCGAAGTCGGCGTAGCCCCAGCCGCCCTTGAGCGCGATGATTGCTTCGATCCAGTCGAGGAAGGACTTCGGCGGCGGGATCGCGCCGGCCATGTCAGTGTAATCGAGGTGGCAGTGGGCGTTGACGAGGCCGGGGAGGAGGAGGACTTCGCCGAGGTCCCGCGCCTGCGCAGGAGCCTTGCGGCGCATGTCGCGCCAGCGCCCGACGGCGACGATGCGTCCCCGGGAAATGAAAACCGCGCCGTCCTCAATCGCCGGCTGCGAAACCGGCAGGATGACTCGGGCGCGGAGTGCGAGAAGCTTGCTTCCAGCCATCAGGCGGCACGGCGGCGTTCCTTGCTGCGGGCGGCCTCGGTGTGTTTCTTCGCCTTGGTCTTGCTGTGACGCTTGCGGATCTGCTGCTCGATCTTTTTGGCGACGGCGTCAATCGCAGCGTAGAGGTCCGCCTCGTGGTCCTCGGCGAAGAGGTCGGGGCCACGCACGCCGACGCGCATGGAGCAGCCGAAGGCTTGGGCGGGGTCGCGGGTGTCGTCGTGCTCGATGGTGACGCGGGCGTCGATGGTCCAGCGATCGAAGTGCTCGAGCTTGTCTATCTTGGCGAGGATGTGGTCCTCGATGGACTTGGTCAAAGTCACGTTGTGTGTTGAGAGAATCAACTTCATGGATAGAGCTTGGCGGTGAGGTGGCGGGAAATCCAGCCGGGAATTGGCGAAGGCTCAACTTCGAGGTCGCAACCGTCAGGTTGCGGGCGGATCCGCAGGCTGAAGCCTGCGGCTACTTTTGTTGCGCGGCGTAGATGCGCGCCTCCTGCTCGGTGAGCTTGCCGTCGGCGTTGGTGTCGCAGCGGCGCACGGCAGCGTTGAAGGCGGTGTTCTCGGAGTCTTTCTCCGTGCGCTGGGCGTGGATGATGACAGGGATGTTAAACGTGGTGGTCTTCTCGTTGCGCTGGCGTGACTCGGGCGACTTGGTGAAGGCCTCGTAAAAAATACGTGCCGAAGCGTCGTTCTCGAACTCAACCTTCACGCGCTCGGTCTCGCGATAGACGGTCTCGCGGCTGGTGATGCAGGCGGTGAGTGACGCTGCGAGAGCAGCGAGCAGGGTAAGGAGCGCTGTTTTCATGTCTGGTTTAGAACCCGACTGGATGCGGAAGGTTTCGCTGAAAGATGCGCAGGAGGCAAGTGCTCACAAGGCCGCCGTGTGAACAGGGGGAACTCCCATGACCCAAAGATTTGGGAAAGACAAAGATTGTGGAGGCTTCATCTTTGTCCTTCTCAAATCTTTGGGTTCTCACAAGCCCCGCGCCAGCGTCCAGACGAGGACTTCGCCCGCGCCGTTCTCCCGCAGCACGCGGGCTCAGGCGGCCGGGCTGACCGGTTTGGCGCCGGTGCTCTTGGCGGCGGCGAGCAACCGGTCGCTGGTGCCTTTGGCACGCTGCAAATCGGCGAGGGCGAGCTTGAGGGATTCTTGGAGTTTCGCCGGGTCGTGTTCGGCGAGGATCTGGGGAATGAGGGCAACCATCCGGTCGAGCGGCTTGCTGACCTGCTCGGCCACGGTGACGGCAATGCGCAGGTGCGAGCTGTTGGCACCCTGCGCGGAGCTGGCGACGCCGAACAACTGGTCGCGCAGCTTCTTGATTTCCAGGTGCACACGGACGCGGGCCTTGACCTCGTAGGCGTCAAAGGGCTTGCAGACGTAGTCCACCGCGCCGTGCGCGAAGCCGGCGACGCGCTGCGCGGCGGCGTTCAAGGACGAAATCAAAATCACCGGGACGTGCTGCGTCTTGGGGTCGTTTTTCAAGAGCCGGCAGACCTCCAGCCCGTCCATACCGGGCATGAGAATGTCGCAGACGACGAGGTCCGGCTCGAAGCGCTGCACGGTGCGGACGGCGCTGTCGCCGTCGCGCGCGACGCTGAGTTTGTAGTGGAATTGCAGCGTGGAAACGAGCACGTCGAGGTCGGCGCGCGTGTCGTCCACGAGCAGGACGCGGGATTCGGAGAGGTCGAGGTTCATGCTTGGGTTGCTGAAAGTTTGGCCCGCAAGGCGGCGACCACTTCCCCGGCCTCGGCCAAAGCGTAGTCATCGGCGAACTTGCTGGCACGTTCAAAATCGGCGGTGAGCGCCGCTGGTATCCCCGCCGCGCGACAGTCGGCGAGCGCTTTGAGAATCCCGTCCAAGTCGCCGGCGACAAGGTGCTCGGCGAGGCCGGTGAGCGCCCGGGTCAGCGCGGCGGCGTCGCTCGGGCCGTCCGCCACCGGCGCGGCGCTGGCGACGGCGGGTTGGAGTGTGCTGATGGATTTTAGCACGCGGTCCAGTTCTTCGGTCATTGCGGCCAGCAGCGGGGCGATGTTGCCGGTCTGATTCATGATGGCCGTCTCCAGCGCCTTGGCCCGCAAGAGCAACTCGACGGCGGAGAGATTTCCTCCCGCGCCGGCAATGGAATGCGCGTGGCGGCGCGCGGCCTCCCAGTCCTGCTGCGCCAGTGCGTCACGCAAGTCCTGCAAGTTTTTGGGGTGGCCCTCGGCGAAGCGCAGCAGCATCCGCTTGAGCGTGGCCCACGGCAGCCCGAGGCGTTGCAGGCCCTCCTGCACGTCAATGCCGGGCAGTTCGGGCGGCGCATCGGGAGTGGAGGGCGGAGCCGCTGGCGGCGCGGGAAGTTGGGGCGCGGCGGCGCGCGGGGTTTGAGCCACCCACTTGCGCAGCGCGCGTAACAGCTCCTTGCGGTCAATCGGCTTGGTGACGAAATCGTCCATGCCCGCCGCGATGCAGCGGGCCTGCTCGCCTTTGAGCGCGTTGGCAGTGAGGGCGATGATGGGCAGCTTGCGGTCAGGCCAGCGGCGGCGGATTTCCTGCGTGGCGGCCAGACCATCCATGACCGGCATCTGCATGTCCATGAGCACGCAGGCGTAATGCGTGTCCGTGGCGAGGCGGTTGACGGCCTCCTGACCGTTGACGGCAATGTCGAGCGTGATGCCCACGCTTTCGAGCAGCTCCTGCGCGACGAACTGGTTGGCCGCGTTGTCCTCCGCAAGCAACACATGGACACCGGCCAGCGCCGTGCGGATGCTGGCCTGACCCGCGACCTCGGCCTTGGTGAGCTGGACGGTCTGCCTGGGGTAAGTCTCGCCGAGGAGCGTGGCGGCGATGGAGTCGAACAGCTGCGACGCGGTGATGGGCTTGTGCAGGAACGTGACGGCCCCGAGCGAGGTGGCCCGCTCCTCCTCCACGCGGCTGGCGAAGGCGCTCAACATGATGACCGCCAGGTTCGACGTGGCGGGCTGGCCGCGCAGGCGGCGCAGCACCTCTAGGCCGTCGATGCCGGGCATGATCCAGTCGAGGATGACGAGGTTGAAGGGCCGGCCCGTGTGATGGATGTTCGCCGCCCGCACCCGGTCGAGTGCCTCCGGGCCGTCGGTGGCCAGCTCGCACGACAGACCGAACTGCGTGAGGATGGTGTGCATCATCTCGCGGGCGCTCTCGTTGTCGTCGGCCACCAGCACATGCAAGTCGCGCAGAGAGTCGAGCGTGGGCCGCGGCGCGGCCGTTGCGCCGACGGCAAAGGTGATGGTGAAGAAGAACTCCGCACCCTGGCCCTCCTCGCTGTTGAGATGCAGCGTGCCGCCCATCAGCTCCACGAGCTTCTTGGAGATGGCAAGGCCCAGGCCGCTGCCGCCGAACTTGCGGGAGGTGGAGGAATCCGCCTGGCTGAAGGTGGCGAAGAGCTTCGCCTGCGTGGCCTTGGGGATGCCGATGCCGCTGTCCTTCACCGAGAAGCACAGTGCGATGCGCCCGTCCACCGGCGCGGTAGCCACCCGCACCTTGAGGAGCACCTCGCCCTCTTCGGTGAACTTGAAGGCGTTGCCGACGAGGTTGGTGAGCACCTGCCGCAGCCGGAGCGTGTCGCCGAGCAACTGGTCCGGCACGTCGGAGAAGACGTGGACGACCAGCTCGATCCTCTTCTCGAAGACGCGACCCCGGAAGGAGTCGGTGATTTCCTCCAGCAGCTTGCGCACGCCGAAGGGCGCGATTTCCAGGTCCATCTTGCCGGACTCGACCTTGGAGAAGTCGAGGATGTCGTTGATGAGCCCGAGCAGGCCGTTGCTGGAAGAGGCCACGACGCTGAGATACTGGTGCTGCTTGGCGGTCAGTTCGGTGTCCAGTGCGAGCTGCGTCATGTTGATGATGGCGTTCATCGGCGTCCGAATCTCGTGGCTCATGGTGGCCAGGAAGGCGGACTTCGCCAGACTGGCCGAGTCCGCTACCAACTTGGCCTGGGTCAGGTCGAGCTCAAGCGTCTTGAAGTCCGTGATGTCCTGCGTGACGCCATACATGTCGGTGGACTTGCCGGACGCGTCCTTCACGACGCGGCCCAAAGCATGAACCCAGACCACGCGCCCGTCCACAGGCCGCTTGTAGGCATACGTGGCGTCGTAAGCGGGGATGGTCCCGGCCACGGCGGCGTCGAAGTTCTCCTTGTTGGCCTTTGCCGCCGCTGGATCGCCTTCGGTCACATGGGCGGCCCATTCATCCATACGGTAGCGGAACTCGGGATTGGGGAGGTCGCCGAAGATGGCCGCAGCCCGTTCCGAGGAGTTATAACAGCCGGAGCCATCCAAGGGCACATGCCAGTAGCCGGCCTTGGTCAGATCCAGCGCGCTGTCCGCCTGAAAATTGATGCGCTTCAACTCGTCGCTTTGCCGCTTCAACTCGCTCTCCGCCTGTCGGCGCTGCGTGACGTCGCGCAGCGAGCTGCACACCCACCGGCCTTGGCCCTCCACTTTAGGCAGCGGGCTGAGGCTGATTTCGACCGGAAACTCCGAGCCATCCTTGCGCAGTGCGAAGAGGCTCATGCCCTGACCCATCGAGCGGACGGAGGGGTGACCGTGATACTTTTCCCGCTTGGCCGCGTGGCCAAGGCGGTGCCGCATGGGCACGAGCATCTCGACCGGCTGGCCGACCAGTTCCTCGCGCGGGTAGCCAAACATGGATTCGGCCTGTGCGTTGGCGATGCGGATGCACCCGTCCTGGTCGGCAATCAGCAGCGCGTCCGGCACGGCCTCAATCAGCGTGCGGAACTGCAACTCGCTGGCCTGAAGCGCGCCGGTCCAGTTGAGCAACTCATTCTGCTGGGCGAGCAGTTCCTCCTTCGACTGTTGGAGCGCGCCCTGCTGCTCCTCCAACCGCCGGGCCTGATCGAGCGACTCGTCGAGTAGTTGCGCCGTGCGTCGGTTGCGCTCGAGGATTTCAAAACTCAGCGCCGCGACGGGCAGCAGAGCATCGAGCAGCGCGGTTTCGCGGCCGGCCAGCGGCCGGAAGCCGGCCAGTTCCAGCACGGCGACCAAGGTGTCTTTGGACAGGAGTGGCCAGGCGGTCACGCGCGTGGGCGCGGCCTCGCCCAGCGCGGAGGCGATGCGGAGGTAGCCGGGCGGCGGCTGGTCCAAGTCCACCGGCTTGCGCGTCGCGGCGCACTGGCCCACCAGCCCCTGGCCCAGTTGAAACTCGGCGGCGGGCTGCGCGCCTTCGGCCAGCCCGAAGCCCGCCACGCGCCGCAGCCGGTCCGGCTTTTCCTCAAGGCCGTAGAAGGCTGCCACGCCGCCGCCCAGCGCGGGCACGAGTGCGGCCAGCAGCCGTTGCCCGAACTCGGCCGCCGAGTCCGCGCCCTGAATGTCCGCAGTAATCTTGGTGTTGTGGCTGGTCACCCAGCGGTGGTCGGCCATGGCGGCAGCACTCTCCTTGAGCACGGCCACCGAGCGGGCTAGGCGGCCGAGTTCGTCCTTGGCCTCGGTCCAGGGCACGGCCTTCGCGTAATCGCCGCTGGCGATGGACTTCACCGAGCGGTCCAAGGCCAGGATGGGCAGCGCGAGGTGGTTGAACGTCTGGTAACCCATCAGACAGGCCAGCCCGAACGCCAGCGCGCAGGTGACGAGCATCTCGGTGCGGGCATCCGTGATGGCGTCAACGACTTTATCCGCGGCTTGCTTGGCGAGTTCCTCATTGTGCTTGATCCACGCGGTGGAGGTGGTGCTCAGTTGCTGGGCGATTGGGACCACGGCTTTTTCGAGCAACGCCTGTGCGTCCGTTTGCCGGCTCGCATCCGCCAGGTTTATGCATTTCTTCGCCTCGGCCATCCACTCCCTGCTCTGCACGCGGAAGTCCTGGTGGAGCCGGCGGTCCTTGTCGTTGGTGATCAACACGTCGCCGTAGTGGGCGAGCATCCGCTCCAATTCGGCCTCATCATCAAAGAACGACGCCAGCGCCGCCGTCCGCTCGGGGGCGCTGGTGTTCCACAGGTAGGTGCGGATGTGCACCCGCAGCTCGGAGAAGGTGCGCGAGGCATTGCCCACCAAGGCCAGGCTGGCGACCTGTGTGTCGCTCAGGAATCGCTCGCGCACCTCGATTTCCTTGAACTGAAAGTGCAGCACCACCGCGAGCAGCACGAAGACGATGGCGGGCAGAATGGACAGGGCGAACAGGCGGCGAGCGATGGACATGGTGGTCGGGGTATGGGCTGGTTCAGCCGTTGACCCAGTAGGTCTGGATGTCGTTCACCATGCCCTTGAGCCTGATGGCCCCGCGCAGCTCGCACCAGAAGTCGTCCTTCACCAGATCGTAGGTGGCCTGCGACACGAGGATTTTCCCCGGCTCCGACGAACGTTCCAGTCGCGAGGCGAGATTCACCGCGTTGCCGATGATGGTGTAGTTCATCTGCTTCTGCGTGCCGAAATTGCCGACAAAGGCTGGCCCGGAGTTCATGCCCACGCGGATGTTGATGTCCATGGCCATCGCTTCCTGAATCATCTCGATGGCCATGCGCGTGCAGGCGACGGCATCTTCTTTCGGCCCGTTGGACTTGGGGTCGCCGTAGAAGACCATCACGGCGTCGCCGATGAACTTGTCCAACGTGCCGCCGTGCTTGAGGACTTGCAAGGCCATTTTATCACAGTAGCCGTTGAGCCATTGCGTGAGGCTCTGGTCGCCCATGGTCTCGGTGCGCTTGGTGAAACCCACGATGTCGGAGAAGAACACCGTCAGCGGCTTCTCGGTGGTTTCGAGCAGCGTGTTTTTCTCGCCCTTGAAAATGGCCTGGAAAACGTGCGGCGATATGTAGCACGACGCCTTCTGCGTCAGTTCCTCCAATTCAAGGTGCGCCTGCCGCAGGGACAGATGCGTGTGGATGCGGGAGAGCAGCTCCGGCGCGTTGAACGGCTTGATGATGTAATCCACCGCGCCCAACTCGAAGCCCTTCACGATGTCCGCCGTGCTGGTGTTCGAGCTGAGGAAGATGACGGGGATGTCCTGGGTGGCCGGGCTGGCCTTGAGTTGCGCGCAGCACTCGAAGCCGTCCATCTCCGGCATGACGATGTCGAGAAGGATGAGGTCGGGCAGGGTCTTTTCGAGCACTTGCAGCGCCTGCCTGCCATTGCGGGCGATGTTGAGCTGGTAGCCCTTCTGCTTGAGGATGGCCCCGGCGACTTGGATGTTCTCGACGGTGTCATCAACCAGGAGGATGCGGGTTGCTTTTAGGATCGTCGCCATCTTCTCGAATATACTGAACGCGAAACGTCGGTCAACTGCGAACGGCTTCACAATCCCCGCGCCAGCGTCCAGACGAGGACTTCGCCCGCGCCGTTCTCCCGCAGCACGCGGGCGACGGCGCTGGTGGTCGCGCCGGTGGTCAGCACGTCGTCGAGAACGACGAGACGCTCGCCGTGGAGAGACTTGGGCTGCACGGGTGCGAAGGCGCGGCGGACGTTGTCGGCGCGGGCGTGCTTGTCGAGCTGGGTCTGCGTGCGCGTGGGCTGGACGCGCTTCACGAGCTGCGTGAGCACCGGGATGCCCAGCGCGTCGGCGAGGGGCTGGGCGAGGCGCTCGGCCTGGTTGAACTCGCGCTCGCGCTGCTTCACCGGATGCAGCGGGACAGGGACGATGCCGGCAAGTTTCTCCTCGCGCAGCGCGGGCAGCGCATGGCGGAGAAGCAGGTCAGCGAGGAACGGCTCGAACCAGAGCTCGCGGTTGTATTTGTAGCGGTGGATGAGGTTGCGGAGAAAGTCGTTCGCGACGACGGACGCGCGCGCCCAGCGGAAATGCAGTTCGAGGTCGCGGCAGTTGGAGCACTCGAAGGCGGTGGTGATGTCGCCGGGAAAAGGCAGTCCGCAGCGCTCGCAGCAAGGCGGCACGATGAAGCGGAGGTGTTGCCAGCAGGCCTGGCAGACGTAGCCCTCGGCAGGCGTCGCGCGTTGCTCGGCGCAGAGCTGGCAGACGGGCGGGTAGAAAAAGGCGAGGCCGGCGTCGAGCCACTCGCGGGAGGTGGCGTTCATCGCGGACACGGGGCGGGGAGTTTCATCTGTGGCTAAGAAGTTTTCTCTGGTGGCTGCGGCTGCGGCAATCGCGCAACTCCCACGAGCAGGACAGCCATGACGAGGAAGGCGAGCCAGCCATCGAGCAGCTTCTCCGTGCCCCAGAACGCGCCGCCCGCCGACGCGCCCGGCGAAGTCACTGTCTTGAAGACTTTCAGCCAGAAGACCCAGCCGGCGTGCAGGCCGATGGCAAACCACAGGCTGCCGGTGCGTTGATACGCCAGCGCGAGCGCCGCGCCGCCCACGGCCAGCGTGAGGCCGGCGGGCGCGAGATTATCCGGGGAGGTGATGCCCGCCAGCATCGCCGGCAGAAGCGAAAGGCCGGAGGTCCAACCGACTGGCCCCGCGTGCTCGACTCGCGCGAGGAAGTGCAGCGCGGAGTAAATCACGCTGCTGGCCACGAGCGCTGCCGGGACCGAAAGCGACTGCCGCAGCGCGCCGAAGACGACGCCGCGAAAGAAGAGTTCCTCAAGCACTGCGACGGCCACGGCGGAAAGCGTGGCGTTGACGGCCAGTTCGAGCAGCACTTGCGGCGCGTGGCTGAAATTGAAAGTCCGCACGCCGGCCAGCGCCATCAGGAACGCCGCGCCGAGCAGCGAGCCGAAGCCTGCGGCCAGCCCGAGACCAAGCATCCGCCGGCTGCCGGGAGTCCACGCCAGTCCCATGGCCCGCGCGTTGGTGAGCTGAAACGCGGGGGCCAGCGGCCACAGCCCGGCGAGCGCGGCGAGCAGCAGGCAGCGGTTCAGGTAACGGTGGAACGGCTGAGTGCTGAGACCCTTGAGGACAGCGGCTTCACCGGACGCCCATTGGCCGAGCTGAAAGGCCCACGGAGCCAGCAACGCGGCGGCCAGCAGCACGGCCAGAAAGTAAGCGAGGAGGATTCCAGCGGCGCGCACGCGCGGATTAAGCGGCCTTGCGAACGGGTCGCCAAGCGCATATTCCATCGCGCGTCGAAGACGGGCGGGCGCAGCGCCGTCTTTGACGGGCGAGCGTCGTAACCATTTCGGACCAGGTGCCGTCATTGCGCGGAACCAAACAACGAAGAGAGAACGGGGAAAAGAAGCGAATGTTACCATTGGGCATCTTCCGCAAGAAGGCAAAGCAGACGGTCCACGACCCGGACGCACCGCATTTGTTCGGGGAATACTCACTGCACGAGCTGATCAACCGCGGGGGCTCGGCGGAGATATGGTCGGCCACGGACCAACGCGGAAACTCCTATGCGCTCCGCCGGCTGCTGGGCAACGGCACGGTGGACAAGGCGACGCGGAAGCAGTTCCTCCACGGCTGCGACGTGCTGGAGAAGGTTCACGGACATCCGTTCATCATCGGCTTCTACCAGCACGGCAAGGTTGATGGTGTGGACTTCACCCTGCTCGAGCGCGTCGAAGGCTCGAACCTCAAGCACCTCATCCTCCGCCACGACCCCATCCTCGGCGAGTTCGTCGGAAACATCCTGATCGACATGGCGCTGGCCGTGGAGCACATGCACGAGAAGGGTTTCATCCACCTGGACCTCAAGCCGGAGAACGTGCTCGTGACCAAGAGCGGCGACATCCGCCTCGTGGATTTCGACATCGCCCAACCGCTGCCCAAGAAGCCCACGCGCATGCCCAGCAACGCCGGCACGCCCGCCTACATGTCCCCCGAGCAGCTCCGCCACGAGCCGCTCGACCAGCGCGCGGACATCTTCTCCTTCGGCGTGACCGCTTACGAGCTGCTCACCTTCCGCAAGCCCTTCACCGGCGAGACGCCCGAGGCTGTCTTGCGCAAGCAGCTCGACGAGAAGCACCCCGTCCCGCCGCCGCGGCAGTTCAACGAGGACATCCCCATCGCCGTCGAGCGCATCATCCTCAAGTGCCTCGACCGCGACCCTGAGAAGCGCTTCCCGAACGCGCACGTCCTCGTCGCGCAGCTCCAGCAGGCGCTCTACGTGAAGTAAGCTTCCGGCTTGCGCTCGGCAGCGCGGTCTTCAACCTCTCCTCCCTCTATGTCATCCAAAACCGCAGTCGTCACCGGGGCCGGCAGTGGCGTCGGCCAGGCCATCGCCCTGAAACTCGTCGCGCAGGGCTGGAAAGTCGCCATCCTCGGCCGGCGCGAGGTGGCGCTGAAGGCGACCGTCAAGCTGGCGAAGAAACTCGCGAAGCAATTGCTCGTCATCCCTTGCGACATCGGCGACGTGGCGCAAGTTGCCGCGATGGCGAAGACGGTCTTGGCGAAGTTTAAGACCGTGGACGTGCTCGTGAACGCCGCTGGCACGAACATCCCGCGACGCTCGCTCGCCGAGCTTTCGCTGGAGGATTACCACGCCGTCATGGATGCGAACCTGCACGGCTCCTACTACTGCGCGCAGGCGTTTCTGCCGCAGATGCGCGCCCGCAAGTCCGGCACCATCGTGAACATCGTTTCCGAGGCCGGTCTGAAGGCCAGCCCCAAGAGCGGCCCGAGCTACGTGCTCTCGAAGTTCGGCCAAGCGGGCCTGACGCAGTGCATCAACGCCGAGGAGCGCGTCAACGGCATCCGCGCCTGCTCGGTTTTCCCCGGCGACATTGACACTGAACTCCTCGGCAAGCGTCCTGTGGTGCCCGATGCCGCCGCCCGCGCCAAGATGATGAAGGCCGAGGACATCGCCGACTGCGCCCTGCTGGCGATCAATCTGCCGTTCCGCTGCGTCGTGGAGGAAATGCTGGTGCGACCGGGTTGAAACCGGATTTGCCGCGAAAGGGCGCAAAGAGCGCAGAGGGAGAAACCTTCAACGTTCAATTTCCAACGCTCAACTTTCAACAAAGACGCCCGAACGCCGCTCTGGACGTTTTCCTCCTTCTGCCTTACCGCGATTGACGCAATCCCACTTTCGCGCTTCTCTCTCCGCACGTTCAACCGCCGCCGCACATGACACCCAAACTTCTTCCGCTCTGCCTCCTCCTCGCGTTGCTCGCGCTCCCCGCCAGCGCGCAGAAAGTCCCCGTCATCGAGAAGACGCTTTCCAACGGCATGCGCCTGCTCCTGCTGCCGCGCCACGATGAGCCGACCGTCGCCGGCGGTTGGGTGGTCCACGTCGGCAGCGCGAACGAGCGGCCCGGCATCACGGGCATGGCGCACCTTTTCGAGCACATGATGTTCAAGGGCACGCCCACCCTCGGCACCAAGGATTACAAGAAGGACTTGGAAATCATCAACGAGCAGGAGCGCGTGCGCGACTTGATGCGCAAGGAGGAGGCGAACATGAGGACGCTCTGGCGGCGCGGGGAAATCGCCGACCTGCTAAATCCCGACACCTGGACGCCGCGTTACAAGGAGCTTCAGGCCCAGTTCAAAAAGCTCGTGGACGCCCAGCGCGAAATCCTCGTTAAGAACGAGTTCGACCGCATTTACACCTCTGCCGGCGGCTCCATGATGAACGCCTACACCAGCCACGACGTGACAGTCTATTTCATCACCGTCCCGGCGAACAAACTCGAGCTGTGGATGTGGATGGAGAGCGAGCGCCTGCTGCGGCCCGTCTTCCGCGAGTTCTACGCGGAGCGCGACGTGGTTTTCGAGGAGCGCCGGATGCGCACCGAGTCCACGCCCACGGGCCGCATCGAGGAGACGTTCTGGGCGATGTTCTGGGAGTCGCACCCGTATTCCTGGCCGGTCGTTGGCTGGCCCTCGGACATCCCCGCCATCACGAAGAAGCAGGCGGATGATTTCTACGCGCTCTACTACGCGCCGCAGAACATCACCACCGTGCTCGTCGGCGACTTCGACCCGGAGAAAACCGTGGCGCTCGCCGAGAAGTTCCTCGGTCGCATCCCGCGCGGCAAGGAGGAGGCCCCCGACGTCGTCACGCTGGAAATCAAGCAACCCGCCGAGAAGCGCCTCGAAGGTGCCGCCGACACCAACCCGCAGGTGGACATGATGTGGCACACGCCTGCATTCGGCCACCCGGACACCTACGCTCTGCAAGTCCTCGCGCAGATTCTCTCCACCCGCACGGGCCGCCTCTACAAGGGCCTGGTGCTTGGCTCGAAGACCGCCACCTCCGCCTACGCGCAGCAGCACACGATGCGCTGGGCGAGCCTGTTCAACATCGGCGGCGAAGTGACCGACGGCAAAACCCCCGCCGACCTTGAAGCCGGCCTGCACGCGGAGATTGAGAAAATCAAGACGACCGAGGTGCCGCCGGAGGAATTGCAGAAGGTGAAGAACAATTTCGCCGCCGGCGAATACCGCAAGCTGGCGAACAACCACGCCGTCATGCAGGCGCTGTTGCGTTACGACGGCGTCGGCCGCTGGCAGGAAATCAACGAGGCCGGCCCGAAGCTCCAGGCCGTCACCGTCGCCGACGTGAAACGCGTGGCGAACACCTACCTCACGAAGGAAAACCGCAACGTCGCCACCGTCGTCCGCAAGGCCGGCAAGAGCGCGAGCGACGACCCCGACCTCGCCGGACTCACGCCGCAGCAGTTGCCCGTGGTGCGCCAGTTCCTCAGCCG
>SXGS01587927.1_pt1 | contig 19579 bp, 15 predicted proteins | sample 3174681 | NCBI WGS metagenome assembly SXGS01 (sample SAMN11356861, study PRJNA531348) | freshwater metagenome | isolation source: freshwater sample F1-80 | place: China: Fuxian Lake, Yuxi | collected 2017-12-25 | reverse complement strand
GAGCAGGAACGCGCCGCGGCCGAGCGCCGCGCCGAGGAAGCCCGCATCACGGCAGAGGCCAGCCTGCGCGAGGAGCGCCGCCGCGTGGACGAGGAGCGCCGCCGCGTGGACGAGGAGCGGCGCACGGCCGAGCAGCGGCTGGAAGAAGCCACCCGGGCGTATGTGATCCGGGTGCTCCAGGGCCGGTTTGGGACGGTGCCGCCGCGCGTGGTCCGTCGCATCCACCAGGCGAACGCGGCGACGTGCGACGGCTGGCTCGATCTGGCGGCACGCGCCGCATCTCTGGCGGAATTCACACGGGACATGTGAAGCCGGGCGGCGCGTCTACCTCCTCTCCCCATCCGAGCGCGGGGAGGCGCACCACTGCGCCGCCAGGTCCTCGCCGCCTTCGCCCAGGAGGGGAGGGCGGCCGGTGGTTGCATGGCGCAGGAGGGGGTTGGCGATGAGCCGGAGCAGTCCCGCGGCGGGGTGCGCTACCTCCTGTACCATCCCGCGCGCCAGCACCTGGGGATCCTGAAACACGGCGCCGATGTCCTGGATGGGACCCGCGGGAACGTGGGCAGCAGCGAAGGCAGCCAGCCACTCGGCGACCGGGCGGGTACGCAGCACGGCGGCGATCCGGGGCGCCAGCGTCTCGCGGGCGGCCACGCGCGCCGGATTGGTGGCGAAGCGGGGGTCGTCGGCCCATTCGGGATGGCCCAGGAGGGGGCAGCAGCGGCGCCACTGAGCGTCGTTGCCCACAGCGAGGATGATCGGCCCATCGGCGGCCTCGAAGACCTGGTAGGGGACGATGTTCGGATGTGCATTGCCGTAACGGCCGGGGACCCGGCCGGAGACGAGCGCGTTGCTCGCGACGTTGAGCAGCCCCGCCACCTGACAGTCGAGCAGCGCCACATCCACCGAGCTGCCCTCGCCGGTGAGGGTGCGCTTCTGCAGCGCGGCCAGGATCCCGACGGCGGCAAACAGGCCGGAGGTCAGGTCGCTCACGGCCACGCCCACCTTCAGCGGTGGCCCGTCCGCCTCTCCGGTGATGCTCATCAATCCCGCCCGCCCCTGCGCCAGGAAGTCGTAGCCCGGTAGATCCCGATCGGGGCCGTCCTGACCATAGCCGGTGACGGAGCAGTAGATCAGGCCGGGGTGCTCGGACCGGAGGGCGTCGCCCCCGAGGCCCTGCGCGGCCATCCAGCCGGCGCGAAAATTCTCGACCACCACGTCCGCCTGGAGCGCCAGCTCGCGAGCCCGCGCCCGCCCCGCCGCGCCGGACAGATCCAGTTCGAGGGAGTGCTTCCCCCGGTTCAGGCAGAGAAAGTAGGCGCTTTCGGAGCCTGCGAAGGGCGGACCCCAGGCGCGTGTGTCGTCTCCCGCTCCCGGGCGCTCGATCTTCAGGACCTCGGCTCCGAGATCCGCCAGCAGCATGGTGCAGAGCGGCCCCGCCAGCACCCGCGTAAAGTCCAGCACTCGCGTCCCGGCCAGCGCACCGGTCAGACTCATGGGAACCTCCTGCATCTGGGATAGAGTGGGTCCGGGCCGGCGGCGCCTCCGGCGAAGGGTGATGAGAGAGGGGAGGGAAGAGGAAGGCGCCCGGCCCGTGCCTCGCTTCTCTTTGGGGGGCAACCACGGGGGGATTGCCCCTACACTCCTCGCCGGCCAACCCCCGCGTCGAGCGCCCGCCCCACAAGTCTCGCCGCGCAACCCCCGTTTCAGGACACCCCACTCCGCAAGTCTTATCAGAGAACCTTCGCCCCAAGCGCTCCATCCCACAAGTCTCATCGGGCAACCCCCGCGCCGAGCCCCCCACCCCACAAGTCTTGCCGGAGACGTCCTCCGGACGCATCCACCGCAAGCCTCCGCTACGAGCACCCCACCCCGCAAGTCTCGCCGCGCAACCCCCGCTTCGAGCGCCTCACCCCGCAAGTCTCGCCGCACAACCCCCGCGCCGAGCGCCCCACCCCGCAAGTCTCGCCGGAGTCCGAGGCATAGCCTCGTCCACCCTCTTCAGTGAGCCCGTCCGAACTGGGCTTCCCACCACCCGGGCGCCACGCCCGGAGGTTCCGGCGGCGGCACAGTGGTGGGGAGGGCGTGGAACTCGGCCGGAGTCCGAGACGATCGCCTCAGACTCCGGCGGGACGTATGAAGTGGGTTGCTCGCCCTGGGGGACGCGAGGCGAATAGACGAAGACCCCTGTCGGTGAGAACACCGAAACATCGGGTCGCGCGCGATAATTTGCGGTTTCTCGCCCACCCGGTGCTCGACGCCGGGGAGACACCGGGGAATCTCCCCGGCCCTCCCGGTGTCTCATCGCCACCACAGGACGCAGCCCGGTACTCGCCGATGTGGCCCCACCTATCGGGCCTAATAGCTATAATCGCTATTAGGCCCGATAGGTGGGGCAAAAATTTCTTTCTGCCTGTGCGTGTATTCTCGGCCTGGATGGGATAAAATATACCTGGAAAAAGGGAGAGAAATTCAAAGTGTACGTCTAGTCCTCGCCGCCGAGAAACACGGATCGGAACCCGTCGATGAGGCCCCAGCTGTCCGGATTGTACCCGCCGCGGGCCGCGCCGCGCAGGTCGGCCGCAGAGTAGTACCACGAACCCCCGCGCAGGACACGATATTGCGATTTAGAGGTATTTTCAGGATCGCACGCAGGGCTTGATTGATAGTAGTTGCTGTCGTAGTAATCAGCACACCACTCCCATACGTTTCCCGCCAGATCCAACGCCCCGCACCAACTCTTTCCTCCCGGCTTGCTCCCCACCACGGCCGATTGTCCTTTCTGCCAGTCCTGGCCATAGACCGCCAGTTTCGCCGTCGGTTTCTGGTCCCCCCACGGGTAGCGGCGCCCCTTCGCTCCCCGCGCCGCGTATTCCCACTCCGCCTCCGTCGGCAGCCGGTACACTCCCTCCACTCCTTGCGCCCGGCACACCAGCGTCAGCCAGGCACAATACAGCACCGCGTCCCACCAGCTCACCCCCACCACCGGCTGCTCCGACGCATTGAACCGCGCGTCCTTCCAGTACGACGGCTCCCGCACACTCGGGCTCTGCGCCAGTAGCGCCGCGAACTGGGGTACCTGCTGCGCCTCCCCCGCCAGATCCCGCTGCAGGTTCCCCAGCAGTTTCGGTCCCTCCCGCAGGAACTGCCCATACTGCGCGTTCGTCACCGGCGCCTCCTGCAGCCAGTACCCCCGCGTCAACTCCACCCGGTGCACCGGCCTTTCGTTTGCCCTGTCGCTCTGATCGTCCCCCATGGTGAATGTCCCCGGCGGCACCCACACCAGCGGAGCCCCGGTCACCCTGCAGGTGCTCTTTGTCCCCGCTGGGCGGCTTCGGGGCGCGGCCACCGGCGCGGCTCTGAGCTGCACCGTCAGCCGGAGGTCCCCCGCGGGACCGCCGTTCCGGCCCCGTCCGCCACAGTGCGGATAGTACAGCGATTCGCCGGCCTTCGCCCCGGCCGGGACCTGTAACTGCGCCACCGTCGCGCCCGCGGGAGCCGGAAACACCCCGCCCAGCCGCGCCTGCTCCGGCGTCAACCGGAGTTCGCCGTAGAGGTCGGCGCCGGCCACCGGGTCGTACGCGACGCGCCGGGCGCCGATCAGGGCCTCCCGCATCTCCGCCGCCGTCTTGTAACGCTGCTCGCGGTCGCGCTGGAGCGCTCCTTCCACCACCGCTGCCAGCACCGGCGGCACGTCCGCCGGCAGCGGCGGCAGCGGCGCGCTGCGAATCGCGTCCATGAGCGCCCACTGGTTGGCGCCGTCGAACGGCACTCGGCCCGCCAGCAGCTCGTAAAGGATCACCCCGGCAGCCCAGATGTCCGTGCGCCGCCCGATCGTTCCCGAGAATGCTTCCGGCGGCATGTAGGCCGGGGTGCCGGCCAGGCCCGGGGTGTGTGCGGTGGTGACCCCCGCACGGGCGATGCCGAAGTCGCTGAGCCGGGGGCAACCCGCCTGGAGGAGTACATTGGCGGGCTTCAGATCCTGGTGCAGCACCTTCTGGGCGTGCAGGTGCTCCAGGCCCTCCAGAATGCCTTCCAGGATTTCCACGGCCCGTGGCCCGGGCGCCCGCTGCCCCGGCAGCGCTTTCAGATAGGCCGCCAGCGTCCCGCCCTCAATGAACTCGCTGACCAGGACGACCATGCCGTCGTAGATGCCCGCTTCCTGGATAGGGACCACGTTCTTGTGCCCGGAGGCACGCACCCAGACGCCGGCTTCCATCAGAAACTCATCGGCCGTTCCGGTCGGAAGCAGCGCCACTTTGAGCGCGACCGGGATGGGCACCGGCCCCGCTTTCACCGCCCGAAAGACGACGCCGAATGCTCCCCTGCCGAGTTCCTGTTGCAGGAGATAGGGACCGAGTTGAACACCGGGACGAAGCATGATGGGGTAGGATTCGCGGGGCGTGGGCCGGGTTCCTGCCGGGGTCGGCGCGCGGAGTTCCGGTTCGGCGTCGCTACGGTCGCCCATGCCGTTCTGGGACAACACCAAACGCCCGCCCCGGGTTAGTACCGCGGGCTACTACCGAGGAAAACCGGTTGACGGCGGCGCGCCTCCCGGAGCCCCGGAATTTCCACCGCAGAGGACGGAGAGGGACGCAGAGGCCCGCTGCAGTCGCCGACCCGAAGTGGCCGCCAGGCACAGGAAAGAGTGCGCCAGACGAACGACGAACTCCGCTCCGGCGGCGGCTGTAGCCTGTAACCCGGCCCGGAGAGTGTAACCGATGGATCCTGAAGTGCTCCGGCGTCGGCTTGTGTGTTGCCGTCATCTGCGGGGGCAACCACCCAGCCGGGACGCCTTTTTTCTCGACTACGGAGGCCCTCGTCGCGAAAAGCCCATTCAGAAAAACACGCCCTTCTGCCGCCTTCGAGCCCCGCGTGGCTTCCGACGCTGCTGCGCCCCTCACCGGTTTGAACCGGTTTTCCCGGAAGCAGCCGCGCGGTTTTCACCCGGGGCGGGGGTGCTCCGCATCCCGCAGGGGTTTCTTCGCGTCCGCATCGCGAGTCTACCCCGGTGCGGCGGTGCTACGTCCTCGGGGTGAACACTACCCAGCAGTACACCGCTCCCGTCAGCGCCATGCCGAGGCCCCAGAACAGAAGGTGATTCACGACCCGGCGGCGGAGGTCGGCATCGGGGATGGCGGCGACGCAGAGGGCGCCGATGGTCGAGAGCGGGGACACGTCCACCAGGTGTCCGCCGACGTTGATCGAGTACGCGATCGCCAGCGCATCGGCGCCGCCGAGTTTCTGGGACAGCCCGGCGGCGGTGGGCAGCAGCGCGGGGAGCACCACGCCGGCGGTGCTGCTGTAGACCGAAAGCAGGCCGGTCACCCCGGCGATGACGCCGGTGATGCTCTCGCGGGTCGCCACCCGCGCCGTGAGACTGGTAAAAAGGTCCAGGCCGCCGGTTTTCTCCAGGAGTGCGGTCAGCACGGTCACCCCGCACACCATGACGATGGTGCTCCATGGGACCAGGCGGAACGCCTCTCCTTCGTCGGCCAGGCGCACGACACCGAGCAGCACTCCCGCGGCGAAGGCGGCCATCCCTACCTGCACCTGGAACAGGAGCGCCCCCACGACGAGCAGCAGGATCAGGCAGAGCGTCACTCCATGCGCCCGACCGACCCGCACCGCCGGGCGCACCTCTTCCGGCGGGGACGCGACCGGATCGGCAGTTCGCAGCAGGCGGAGCCCTCCGAAGACCACGTAGCCGAGCAACCCGGCGAGCCCGTTTGCCAGCAGGTTGTGGCCGAACAGCGTCCACCCATGTCCTCCCAACCCCATCCGTTCCATCAAACCGCCCGCGAGGATCCCTGTCGGGGCAATCGGCGAGAGGGCGCCGGCAATGGCCCCATGCGCGACGAGCACTGCCATCAGGCCGGCGGGGATGTTCGCCCGGCGGGCCGCCGCCATCGCCGGCGGCGCCAGGAGCGCCGCCGCCGCGATGTTGCCCGCGCCGAGGGTTGCCAGCACGAATGTCAGCAGAAAGAACGCGAGCGGCAGCAGGGCGGCCCGCCCCCGGCAGGCGCGAACCGCCCAGCCGGCGAGCACGCCGAGGGTCCCGTTCGCCTGAGCCTGCGCGAAGAAAAAGGTGATCCCGACCAGCGTCAGAAAGAGATCGGACGGAAACCCGGCGGAGACTCCCTTCGCGCCGATCGTGTGTCCCATTGCGGGGGCCACATAGACGCCCAGTCCCCACGCCAGCGTGATCGCCACCAGTCCGGGGTTCACAGAGGTGGTGCAACTCACCACGATGACGGCGATCAGCGCCGCGAGAGACAGCCAGGCGAGGTCCATGATAGGAGACGATTCACCCGTGCCCCCCGGCATTCCTCGGCGCCGGCGATACCGGGGTCCGTCGCCCGCACAAACCCGGTTCAGAATCCGGAGATATAATCCACCGGACACTCGGGAGCAACCGTCCATGCCTGCGAGGAATCTGCACCACCCTATCGTGCGCCGGGCACTCGAACGTGACGGGAGGTGATTACCCGATGGATTCCCTCACCGAATACCGCGAAATCCTGAAGCCCGTGGTAGGGGGACGGGTCAAAACCACGCATCTCTGATGCGAAGTCCACCTTCGTGGACTGGGTCTGCGGGCACGTGACGGGCGTGTGGAAAGCGGTCCCCCCGCCGTCGTGGACTCCCGAGGCGGGCGCGCGAGGGATTGAAATCACCTCGCTGGCTTGGGCGTCCTACCGGACGAGGGAAGGGCGTGCTGTTCCGGATCGCGCCCGGAGAAAAACCCTGGCGGCGGGAGGGGAGTCCGCCAGACGGCCGGCAACCTGCTCTCTGGTGCTGGGTATGAGCCGGCACAGGCGAGTGGGTCCGCTGCATCCCGAAGCGGTCCACCGTCGGGTGGCATGCCGGCATCCATCGTTCCGAGAGGCCCGCCTGGTTCCGGGCAGCCGGTCCCATGCGGTCTAGAAACGGGAGCGCGCCGCCGAGTTCACCGAACTCCCCCCGGCGAACGCGGGACCGTCTGCCTCGGTTGACCCGGCGGTGATGTGGCCGTGTCGTCTGGTGGCTGGAGGGGAGGGCGGAGAGGAAGGAAAGAAACCCGGACGACTGGTGGTGGGCTGCCCCACAATCCGGTGAGGGCGCGCCGACTACTTCTCCGGTTCCGGCGCCTGCCCCGGGTCGAATTGGTACAGCAGCACATCTCCGGCGGCGAAGGTCACGGACAGGCCGGGGATGGCGGCCGGAGAACGGAGCTGCCCCAACCATTCGGTGGGCCAGACCAGCACCCAGCGAATGCGCCGCCGCCGGAGCCATGCGGCGCGCTCGTGGGGGGCGCCGTCGCCGAGGAAGAACCAGAGGCGTTCGCGTGCCTTGTGCGAGGCATCGAGCGTCATGTGCCAGTGCCCGTGCCAGGAGCGCGCGTCGGCGGCGACCGGCGCCCAGCCACCGGTCAGTGGTCCGGCAAGGGTGATCTGGTCCGGCGTTCCGTGGGTGTCGAGCGCCCGCAGGGCCGCCTGCAGCTCCGGCGGCAGGAAGTAGCGCTCCGGGTGGCGATGGTACTGTTCCGCGTGCCGCAGCGCCATCGCAGGAGCGCCGGGGAGCAGGAAGACGACCAGCGACACGCGCACCAGTGTGCCCGAGAGGGAGGCGAGCACCCGGCGGCGGTGCGGGTCCCGGCTCGGGCCGCGCCGCACCCAGCGGCGGACCCGGAGGGCGAGCATGTCTGCGCCGGCCGCCGCCAGCAGCGCCAGCGGCACGTGCACCCCCCCCACCAGCCGGCAGAGCTTTCCGCCCAGGGATACCGGCAGCAGAAGCCCGAGGAAGACGACACCGACCCAGCAGAGGGGCAGCAGGAAATGGGATCGCCGCTCCGGTCGGAGGAGCACCGGCAGAGCCAGCAGTCCGAGCGGCAGGTGCGCCGCCAGGTAGAACGCCGGCGGCTCTACGCGGAGGCCGTCCTGCGCCAGCGCGCGATACACAGGATCGGTGGCCAGCACGCAGAGGAGATAGATCGCCGCCGGAGCCGCACCGAGCGCCACAGCCCCCCACGCCACGCGCGAGGTCTGCCACACTTCCCGCAGCGGCGGACTTCCGGCCCGCGCGCGCAGCAGGAACCAGGCCGCAGCAACCGCACCGAGCGTGAGGAAATCAAACGGGTGCGTCCAGGCAAGCAGCGTGGAAAGGGCCGCGATTCGCAGTCCGGCGCGCGCAGAAAGGGAAAGGCGTCCGGCCCCTGCTTCTCTCGTTTCTGTGCCCGCAGGTCTCCTGCCGGGTGCGTCCCGCTGGTTCTCTGCTCCCCCGGTCTTGCTCCCCGGAGCCCGCTCGGCACAGCACCTTCCCAGGAGGAGAATCAGGAGCGCCTGGGCGAGCGCGAGGTGCGGGAGGTTCGTCAGGGTGAAAAATGTGTTCCCTTCCGGCTGGAGCCAGTCCCCATTCGGCAGGCGCACGCCCCATGCTTCCAGCATCCAGCCGATCCCGGCAGACCAGCAGAGCAGCACCAGGTAGAGACGGCGGCGGCGCCAGGGCCGCAGGAATCGCCGTCCGAATCCCCACGCCGCCAGCAGCAGCGCCGCCCCACTGAGCAAACGCGAGAGGTGGAACCCCGCAAACAGCGATCCACTGCACAGGCGCGCCGCCAGCCCCTGCAACAGCACCTGCGGGAGAAACAGCCGGGGTGCGTGCGGCTCGGCGGTGAACGGGTCGTCGAAGAGCAGCGACCCGTGCGCCGCCATACGGGTGAACGCCAGATACTGGTTTGCATCGCTGCCGTTGATCGGCGGCACCGCCCAGAACGACGCGCCTGGGGGACGGATCAGCCAGCCGTACAGGTAGGGCAGACTGGCCAGCAGCAGGGTTGCTCCGAGCATCCGGAGGACTTGCCGGGCACGCCCCGGATCCCGCTCGATCTTTCCGGTTCCTGAATCCAAAATCCTGAACCCAACTCTTACAGGGTACCGCGCCCGTCGTGTCGAACTGAAGCTTGTAATCCAGGTTCCCTGATATCATGCGAGCAACCTCCCTTCATCCGGGTCGGGTCACGCGGGACGAGTGGCTGGAGCAGCAATGCCGGCTCCTCCACACCGCGGGCTGCACACTGGCGGCCGCCGTCGAAGCTGTGAATGCACGCGGGGAGGACGCCCGTTCCGGCGCCCTGGGCCGCCGCCGCGCCGTCACCCTCGATCATCTGCGCGAAGTGGAGGGGGGCTGCAAACTGCTCCAGCGCCTCCAGCAGGCGATCCAGGACGCGATCTACGATTCCGAACAGGAGATGCGCGAACTCCGCGAGCGCGAACTCACTCCGGCCGATCTGCTCGTCGAGGGCGATGGGCTGATTCAGCGCTATCGCTTCCTGCGGCGACGCAATCGCATCCTCGATGGGCTCCGTGCGGAACTTCCGCGCGCTACCCTCCACGCCCTGCACTGCCTGTACCTGCTCCGGCGCCTGCGCGAGGGTGACGCCTTCGAGGATCCGCTCCGCGCGCCCGGATGCGATTTCGCGCTGGCCGCGCTGGATGAACTCTCGGGCGAGGGTGGATCCCCCTCGTGAGCCGCGCTGTGCCCGTCGTCCGGCCAGAACCGCCGCCTTCGGCGGCGGAGGCCGTCACGGCCGCAGCCCCCGGCCGTGACGGCGCTCCACCTTCCACCGCATTCGCGCCCCCTGTCTGGCGGGCGCCGCTCGTCGGCGCGCTGCTGATTCCGATTTCCGCGTTCTGCGCCGTCTACGGCTACACCATCATTCAGGCCGTGCATTGGAGCCAGCAGTCGCTGAAGCTCGGGCCGGTCTTCTTGCTGACGGTGGTGATCGTGCTGAATGCCCTGCTCCGGCTGGTCCGACGCCGCTGGGCGCTCAGCGCGGGGGAACTGGGGCTGGTCTATTCGATGCTGGTGGTCGGCGTGGCGATCGGCGGCATCGGGATGGTCCAATTCCACGTCACGGGCCTACCGGCGGTCTATTACTTCGCTGCCACGAACGGGTGGACGGCGCTGCACTCCGCCATCCCGTGGTGGTTCGGCCCGCGCGATCCGGAGGTGATCGGCGCGTTCTTCCGGGGAAACAGCACGCTCTATCAGCCGGGGGTCCTGCACGAATGGGCGGTGCCGGTGTTGTTCTGGACGGTGGTGCTGCTGCTCCTGGCATGGACGATGCTCTGTCTGAACGCGCTGCTCCGGCGTCAGTGGGTGGATGGGGAACGGCTGGCGTTTCCGCTGGTCCAGTTGCCGCTGGAAATGGTGCGCGAGGGAGGCGCCTCTCCCTTCTGGCGCAATCCACTGATGTGGGCCGGGTTCCTGCTCGCCGGGGGCGCAGAATCCATCAACAGCATCAACTACCTCAGCCCGAGTTTCCCCGCCATCCCGATCAAGCCGATTCGTCTGGAGGCCAACTTCACCGCGTTCCCCTGGAACGGCCTGGGCATGTTCGCCGTGGCGTTCTACCCGTTCATGATCGGGATCGCGTATTTGCTCACCCTGGATGTCAGCTTCTCTTGCTGGTTCTTCTATCTGATCACCAAAGCCGAGTTGATCCTCGCCACGGCGGCGGGGTGGAAAGATCCCAACAGTCTCGTGGGGCTCGGGCGGCCGCCCTACACGATGGAGCAGGGGGCGGGCGCTTTCCTGGGCATCGCCATGTTTGCGCTCTGGACGGCCCGCCAACCGCTGGCGGAGGCGTGGCGGGAAGCGCTGCGCGGTGCGCCGCGGCGCACGGAGGAGGTGGTGTCGGCCCGCGTCGCCTGGTTCGGTGCGCTCGGCGGGGTGCTGGCCGTCACGGCAATATTCACGTGGTGCGGCCTCGGATTCTGGACCGCGCTGGCATTGTTCCTCATCTATTTCCTGTTCCAGGTCACCGTCACCCGCATCGTCGTCGAGGCGGGGGCCGGCTGGCACTTCGCACCGACGTGTAACGCACACCAACTGCTGTTTTCCTCACTCGGCATGCACGGATTTTCCCCGCGCGAACTGACCGTGCTCGCGTACCTCAACTGGATTGACCAGGACTACCGGGACAGCCCGATGCCGCACCAGTTGGAGGGCATGAAGCTGGCGCAGGAATCCCGCGGCGCGATCCACCGGGTGTTCTGGATCCTGATGCTGGCGGCGGTCCTCGGCGCCGTCTGTGCGTACTGGGCGAATCTACATATTTACTACGAATATGGCGCCGCCACCGCCAAGTCGCGGCCGTGGATCACCACGGTCGGCCTGGCGCCTTTCCGGCAGTTAAAGGATTGGCTCGTCACCCGGCGTCCGACCGACATCGCGACATTGCAGGCGGCGGGTGGTGGCCTGGCCACCACCGGACTGCTGGCACTGGCGCGGCAGCGATTCACCTGGTGGCCGTTCCACCCGATCGGCTACGCCATCGCCAACACCCAGAGTCTCGACTACATGTGGTTCCCGTTTTTCGTGGCGTGGGGCGCCAAGACGGCTGTATTGCGCTACGGGGGCATGCGTCTGTACCGGACCACGCTCCCCTTCTTCCTGGGCCTCATCCTGGGTGACTACGTTGTGCCGGCGCTCTGGTTCCTCTTCGGCTGGAGCATCCGCACCCAGATGTACATGACCTTCCCCCACTGACGCGCGTGACGCGAGGGGTGGCGCAGGCTGCTTGCTCCCACCCGGGGACATCCGGCGCGGCTCCGTCCGGGGATTGTGTGGGGCCAGGGTGAGCGCAGGAGTGACTGGACCACTTGCTGCGCCCAGCGCACCCGGTGCGGCTCAGGCGCGCTCAAGCGGAGGCCGGCGTTCTCTGAGGTACGCCGACGTCCCGGTCAGCGCACGACTATCGGTCGAACCGCCGGGGCACAAAGTAGCCCTCCGGCTGGCGCCGTTGGTACGCATCCGACTTCAGGTAGGCGGCTCGGTCGCCCGCGATGTCCAGGCGGTCCACATCCAGGCGAAGTCTGCCGATCCGTGTGCCGCTTGCCTTCACCCACATGCCCAGGTCCACTTTGTGGATGGAGACCTTCCGACGGTTGTGGTACACGACCGTGGTACCGGCAAGGTGCAGGGTCCACTTCTTGTCGCCGGCCCGCACCTGAAGGCGGCGCCCTTTCACCTTGCTGGAGCGATCACTGACCCGCCCTACTACCGTTCCCGGTCCCATGTCCCGGGCGCGGGCGCCGTTCCCGACCGCCAGAGTCCCAAGCATCGCCAGGAGCAACACTACTCCGGTTTTCATTCGTTGCATCGCGGGTTTTCCTTTCTGCTCCCTTCAGTGTATCCTTACCGAAGGAATCCGTGGTCGGTAGCCGCTCAATGTCGGAACGGCGCCCTGGAGAATCGTATGTCGCTGATCCGCGCCCGGCGCGCGCTGCATAGCCTGGTCTGGGTAGTCCCGGTGTTCGTCTTCCTCTTCGTCCTTTCAATCCTCATCGGGGCATCCCCTTTTACCGGGGGAGGCCGTGGTGCGGGAGGCGGAGGGATGGGCGGACCGGGCGAAGCCCGTTTCGCGCGCATTGATGGACAGGACATCCCACAACGGCAGTTTGAGGAAAGCCTGGAGCGGCTGCGGGACCAGATGACCCGTTTCTCGGGTGGCCCGGTCCAGATGGCTCAACTTGCCGAGTCACCTCGTTTTGCCTACGAGCAACTCCTGAACGAATATGCGGAAGCGGCGGCTGCGCGCTCGATTGGAATCAACGTGTCTTCCGCCGAAGCGGACAGCGCGGCGCGCGACCGTATTGAGTCGATCCTGAAAGAGCGCGGGGAGGGGCTGACCGCGTCGGAACTTCAGGATACCCGCCACATGATGATGGCGGCCGTGGACACCGAAACGGAACGACGACAACTCGCCGGAACGCAACTGCGCTCCAAGCTGGAGGCGGACGCACGCCCGGTTGAAGTGCAGGTGGCTCACGTGCTGGTCAAGACGGAGACACGTACGCCCGAGGCGGCGCTGAAACTGGGCACCGATATCGCCCGGCAGGCGCGCGCCGGTGCGGACTTCGCCAAACTCGCCGCGCAGCATTCGGAAGATGCCGGCAGCAAGGCCGGCGGCGGCGTAGCCGGCTGGGCAAGCGCGATGCCGCCCACAGCCGCGGATCCCAAGAAGCCGAAGAAACCGGACGAGGCGACTTCGTTCGTGCCGGAGTTCACTGCCGCCGCCCTCCGTCTCCGCCCGGGGCAGGTGAGCGACCCGGTGAAGTCGAAGTTCGGCTACCACGTCATCAAGGTGCTCCAGGAGCGCAACTACGAGCCGACCGACGCCGAGTCGAAGAAAGACCCGAAGAAGCGCACCGAGGCGATTGACAGCTACAAGCGTACTCTCGCCAACCAGGTCGCCCAGGGATTGGTGGAGCAGTTCCGCCAGCAAATCAAAGTAGAGGCGTCCTCGCCGTGGCTGCGCGCCTACCTCGCCGAACAGAAGCTGAACCTGACCCCGGTCTTCCCCGGTGATGAGATCAAGCCTCTCCCGCCGGCAGAGGTCGCGAAGCTCACGCCGGTGATCGCGGACTACGAAGCCGCCCGGAAGGCGAATGGGCGAGAGATTGATGAGGCCTTCACGTTCCGGCTGGCACAGCTCTACACCCGCGCGGGGCAGCACCAGCAGGCGTTCGATCTGCTGGACAGGGTTGTCAAGAAGCGGCCGAACGGAGAGTTGGCCTTTGCGCTCGGAGCGACCCTGGAGAAGCTGAACAAGAAGACCGAGGCGCTCGCCGCGTACGAGAAGGCACTGGAGCAATCCTACAGCAATCCGGAATTGGTGGGCCGGATCGGGGACCGCTTCAAGGCACTCGGCCGGACGGATCTGATGAAGAAGGCGCAGGCGAAGCAGGGGCAGCAGCTCGCGCAGCGGGCTGCCGAGCAGCAGAAGCAGCAGGCTGAGTTTCAGCGCATGATGCTCGAGCAACAGGCCAAAGCGGCTCGGGAGAGAGCCGCTGCCGCCCCCGCAGGCAATGCCCCGGCTCCCGGGGGGATTGTCCCACCCCCGCCCGCAGGCGCGGTTCCGGGGGCGATTGTTGTCCCACCCCAGCCCGCAGGCGCGGTTCCGGGGGCGATTGTTGTCCCACCCCAGCCCGCAGGCGCGGTTCCGGGGGGGCTTGTCCCACCCCAGCCCGCAGCCGAGGCTCCGGCCGGCGGAACCATACCTCCCGCCCCGAAGCCGCCGTCCGCGCCCCCGCCCGCTGCGGTCCCTGCACCGGGCGCCACGCCTCCGGCTCCCGCCGCAGCACCCGCGGGTGCTGCGAAATCCGCTACTCCGCCGGGCCCACCCGCGTCCGGGCGTTAACGCTCGGCCCCCCGGGATGCGTTCGCGCGGCGGCCGGGGGAGGTTGTCGAATTCTGCTTCAGCAACCTTCCCCGGCCCTCAAGGGATTCGCGGCCGGACAGTCATCGCAGCAAAACGCCGGACACGGAAAGGAGGCAGCATCGGTGGAAGTGCAGCCGGGCACCCTCTACGTCGTGGCCACGCCCATCGGCAATCTGGAAGATTGCACCACGCGGGCGCTGCGCCTGCTGCGGGAAGTTTCCGTCATCGCGGCCGAGGACACCCGGGTTACGCGGAAACTGCTGAGCCACTTCGACATCCATACACCGCTGGTCTCCTATCACGAACACAGCAGCGCGCGCCGGTTGGATAGTCTCGTGGCGCGTCTGGCTGCCGGGGAGAACGTGGCGTTGGTAAGCGATGCCGGCACGCCCGGCATCAGCGACCCGGGCAGCGAGTTGGTCCGCGCCGCCCTCGCCGCAGGCATTCCGGTGTGCCCGGCGCCCGGTCCTTCGGCGGTACTGGCGGCCCTCTCCGCCGGCGGTCTCGATCCGTCCCGGTTCCTGTTCCTCGGATTCTTGCCCCGCAGCGCTGGAGAGCGCACCCAGTTGCTCGGCTCCGTCGCACGCCTTCCGTGGACCCTCGTCATCTACGAGGCGCCCAACCGGGTGGGAGCAACGCTGACCGCGCTGGCAGAGGCGCTGGGGGACCGCCGGGCAGTTCTTGCTCGGGAGCTTACGAAGCGCTTCGAGGAGTTTGCGCGCGACTCGCTCACCGCCCTCGCGGCGCAGTACCGGGACGCAGCTCCTCGAGGCGAATGCGTACTCCTCGTTGAAGGCGCCACGCACGATCCACAATCCGTCTCGCCTGCTGACCTTGATGCTGCGTTGCAGCGGCGATTTGCCGCGGGAGAGAGCGTGCGGGACGCAGCCCGGGCGGTGGCGGGTGAACTGGGCCTCCCGCGCCGGGAAATCTACGCCCGCGCGCAGGAAATAAAAGAACGAGGGGCGGCCTCAGTGGAAGAGGGCGAAGGATGAGTGGGGAACGGCCCCGTCAGCGCCGGAAGAAAGCCACGGTGCGCAGTGCAACTGGAAGCGGATCCACGGCGCGGCGCGGCGATGGGCGCGTCAATCTGGGCCGATCCAGCGCGGTGAGCCTCACGGGGCCGCCGCCCCCGGCTGCCCCGTGAGGCTCGCCGCGGAGGTTGCCGGTCATCCATCCGTCGTATCCACGCCACACGGAGTCCGACCGGGAACAGCAAGCGGGCCAGGGGAGAGTGACGCACGGTCGCGTCCTACATCCGAAATCGCGCCCGCCTCCGGGCGTAGAAAGCAAAGCGCGCAATGGGAGGCTGCGCCTGCAGGCTGCCGCGGCGTCAGTCCAGTTGCACCCAGATCTTGGAGCAGACCTCATCGCCCAGGGCTAGGTCCTGATCGCCCACCCGCACCATCAGCGGGCCGTTGAACGGACCTCGACCGGTGACGCTCAGCCGCGCGCCGGGAATCATGCCCACTCCGGCCACATACTGCAGGAAATCAGGAGTCTCGTCGGCAATCCGCGCCACGGCTCCGGCATCCCCTGCTTGAAGCGCACCCAGCCGGACGTTCGTCTCGGGCTCGTTCCAATCAATCGGCTGCCCGTGCGGGCAAGTCTTGGGGTGCCCGAGAAACTGCATGAGCCGGCGCTCGAATTCAGGGGTGATGTAGTGCTCCAACCGGCCGGCTTCCTCGTCCACCTGATGCCAGGGCACGCCGATCACATCCACGAGGAGCCGTTCGAGCAAACCGTGCCGGCGGATGGTGGCAATTGCGACCCTGCGCCCCTCGTCAGAGAGGGTGATCCCGTGATACTTTTCGTGGTGAATGAGGCCGCGCTCCGCCAGGCGGCGCAGCATCCCGGTCACCGACGCGGGTGAGATTTTGAGGCTGCGTGCCAACTCGGTAGTGGTGACCTCGTCTTGCTCCTTAGAGAGGCGATAAATCCACTCGAGGTACTCTTCAATGTGAGCACTCAATGCTGACTCGGTGTTCACGCTGGCCTCCTGAAAGCCGGATCGGTCACGGCCGACTTGACCGGATTATATAGCACGGCGCCGTCTCAACGTTCATATCGGCTGCGGTTCGCCGGCGATTGCAGATCACTGACCACCAGGGCCGACCCGCATCGAAGCTGCGCCCCCCAGGACCGGAAACGTGACAGAGGCCGTCGTGCGTCCTGTTCCATCCCACCTGAACCCGGGACCGCAACCTAACTTTCGCCTGAATTCTTCCCTGTTCAAACGATCGGCCGCGACGGCGAGCAAAGTTAGCGGTACAATAAAGTAATGAAGAAGCGGACACGAGTCGTGGAACATGCGGCGCGGTGAACTGAAGGTCTGGATCGAGACCTGGGAGGGAACTCCCGTGGTCCGAGCGGAAGGCGAGCTCGACCTCGGGACGCTCGATCAATTCCGCACCGCCACGTCAGAGGTCATGCGGCGGAACCCATCCGCGGTCATTTTCGACTTGCGGCAGGTGACGTTCATTGACAGTAGCGGCTTGGGGATTCTCCTGGCCACCCGCAAACGGCTCGGGTCGGAACGCTCCGCAGTCACGGTCATCACCCAGCAGCCGGCAGTGCTCAATTCTCTGTCTACCACCGGGCTGGACCGCTATCTCTGTGTGGTGCCGGAGCCCCTGGCGGCGGCAGCCACTGCATCATCCGAGGCCCCCGGCGCTGCCTGAGCCTTCCCACAGCGGCGCGCCTGCGGCTTGCAGGCCTCCGTCTGCGGTCAGCACCTGAATTCTCTGTTCGGCATGCTCCAGTTGCGCCGCGCAGTGACGCGAGAGCGCCACCGCTTCCTCGAACCGGCGGAGGCACTCGTCGAGGGGCAGACTCCCGGTTTCCATGGCGGACACGATCCGCTCGAGGCGTTCGACCGCATCTTCAAACGTCAGTTGCGCTGCTGTGTTGTCGCTCGCCATCCTGTTCCTCCCACACGTCCCGCACCTCAGCGTCCACCGCGCCATCCACCAGGCGAATGCGCACCACGTCTCCGCAATGCACCTGACCGGCGCGCACCACAGGCAGGTGGTCCGGGAGGCGAGACACTGCGGCATAACCGCGCGCCAGCGTTGCCAGCGGACTCACCCCGTCCAACTTGCCTGCGGCCAGCGCCAGACGCTGTTGCCAGCGCAACAGGCAGTATTCGCGCGCTCGGCCCAGCCGGGCCACGCATTCATCCACCCGCTGGCGCCGTGCATCCAGCAGGCTTTGCGGATAGGCCAGTGGCGTGCGCCGGGACAGGCCCTCCCAGCGCAGCCGTGCATTCTCGACCCGCCCCGCAAACTGGCTCTCGATCCGCAGCGCCGCGTCACGCCAGCGCTCCTGCTGTTCGGCCCGCAGCAGGAGCACAAGTTCCGCTGCGGCGGTCGGCGTGGGGGCCCGGTAATCGGCCGCCAGATCCGCCAGCGTGAAATCCGTTTCGTGTCCTACTGCAGAAATTGTCGGGAGCGAGAGTGCCGCCAGGGTGCGGAGTACCGCCTCGTCGTTGAAGGCCCACAGGTCCTCCAGAGAGCCGCCGCCGCGCCCCACAATCAACAGGTCGGCGCCGGCCTCTCGCTCGGCCAGCCGCAGGGCAGCACAAAGACTGGCGGGCGCCGCATCCCCCTGCACCAGCGCGGGGGTGAGCACCACCTCCACCGGGCTCGCCTCCCGCGCCAGCGTGACACAAATGTCCTGCACCGCCGCCCCGGAGAGGGACGTCACTACCGCCACCCGGCGCGGAAAAGCCGGAAGGGGGCGCTTCCGTTCGGGTGCGAAGAGGCCCTCCTGCAAGAGCCGGGCCCGCAGTTGCTCCAGTTTCAGGTACAGCGCACCCAGTCCGTCCGGCTGGAGTTCATCCACGATGAGCTGATACTGGCCCCGGGGCGCATATACCTCGGTCCGCCCGTGTGCGAGCACCTGGAGACCGGTCTCCGGGCGAAACGGGAGCGCCTGTGCGGAGCGCCGCCACATCACGCAGCCCAATGTGGCCTGGTCGTCCTTGAGGGCAAAATAGAGGTGTCCAGACGCGGCCCGGGTGCAGTTGGCGATCTCCCCACGCACCCATACATCCTGCAAGATCTCGTCTTCGCGCAGCACGAAGCCGAGGTGTTCGGTGACCTGGCCCACCGTAAGGGCCGCGGCCGATCCCCCTCCCAGTGGCGAAAGAAGCAGCGCCTGGTCAACGACCGGCATCACTCAATTCCTGTCTCCTCCTGCTACCAGAGGACGAGTTGGTGACCCGAGGCCGCGATCTCGTTCTGACGCCGCAGCATCTCGGTCTCCAGGGTTCGGCAGCGAACGCGGATGGCGGCCTCGAGCAGCGACTTCTGCCGCCGGGTGAGGCTGGATTCCCTGATCCCGTAGATCTCGTGCTCCAGGTGGGAAAGTTCCGCGCGCAACCGCTCACTCTCCCAGTACAGCAGGCGGAGCCGGCACAACTCCCGCTCCTGTTCCCGGCAACGGCGTCCCCACCATTCTCGAAGCCATGCAGCCCATGTACCGAGGATCCGCCACGCGCTCCTCAGTCGTCCGAAACTTCGCACTGCCCTTCTTCGAGCACATGATCGGCGACATAGATCGGAGCCCGATAGCGGAGAGCAATGGCGATGGCATCGCTCGAACGACAATCTACGTCCTGGACCTTGTCGCCGTGCCGAAGGGCAAGCTTCGCGTAGAAGACGTTCTTGTAGAGGTCGTCCACCAGGACGCTGTCCACTCTCGCGCCCAGACGCTCCATCAGTTGCTTGATCAGGTCGTGCGTGAGCGGGCGCGCTGGCGGGTGCCCATCCACCGCCAGCGTGATCGAAAGTGCTTCGGCAGGACCCACAAAGATGGGCAGGTTGCGCCCGCGCGTGTCGCGCAGCAGCACAAACGGGCCCCCTTGCGGACTCTCGAAGACTCCGACGATCCGCACTTCCCGTTCGATGATCTGCTGCCGGCGGCGCGCCTCCATCTCTTCGGGAGGCGTCCCTGCGCCCGGCTCGCGGGTGTCTCGGGTCTTGCCGAAGTACTCGGCCGCACTCTTGAGAATATCGTCGTCCGAAGCCACGCGCGGCCTCCTCCTTCGGAGTTGCAGGGGGAGCACAGCCCCCCTGCAACGCTCCACCATTCCCGGGATCGAGATCGAAACACCCGCACGCTCACCGACAACCGCCTGGCGAACCGCGCCGCAGTCAGGACATCCCGTACGGGTCCGAACCCGCCGCAAGCCTCTTCTTAAGCTTACCGCGAAAGCGGAAACTCCGGTCAAGCCGCAGGGGTGTGACCAGGATTCGTAGGTAGGAAAAAGGAGTCATCATCCCCGGTTCCGGCGAACCTTTCGGTGTCAACGACAAGGAGGAACCGGAGATGACAGCAGTACTTTCGGCAGAACAGGTAGTGAGCCTGCAACGGACG
>SXGS01671335.1_pt1 | contig 19587 bp, 20 predicted proteins | sample 3174681 | NCBI WGS metagenome assembly SXGS01 (sample SAMN11356861, study PRJNA531348) | freshwater metagenome | isolation source: freshwater sample F1-80 | place: China: Fuxian Lake, Yuxi | collected 2017-12-25 | reverse complement strand
GCTTCATGAGCATCACTGGGCACCATGGCACCGGATCTAATACGTGCGGCTAAGAGCGCAACTTCAGATGCAGCCATTTCAAATTTTTTAACAAAGTATGCAAGAGCTTCATCACTACTTTTACCAGGATATGAACCAACCGCACGGTCTCCAGTAGGAGTAATTACATATACAGTGCCATCTTCGCCAACTCGGCCAAATTTTGCAGGATCACCTATAAGCGCTGCAGCTGCCCCGGTACTAGCAAGGGCTGATGTTGATATATCGTTCATCTCTTACCTTTCATTGCGCAGTCTCTGTTGTTAACAGATCCCGTTATGGGGTGGCGTAGTAATCACTGGCTTTGCGGGCTTTGATTACTGTGTTTGGTGCTGACTAAAAGATAACCTAAGTGCCTAAATTAGGGAAATTCGAACACAAAATACGGTGGTATTTGGGGGTGATTTTTGCTTATAGATCGAGTAGTAGCTGCTTATTTTGAAACAAATTGTTGGATCATAGCTACTGGAGCAGGACAGGAAGCAATAATTGTTGATCCCGGTATTGGTAAGCCAAATTTAGTAAAAGAGATTGTTGAGAAAGTTAAAGAACATAAATTAAAGCCTATTGCAATTCTAATTACTCATGGGCACCTTGATCATATGTTCTCAGTATTGCCGTTGACAAAAGAAATACCCATGCGAACATATATAACAGGATCAGACAGGTTTTTATTATCTGATCCAATGGGAGCATTAGATCGTGGGGGAGTTAGCCAACAGTTGATTTCAGCATTTGGGTCAAATTTTAAGGAGCCAGATGATGTTGTGGAGTTGGAAGACTTTTCACCTTTTCAAATAGCAGGATTAAACATAGGACCCATATTCGCGCCAGGGCATACGAAAGGATCAGTGGTTTTTACAGTAAATGATGAGCAACTAATTTCTGGGGATGTTTTATTTGCTGGTGGTATTGGTAGGACTGATTTACCAACTGGATCAGCCACAGATATGCGCAAAACCTTACGCGAACGAATTTTGACACTGCCTGATGGCTTAAATGTCCTGCCTGGGCACGGTGGGCAAACTACAATCGCTACTGAGCGCGTGAGAAATCCTTACCTGCAGAGTGATTTTCTAGATCAGATCGGGCGGTAGTTGTGAGTAAATTCCAAGCGCCCAAAGGAGTAAGTGAATACTTTCCGCCGAACTCGGCCTCATTTGAATTTGTCAGAGATCAATTACTTCAAAGTGCAAAATTAGCTGGCTATGAATTAATCGAATTACCAGTTTTTGAAGATACTGAAGTTTTTACTCGTGGTGTTGGTGAATCTACCGATGTTGTAAGTAAGGAAATGTATACCTTTGAAGATCGAGGTGGCCGTTCAATCACACTCCGACCTGAAGGCACTGCCGGTGTGATGCGCGCTGTTATTGAGCATAATTTAGATCGGGGTCAACTGCCAGTTAAACTTTTTTACACAGGCCCATTTTTTCGAGCCGAGCGACCACAAGCTGGGCGCTATCGCCAGTTTTATCAGGTAGGAATTGAGGCGATTGGTTATAACGATCCAACAATTGATGTTGAAGTTATTGCTGTTGCAGACTCGGCTTTCAAAGCGTTAGGGGTAAAACAATACAAATTAAATATTACCTCACTAGGGGATTCAAAAAGTAGAGACGCACACCGCACAGATTTAGTAAAATTCATCTCTTCATTAAAACTTGACGATGCAACACTTCAGAGAGCAAAAATCAATCCATTAAGGCTATTTGATGATAAACGCGATGAGATTAAATCTGCAATGGCCAAAGCACCGTTACTCCTAGATTATTTAAGTACTGAGAGTGCTGAGCATTTCGAGGAAGTAAAGCGACTACTTTCTGAAATAAGGATTGATTACGTAATAAATCCAAGGATGGTTCGAGGTTTGGATTATTACACCGGAACAACCTTTGAATTTGATCATCAATTACTCGGCGCGCAATCTGGTATTGGCGGCGGTGGTCGGTATGACGGCTTAATGAGTTCACTAGGTGGATCTGATGTAAGTGGAATTGGATTCGGGTTAGGTGTTGATCGAGTCTTAATGGCATGCCAAGCTGAGAATTGCCTTCCAAGTTTCATCAATCAATTAGCTTTGTTTATTGTGCCAATTACAGAAAAGGGAAAATCTCTAGGATTTAAGTTGATTTCTGATTTGCGCAATGCAGGTATCGGCTGCGATATGGCTTATGGAGACAGAGGGTTAAAGGGCGGCATGAAAGCTGCTGATAAAAGTCAGGCACTTTACGCCTTAGTTCTAGGCGATGATGAAGTTTTAAGCGGTAAATGTGAATTAAAATTAATGAGTAGTGGAGAAGTAATACCTAGTAGCCTTACTGTTTCAGAAATTATTAATAGAGTAGGAATGAAAAAGTAATGCTTCGTACTCACGATGCCGGATCCCTTAATGCAAAATCAGTTGCTACTAAGGTTGTGCTTGCAGGATGGGTTGCCAGGAGGCGAGATCATGGTGGAGTCGCCTTTATTGACCTACGTGATTCAACAGGTGCTGTGCAGGTTGTAATAAATGATGAAAAAATTGCAGGTGAGTTAAGAGCAGAGTGGTGCGTATTAATCACTGGTACGGTGAAACTACGCCCTACTGGTAATGAAAATAGAGAAATTCCAACTGGTGAAATTGAAGTAGTTTGTGAAAAAATTGAGGTTCTTAGTGAAGCAGCAGCATTACCTTTTCCTGTGGATAGTGGTGATATAGGAAATATCTCTGAGGAGGTGCGTCTTAAGTACCGCTATTTAGATTTGCGAAGAGAGGGGCCGGCAAAAAATCTTAGATTGCGTTCTAAGGTAACAACTGCAATTCGTGAAGTAATGTCAGAGGCTGATTTTCTTGAGATTGAAACGCCCTACCTAACTCGTTCAACCCCCGAAGGTGCTAGGGACTTTTTAGTTCCAGTAAGACTTCAACCTGGATCTTGGTATGCCCTTCCACAGTCACCTCAATTATTTAAACAATTACTAATGGTTGCTGGAATGGAAAGATATTATCAAATAGCTAGATGCTTTAGAGATGAGGATTTTAGAGCTGACCGCCAACCTGAGTTCACTCAACTAGATATTGAAATCTCATTTGCTGATCAAGCTGATGTAATTACCATCGCGGAGAAAGTGCTGGCTCAAGTTTTTGCAAAGGTTGTTAATTACAAAATTCCTCTACCAATACCGCATATGACCTATCGCGATGCCATGAATAATTATGGTTCTGATAAGCCAGATCTTAGATTTGAAAACAAATTAATTGATGTTACAGAATTTTTCAAAGATACTTCATATAGGGTGTTTCAAGCAGAGTATGTTGGCGCAGTTGTGATGCCGGGTGGGGCTAGCTCTGCTAGAAGAGAGCTTGACGCCTGGCAGGATTGGGCAAAAGCTAGAGGTGCAAAAGGACTGGCATACATACTGGTGCAATCAGATGGAACCCTTGCAGGACCAGTAGCAAAAAATCTTTCTGATAAAGAGAGCGCCGCAATCGTAGGTACGGTAGGGGCAAAAAATGGAGATGCAATTTTCTTTGCCGCTGGCACAAAAGTAACCTCTCAGAATTTACTAGGAGCAGTCAGACTTGAAATTGCTGCACGCTGTAATTTAATTGATGATTCGGCTTGGAAATTTGTATGGATAGTTGACGCACCAATGTTTGAGTTAATAGATTCTGAAAATCCATCATCTGGTTGGACAGCAGTCCATCATCCATTCACTGGGCCAAAACCGGAGTTTGCAGACACCTTTGATAAGCAACCGGGTGATGCGTTGGCGTATGCATATGACATTGTTTTAAATGGAAATGAGATTGGTGGTGGATCTATTCGTATCCACCAACGAGATATGCAGCAACGAGTGTTTAAAACTATTGGTTTATCTCAAGCCGAGGCAGAAAGTAAATTTGGATTTCTACTTGAAGCTTTTAATTATGGGCCGCCACCCCATGGAGGAATTGCCCTTGGATTAGATCGTCTTGCCGCATTACTTGCGGGTGCTCAATCGATTCGTGAAGTTATTGCTTTTCCTAAGACTGCAAGTGGTGGCGATCCACTTACTGGTGCACCAACACCAATTACGCCAGCACAACGCAAAGAGACTGGGGTTGATACTCCAGCCGCTGCCAAGTAGTCAACGGCTTTTCAGGTATCCTTCCCAATATGGGTCCAGGTGGAATAGCAACAATAATCGCAGCTTCATCACTAGCAGTGATTGCTATAGCTATCGCCTACACAATCATTAGGCTTTCTAGAACTATTGATGAGATCACAAAAACTATTGCGATGATTAATAGTCCGATTAAGAGCATTAGTAATGCCGGCAAATCTCTAGAGACTTTAATTAAGAAGTTTACAAATTCAACTGAATCTTTTTTTGATGAGAACCCATTAGCCATGAAGGCAGCAACAGCTGTAGTTTCAGCAGCGAAACGAAAGAAAAAGGATAAGAAAAAAAGTAAAGCAAAGGGGTAGTGATGGATTCAGCAGACATCCGCTCTCGATGGCTTGATTTTTTCGAGTCAAAGAATTCATTAAAACTTTCCCATACAGTTGTTCCCTCAGCCTCACTTATCGCAAGTGATCCAAATCTTTTATTAGTCAATGCAGGAATGGTGCCCTTTAAGCCATTCTTCCTGGGCGAGGTAAAACCACCGTATCAGCGAGCAACCTCTGTGCAAAAGTGTGTAAGAACTTTAGATATTGATGAGGTGGGAAAAACCACAAGACATGCATCTTTCTTTCAAATGTGTGGAAACTTCTCATTTGGTGATTACTTTAAAGAAGGTGCTATTGCACTTGCATGGGAGTTATTAACTAAATCAATACCAGATGGTGGATATGGATTTAGTGAGGATAAGTTATGGGTAACTGTTTATGAAGATGATGATGAGGCAGCAAACATTTGGCAAAAACAAGTTGGAGTTCCAAAGAATCGTATTCAGCGCAGAGGTATGGCAGATAATTTTTGGTCAATGGGGGTACCAGGTCCATGCGGGCCTTGTTCTGAAATTTACTTTGATCGAGGCAGCGCTTATGGCAAAGAGGGTGGACCAATTGCTGATGAAGATAGATATCTTGAAATTTGGAATCTGGTTTTCATGCAAAATGTTAGGGGCGACGGCGGAGATAAAAATTCATTTCCGATTGTTGGGGAGTTGCCTGCGAAAAACATTGATACTGGTTTAGGGCTTGAGCGCACTGCAGCCCTTTTGCAAGGTGTTGAAAATATATATGAAATTGATACAACAAAAATGGTTTTAGATAAAGCATCTGCTTTAACAAAAGTTAAATATGGCAAAGATGAGAAGTCAGATGTAGCCCTACGTATTGTAGCAGATCATGCCCGCACAGCAATGATGCTAATCGGTGATGGTGTGACTCCTGGCAATGAGGGTCGCGGTTACGTTTTACGGCGAATGATGCGGCGAACCATTAGAAATATGCGCTTACTTGGTTCACAAGATTTAGTTATTGGTGAGTTGATTAAAAGCTCAATTAAAGCGATGGGCCCCCAGTATCCGGAATTAATTAGTGGCTCTGAAAGGATTTTAGCTATTGCGCAGGCCGAAGAGGAGACATTCACTCAGACCTTAAAGAGTGGAACTAGCATTTTTGATATCGCTGCTACTCAATTAAAGAGTGAGAAGAGCAAATCTTTATCAGCAGATACAGTGTTTAAATTACACGACACATATGGTTTTCCATTTGATCTAACACTTGAAATGGCACGAGAGCAAGGCCTTGGAGTTGATGAAGTGGGATTTCGAAAACTAATGAATGAGCAAAGAGAGCGAGCCAAGGCAGATGCTAAATCTAAGAAGAGTGGGCATACCGATTTAACGGAATACAGAGGAATTGTTGATAAATCTGGTAGTTCAAAGTTTATTGGATACGACAATATTTCAGCAGAGGCAACAATTACCGGTTTATTGGTGGATGGAAAAAGTGTTTCAGAAGCAAATATCGGCTCTGAAATTGAGATCACCTTAGATCGCACACCCTTTTATGCTGAAGGTGGAGGACAGCTAGCCGATGGTGGAAAAATTCAACTTTCAAATGGAGCAATAATTCAAGTTGAAGATGTTCAGGCACCTCTACCTGGTTTGATCGTTCATAGAGGAAATGTTCTTAGTGGAGTTATAAAGGCTGGCGCATCAGTTGTTGCAGATATTGATTTAGAACGAAGATTGGCAATTTCTAGAGCACATACAGCAACTCATATGGTCCACAAAGCTTTTCGAGAAGCTTTAGGTGAAACGGCAACTCAAGCCGGATCAGAAAACGCTCCCGGTCGTTTCAGATTTGATTTTCCTTCAACTAGCGCTGTCCCAATCTCTGTGTTAAACGATGTTGAAAGTAGAGTTAACGAGTTATTAATTGCTGACTTGCAAGTTCATGCACAAGTAATGTCACAAGACGAAGCAAAAGCACTTGGTGCTATGGCACTTTTTGGTGAGAAATATGGCGATCAGGTTCGAGTTGTAAGTGTTGGAGATTGGGCCAAAGAGTTATGCGGTGGAACTCATGTGGCTCGCTCAGGCCAACTTGGGTTAGTAAAACTTTTATCTGAATCTTCGATAGGTGCTGGTGTGCGCAGGGTTGAAGCGCTAGTTGGGCACGATGCATATCTTTATCTTGCTCGCGAACATGTGTTACTGAATTCATTGACCGAAATAATTAAAGGTGCTCGGGCAGATGAGTTACCACAGCGTATTTCTGAATTAGTAGAAAAAATGAAATCAATGGAGAAGGAATTATCTGCTGTACGAAGTGCAAAAGCTTTAGCAGCAACCTCACAAATTGCCAACAAATCACAGAAAATTCGAGATGTTAATTTGATTATTGAGCAATTAGAAAGTGAAATAGCTGTAGAAGATATGAGATCAATTGCAATTAATTTACGTGAAAAAATTGGGTCAGGGATTGTGGTGCTTTCAACAATTAGTGCCGGTAAACCATTACTAGTTGCTGCAGTTTCATCTGAAGCTATTAAATTGGGAATTAAAGCGGGTGATTTGATAAAGATTGGATCTGCAGCCCTTGGCGGCGGTGGTGGGGGTAAAGATGATTTTGCGCAGGGCGGTGGTGTAGATGCTGCAGCAATTTCAAAGGCATTCAAAGAAATTACTAAGTCAATTGAAGGCAAATTCAATTAAGGATCGGACTCATAATGAGTAAGCCATTAGAAATTGGCCGAAGAGTTGGCTTTGATTTTGGAGATAAACGAATCGGTGTTGCTACATCTGATCGAGAATCAATTTTAGTTTCACCGCATGCGACCATTGTAAATGATGAAAAATTACTTGATAAACTAAAAGAAATAATTCAAAACGTTGAACCACTTTATATTGTAGTTGGTGATCCAAAGCATTTATCGGGTGAGCAGAGTGCGAAGTCTGCAGATGTTGTTGAGTTTGCATTTTTAGTGAAAAGTATTTATCAAGGTCCAGTATATTTTGTTGACGAACGGCTTACTACTGCAAATTCTTATTCACAAATGCGAGATATAGGTAAGTCGGAGAAAGATAGTAAACATATTATTGATCAAATCGCGGCTATCAATATTTTAGAAAGCGCGATACTTAATGAAAGATCTGGAACTATTATTGGCAGGCTTTTATGAAACGTTTATTTGGCATGATCCTTAGCTGTTTTGTTTTTTCCATATCAGCGGTATTAGTGCATAACACTTTCCTACTTAACGATTATCGAGCAGAAACTTCAGATCAGAAAACCGGAATCTTGATTGAACCTGGTGATAGTGGAAGTGAAATAGCCCAGAAACTTTATGAATCAGGTGTAATAAAAGCAAGTAAGGTTTTTTATAAAATTGCGATAAATGAAAAGCGCTCTAAATCAATTTCTCCAGGAGTTCATGAGATAGATTTGAAAATATCGGCTCGATCAGCTTTTGAACAACTTCTTGATGGTAAACGCAATCGTGGATTGTTTGGGTTTAAAGAGGGTTTACGAAATAATGAAGTATTGGATCTCCTATCAAAATCAAATTTAGTTCAAGGTAAATTATCAAAAGATGTGAAACCTCATAAAAAATATGACACTAGTAATCTAGAAGGATTTTTATTCCCAGCACAGTATGCATTTGTGCCTGGATTAAGTGTGGATGATGCAGTCCGGCAAATGATTGATCGATTTAATTTAGCAGCTAAAGCTAGCAAGATAGATCAAGGTTATAACGGCTTTAGCCCCTATGAGCTTTTAATAATTGCTTCTATGTTACAGGCTGAAGGTGATGAGCAGGATTTTACAAAGATTTCTCGAGTTATTTATAACAGATTAAAAATTGGTATGCCTTTACAGATAAATGCGACCATCGATTATGCGATGAATTTAAGAGGAAAAATTAGGCTGCCATATAAATCTCTTGAAATAAAATCGCCATATAACACATACCGATATCGTGGGTTGCCGCCAGGCCCCATTGGAAATCCCGGACAGGCTGCGTTAGAAGCTGCAGTAAATCCCGCCAATGGGAAGTGGCTTTACTATGTGACTGTGAAGCCTGGTGATACTAGGTTCACTCAATCCTTCGATGAATTTTTGGTTTGGGTAACTGAATTTAAGAAAAACGAAAAGGCAGGTTTGTTTAATGATTAAGTTGGCAGTGGCTGGATTGCCAATTAGCCATTCACTCTCACCCTTATTACATTCCACCGCCTATAAAATACTTGGAGTCGAGGCAGATTTCTCAAGTGCAGAAATTGGTGAAGATAAGTTTGGTAATTTCTATTTCGAAGCGAAGAAGTCAGGATTTAGAGGCCTTGCATTAACTATGCCACTAAAGGAAATTTCAATTGGTTTTGTTGATAGAGTGGATCCAGTCGCCAAACAGATTACCTCTGTCAATACCATCATTTTTGAATCCACCGGAAGTATTGGTTTATCTACCGATTTGCTAGCTTTTAAAAACCTTCTTAAACCGTATTTTGGTAAGAGGATAGTAATTCTTGGGTCAGGTGGAACGGCCCGCGCCGCAATTGGCGCATTGAAAGGCAGTGGCTCAGAGCTTTCAATTTTAACTAGATCGATGAATCGCCACGATCAATTGCATTCTGCCGCAGTTGATCTAGACATCCAGTTTTTGGATTGGCATAGATTTGAAGAGATACAAGATAGAGATTTAATAATCTCCACAACTCCCGCGGGTGCCACGGACGGCCTTTCGATAATCTCAACAAAGGCAGATTTTTTCGAGGTGATATATCACCCGTGGCCGACTGAGCTGGCAAAGAGATACCAGAATCTAGGTAGAAATGTAATAGGTGGGCTATCTCTGTTAGTTGAGCAAGCTTTATTTCAGATTAACTACTTTTCACAAAAAGAATTTGATTTTGATGAAATGAGAAAAGAGTTACTTAAAGTCGCGAATACGGCAATCAAGGGTTAATCCACAACCATACATTTAAGCATTTTAACGCTCTAGCATGATGCGGTGGTATTTGAGTTAGTTCTGTTGATCATGATGATTTGGGTGTCATGGTTTGATATACGTTTCCATTTAATTAGAAATATCGATTTAGTTGTAATCTTGATTCTATCGATGGCATTTTTTAATAATTGGATACTAGGTTGCTTGAATCTTTTGTCATATCTATTGATTAATTTAATTACTAAAGGTGGGATAGGAGCAGGAGACGTAAAGTTATCATTTTTATTAGCTATGCAACTAAGTTCGTTCCCCGCCTTGCTAAACTCACTATCCTTTACATGGATTCTTGGTGGTATTTTTGCATTAATAAGTAGAGCTCCCACCATTGCCTTTGCGCCATTCATGATCTGCGGAACCTATTTAGCAAGAATTTTGTGAGTAATAGGTTAAATTGGCGGCGAGAAAAGTATCTGATCTGAGAGAATACTCTTACAAATATTGATTAGGGGATTCTTGTGCTTCGTTGGCTAACCGCAGGGGAGTCACACGGTCCTGCTCTTTCAGCAATCATTGAGGGAATCCCTGCACATGTTCTCATCACTAGTAAGGATATTGATGCAGACTTATCTCGTCGTCGATTGGGTTTTGGCAGAGGAGCTCGGCAAAACTTTGAAGCCGACAAGATAACTATTACTGGTGGCATTCGACTTGGTGTTACACAAGGTGGCCCAATTGCGATACAAATTGCAAACTCAGAGTGGCCCAAGTGGGAAAAAGTTATGAGTGCAGATCCAGTTCCTAACGATGAAATTAAAGATCTTGCTCGAAATGCACCTTTAACAAGACCACGTCCTGGACATGCAGATTTAGTTGGAATGCAAAAATTTAACTTTTCGGATGCTAGACCAGTTTTGGAAAGGGCAAGTGCAAGAGAGACAGCCTCAAGAGTGGCATTGGGAGCAGTGGCACGGGCTTTTCTCAAACAGGCGGTTGGAATTGAAATATTAAGTCATGTGATTTCAATTGGCGAGGTCAGTGTGTCTGAAGATTATTCACTACCTACAATCGAGGACCGAAATCGAATTGATGAGAACCCAGTGCGATGTGCGGATCAAAAGATAAGTGAAGCGATTGTTAAAGAAATCGAAGCAGCTCATCGTGATGGCGACACACTTGGTGGTGTTGTTGAAATTTTAGCGTATAACTTGCCGCCAGGATTAGGTTCATACACTCATTGGGATAAACGTTTAGATGCAAAACTAGCTGGAGCAATGATGGGTATTCAAGCTATTAAAGGCGTAGAAATTGGTGACGGCTTTACAACTGCAAAGCGGCGCGGCACGGTTGCTCATGACGAAATTGAGAAGAATGTTAAAGGTGCAATTGCAAGGCGCACTGATCGAGCAGGTGGCACTGAAGGTGGAGTTAGTAATGGAGAAATTTTAAGAGTCAAGATTGCAATGAAACCAATATCCACTGTTCCAAAAGCATTGGACACAATTGATGTAGCAACCGGTGAACCAGCTAAAGCAATTAATCAACGCTCAGATGTGTGCGCTGTTCCTGCTGCTGGAATTGTGGCAGAAGCTATGGCAGCTTTAGTGCTAGCAGATGCAGTGCTTGAAAAATTTGGTGGTGATAGCTTGCAAGAGACTAAGCGAAACTTTGAGAACTACATAAAAACCCTAGATATAAAGTAATGCTTACGAAAATCGTCTTAATCGGCCCACCAGGTGCGGGTAAATCCTCAGTAGGTCGTGCTTTATCTAAAGAGCTATCAATGCCATTTATTGATAGTGACAGTGAGGTCGAGAAAATAGCCGGTAAAAAGATTTCTGAAATTTTTGTTGATGATGGCGAGCAGATATTTCGTAAAATGGAAGTTGATGTTGTTAGTAAATTACTTACGGAATTTTCCGGCGTTATTGCATTAGGTGGTGGTGCTCCAATTACTGTAGAAACACAACATAAATTAGAGTCATGCGACTTTCCCATAGTATTCATTGATGTTTCAATTTCACAGGCAGCAAATAGGGTTGGATTTAATAAGGATAGACCTCTACTTTTAATAAACCCTCGCCAGCAGTGGCTGAATTTAATGAATGATCGCCGGCCTATATATGAGCGACTTGCGACCGAAATTGTGTCTTCCGATAATAAGAAACCGGCAGAAGTCGCCAAAATTATTAGTGAAAAGCTAAAGAGTAAATTATGAAAATAATAAACGTAAGAGCCGAGCATAATTACCAGGTTGAAATAGGGGTTGAATTTTCAAGTGCGATCAAGCAAATATGCAATAACAATAGAAAAGTTTTGCTATTAGCCCCCGCCTCTCTTATAAAGCTATTTAAAATAAAAGAATCAAAAAATTTATTTCTACTTCCAACTCCAAATGGTGAGAGTCAAAAAAGTGCTCAGTTCTTAGATCGAATTTGGCGAAAAGCAGCATCCATAGGATTGGAAAGATCAGATGCCATTATTGGATTTGGTGGGGGAGCTACTACCGATGTCGCTGGCTTTGCGGCTGCAACATGGCTTAGAGGGATAAGTTGGTATGCGATACCAACATCACTTGCCGGAATGGTTGATGCTGGCATTGGCGGGAAAACTGGAATTAATTCTGGTGCTGGAAAGAATTTAATCGGGTCTTTTTATTCACCTAAAAAAGTATTTATAGATCCGCACTTTTTAGAAAGTCTACCCAAGCGGGATATCTCTGCTGGAATGGCCGAAGTAATTAAATGCGGATTCATTGCTGATTATAAGATTTTAAATCTTGTCCAAGAAGATATTTTGGATTATCCACAATTAATTTCTCGTGCCGTTAAAGTAAAAGCCGATGTTGTCTCTAAAGACTTTAAAGAGAGCAAACTTCGCGAGATTTTAAACTACGGTCATACCTTGGGACATGCAATTGAGAAAAATAGTAAGTATAAATTGCGCCATGGCGAGGCTGTAAGTATTGGAATGGTATTTGCGGCAGAATTGAGTAAAGAATTAGTTAATTTATCTGAGGATGCGGTTTTGCTACATCGTGAACTGCTTCGAAACTTTAATCTACCTCTGAGCTACAGCAAGAGCAGGTGGAATAGTTTGTCCGTATTGCTCATGCAGGATAAAAAGGTCAAGCAGTCCAGGTTACGTTTTATTGGGATTAGTAAAATCGGAAAACCAGTCTGGTTAGAAGATGTTTCATTGAGCACCCTTGCAAAGGTATATGAGAGAATAAGCAAATGAAGATATTGATTCTAAATGGCCCTAATCTTTCTCGTCTTGATCTGCGGGAAAAAAGTTATTATGGTGATCTCGATTACGCTGGTTTGAAGAAAGCCATTGAATCAAAAGCCACTTCACTTGGAATTGATGTCGATGTTAAGCAGAGTGATAGTGAAAGTGAATTAATCTCTTTCCTACATGAGGCTGCAGATAATAAGCAGCCAGTGATATTTAACCCTGCAGCCTTTACTCATTATTCGTATGCGATTCGGGATGCAGTGACAATGCTTAAAGCGCCCGTAATTGAAGTGCACCTATCAAACCCACTCTCTCGCGAAGAGTTCCGCCATACCTCGGTTATTAGTGGAGTAGTAAATGGAACTATTGCTGGATTTGGCGTTGAGAGCTACTACCTTGCGCTAATTGCAATGCAAAAACTACTTGGCTAACAAGGTAGGCTTGGTCAATAATTTTCTGGTAAATATCAGAGTTAATAATGTTTGGATGGGATAAAAATGGCAACAACAAATGATCTTAAAAATGGCATGACCTTAAATATTGATGGTCAGCTTTGGAATGTTGTCGAGTTTCAACATGTTAAGCCTGGTAAAGGTGGAGCATTTGTTCGCACAAAAATGAAATCAGTCCTCTCTGGCAAAGTGGTTGAAAAAACATTAAATGCTGGCGTAAAGGTTGAAGTTGCTTCAGTTGAAAAGCGAGATATGCAATATCTGTATAAAGATGGTGAAGATTTTATGTTTATGGATTCAACTAATTATGACCAAATCAGAATTAGTAAAGAAACTGTCGGAGATGCTGTTGATTACATGTTAGAAAACACTGACGCTATTGTGGCAATGCATGAAGGAAATCCACTTTTTATAGAATTACCTGCATCTGTTGAACTAAAAATTACTTATACTGAGCCAGGTTTACAAGGTGATAGATCTTCCGGTGGTACAAAACCTGCAACAGTTGAAACTGGTATTACAGTTCAGGTTCCTCTTTTCATTAAACAGGATGAAAAAGTATTAGTTGACACTCGAACCGGTGCTTATCTAGGTCGAGCAAACTAAAAGTGTCCGCGCGTAGTAAGGCACGTAAACGGGCGCTTGATTTTTTATATGAAGCGGATATAAAAAAAGTTCAAGCATCAGATCTCTTTGGGGCTCGAGGAGCTGCTGAACTATCGCAGGAACCGTATGTGTTAACTCTTATTTCAGGGGTAGCCCAGCATATACACAAGATTGATGAATTAATCATTACATATGCGCAGGGTTGGGATATGGATCGAATGCCGCCAATTGATCGCAACATATTAAGGATTGCAATCTTTGAAATACTCTGGGCATCAGACATTGATCTTCAAGTAGCCTGTGATGAAGCAGTTGAGTTAGCAAAATCTATTTCAACTGATGAATCCTCTAGTTATATAAATGGCGTTTTAGGCCGAATCATTAAACTAAAGGATTCAATAGCAATCTAGGCTTTAATTAGCCCTAGTTTTTCTAGTTCAGCAAGTAATTCTGGCTCTCCTTGTTGCAATAACATAGCTAAAAATTGTAGATCATTAACTCGTACTGTCAGTACCTGCCCGTTCCAATCTTTGCGCCGATCACAGATGCCTCGCGCAAACCTTTGAATTGTGGATGAGTATTCACTTTGTTCTGCTGATAATTTAACTAGATCAAGTGCGATACTACGAGTGCTCACTTGTGGAGGTATATCAGGGAATAACTCCGATACTGGTACTTGGTAAAAATCCATAAGCGAAATTGCTTTTTTTAAAGAGATTGCTCGGTCTGCCCTTTCATAAGATCCGATTACAACCGCTTTCCATTTACCGTTTGAGTTTCGCTCTACATCTTGCAAGCTCCACCCTTTCGATTTTCTGATTATTCTTAGTCGATCTGCTGGGTTATTTTTGTTCATTGCCACAGGCAAACCACACCTAGAATTTGGTGATTTTAGATATCCACAGATCATCTGATACTATTCAGCGATTCCTTTAACGATCCGTCCCGAGAGGCGGCGAAGGAGAAGTAAATGGGTATTTTGCTATCTAGTGGCGACATAGATCGCGCACTTAAACGTATTTCACATGAAATCATTGAACATAACCAAGGAATTACTAATTTAGTCTTAATGGGTATTCCTACCCGTGGAGCATTTCTCGCTGATCGAATCTCAACATTTATTACTGAGATTGAAGGAGAAGTTGCTACTGGAGTTTTAGATATAACCCTGCACCGCGATGACTTAAGGCTTCGTCCTCCTAAACCATTGTTACCAACTAGGGTGCCAGCCGGTGGTATTGAGGGCAAAGACTTAGTCATTATCGATGATGTTCTCTTCTCAGGCCGCACGATAAGGGCAGCACTTGATGCTATTGGAGAGTTAGGAAGACCTAGAAGTGTTCAACTAGCTGTTTTAGTCGACCGTGGCCATCGAGAGCTACCTATTCGGGCAGATTATGTTGGAAAAAATATCCCAACCGCCAAGAGTGAGAGTGTGAAAGTTCATCTTGCTGAGTATGACAAGGAAGATCTTGTGGAGTTGATTAAATGATTACAGGCCACCTTCTTTCAGCCGCAGATCTTACAAAGGATGAAGCACTTAATTTATTGGCAACTGCTAAGGAATTAGCTGCAATTACTGATGGGCCAAATAAAAAGCTACCAACTCTGCGTGGTAAAACAATCGTTAATCTATTCTTTGAAGACTCCACAAGAACACGTATTAGCTTTGAGACAGCTGCTAAGAGATTATCAGCTGATGTAATCAACTTTTCTGCAAAAGGATCATCGATAAGTAAGGGTGAGAGTCTTAAAGATACAGCTCAAACTTTGCAAGCTATGGGAGCAGATGCGGTTGTAATTAGACATGGAAGCAGTGGGGCAGCAAAGCGACTTGCAGACACACAGTGGATTCAAGCAGCGGTGATAAACGCTGGTGATGGCACTCATGAACACCCAACTCAGGCCTTACTTGATGCTTTTACAATCAAGCAGCACCTTGCTGAAAATAAAAAGGATTTATCTGGGCTTAGAGTGTTAATTGTTGGAGATATTCTTCATTCTAGAGTTGCTCGAAGTAATGTTTTACTACTTACTAAATTAGGCGCAGAAGTAGTCTTAGTTGCGCCACCAACATTATTGCCAGTTGGGGTCAATGAGTGGGTAGTTACAGTCTCTTATGATCTCGATAGTGAAATAGAGAAATGTGATGTTGTTATGATGCTTAGAATCCAACTAGAGCGAATGGCAGATTCATTTTTTCCAACTGAACGTGAATACTCCCGTCGGTATGGATTAAATAATTCAAGGCTTATGAAACTAAAAAAGAATGCAATTGTTATGCATCCAGGTCCTATGAATCGTGGACTAGAAATATCAGCTGAGAGCGCTGATGATCTAAAGTCAGTAATCGTTGATCAGGTAAAAAATGGTGTTTCAGTTCGAATGGCAGTCTTATATGAACTTCTTGGTGGCGCAGCATTGGTGGGTAGCAAATGATAAAAATTATAAATGCAAAGTTAGCCGATGGAAGTCTGGTTGATGTCGAAATACAAAACAACTTGATTTCAAAAGTTAGTAAATCTAGTGGCGGTAAGTCTGGTGAAGTCCTTGATGCAACGGGTAAAATGTTGCTACCAGGATTAGTTGATCTTCATACTCACCTGCGTGAGCCAGGGCGAGAAGATGCTGAAACTGTTTTATCTGGCTCTACCTCAGCAGTAGCTGGTGGATACACTGCTATATCTTCAATGGCTAACACCAATCCAGTTGCCGATACTGCCGGAGTGGTTGAGCAAATATACAGACTTGGTAAAGATGCTGGTTTGTGTGATGTAAATCCAATTGGCGCTGTTACAAAAGGAATTAAAGGCGAGCAATTAGCTGAACTTGGTGCGATGGCTGATTCTATTGCAGCTGTCAGAATATTTAGTGATGATGGAAACTGTGTTGCCGATCCTCTAATAATGCGAAGAGCTTTAGAGTATGTAAAAACATACAACGGAATAATTGCTCAACATGCACAAGAGCCAAGACTTACAATAAATGCTCAAATGAATGAAGGAAGTGTTTCAGCTCGAATAGGTTTACCAGGGTGGCCAGCTATTGCTGAGGAAGCAATTATCGCTAGGGATATCTTATTAGCAGAGCATGTTCAATCTAGATTACATATCTGCCATGTAACGACTGCAGGTGGCGTTGAACTAATTCGTTGGGCGAAGAAACGTGGCATTCAAGTTACTGCTGAAGTTACACCGCATCATTTACTTTTAACAGATGAGTTGGTAGAAAATTATGATCCAATTTATAAGGTTAATCCACCACTTCGAACCCAAAAAGATGTGATGGCGCTGCGAGAAGGATTAGCAGAAGGTATTATTGATGTTGTTGCGACAGATCACGCCCCTCACTCAGAGGAACATAAGGATTGTGAGTGGCAGGCAGCAGCTTTTGGGATGCTTGGCCTTGAAACATCTTTATCTGTTGTCATTAAGACGATGATTGAAAGCAAGTTGATGAATTGGTCACAATTAGTTGATCGAATGTCGATGCGGCCAGCGCAGATCGCAGGTTATAAATCACAAGGCCAAAGTATTAAGGAAGGTAGTGTCGCTAATTTACTATTATTAGATCCAAGTTCTAGCTGGCAGGTAGATAGAAATAAAATGAAATCAAAGAGTAGAAATACACCATTTCAGGGTATGACACTTCCTGGGGTTGTCACCGATGTTATCTATAACGGTAACTTCAGTATGAAATCAGGTAATGTCCTGAGTATGAATAGCAGTAATAATGGATAAAAAATCATCTGCCTACCTTGTTTTAGATGATGGCCGTATTTTTGAGGGTTTATATTGGGCAAAAGAGGGTGAAACATTTGGTGAAGCAGTATTTTCAACTGGCATGACCGGCTACCAAGAAACATTAACTGACCCTTCCTACCATAAACAGATTGTGATCATGACCGCGCCGCATATAGGCAATACTGGTGTTAATAAAAATGATGAAGAGTCTGAAAAGATTTGGGTTTCTGGGTTTGTAGTTAGAAATCCTTCACCAACATCAAGTAATTGGCGAAGTGAAAAATCCCTTGAGCAAGAGTTAATTGATTCCGGTGTGGTTGGCATTCAAGGCGTGGATACTCGAGCGATCACAAGGCATTTACGTGATCGAGGGGCAATGAAAGTCGGTATTTTTAGTAATACCGAACTTACAAAAGAAGAGATGGTAGTTCGAGTGCGTAAGACCGCTCCAATGAGTGGGGCATTTCTAGCAGCAGATGTCACTACAAAGCAGCCCTACATCATTAACCCACCAAAAGGGGTTGCAACTAAATTTAAAGTTGCTGCAATTGATTTAGGTATTAAAGCTGCAACCCCAAAGGCAATGGCTAAATTAGGGATTCAAGTTCACGTCCTGCCACTTACCACCACCTATGATCAGATAAAAGAATTAAATGTTGATGGTGTATTTCTTTCAAATGGCCCTGGAGATCCGGCCGCAATGGTTGAGGTTGTCGAATTAGTTAGAAGTGTTTTACTTGAAGAGATTCCATTTTTTGGAATTTGTTTTGGCCATCAAATTTTAGGTAGGGCGCTAGGTTTTGAAACTTATAAATTACCATTTGGACATCGTGGAATTAATCAACCAGTGATTGACTTAACAACTAAAAAAGTTGAAATTACTGCGCATAATCATGGTTTTGCGGTGGCAGCGCCAAAAGATTCTGAATTTAAAACAGTTTATGGAAGTGGTCGAGTAAGTCATATCTCACTAAATGATTCAGTAGTTGAAGGTCTTGAAATGGTTTCGATACCAGCTTTTTCAGTTCAATATCACCCAGAATCTGCTGCCGGTCCACACGATGCTTCCTACCTGTTTGAAAGATTTGTTAAGTTAATGGAAAATCCTAAAGTAGGCTTAAAGGATATTAATGCCTAGAGATAAATCTATAGAGAGTGTTTTAGTAATCGGTAGTGGACCGATTGTTATAGGTCAAGCCTGTGAATTTGATTATTCAGGAACACAAGCTTGCCGAGTTCTTCGTAGCGAGGGAATCAGGGTAATTTTAATTAACTCAAATCCTGCAACAATTATGACTGACCCAGAGTTTGCTGACGCCACATATATAGAACCAATTACACCTGAAGTAATTGAGAAGATTTTAGATAAAGAGCGCCCTAGCGCTGTACTTGCTACTTTGGGAGGACAGACTGCACTAAATGCTGCGATAGCTCTTTATGAGCGCGGTTCATTTGAGAAATATGGCACAAAGTTAATTGGAGCTGATGTTGAGGCAATTAGGCGTGGTGAAGATCGAGAAGTATTCAAGAAAATAGTTGCACATATTGGTGGTGAATCGGCAAAATCAAAGATTTGTCACACGATGAGTGAGTGTCTTACTGCTGCTAAGCAACTTAATTATCCAGTTGTAGTTAGACCTTCTTTTACCATGGGCGGACTAGGTTCTGGAATTGCATTTAATGAACAGGACTTAGATCAAATTGCTGGCGCAGGTTTGCGTCATAGTCCAACAACTGAGGTATTACTTGAAGAATCAATTATTGGTTGGAAAGAGTATGAGCTAGAAGTTATGCGTGATAATAAAGATAATGTTGTAATAGTTTGTAGCATTGAAAATGTTGACCCAATGGGAGTCCATACAGGTGATTCAATAACAGTAGCACCAGCAATGACGCTTACAGATGTTGAATATCAAAAGCTTCGTGACCTGTCTATCGCAATCATTCGTGAAGTTGGTGTTGCAACTGGTGGGTGTAACATTCAATTTGCTGTAAATCCAGTAGATGGTCGAATAATTGTTATAGAGATGAACCCTAGAGTTTCAAGATCCTCAGCTCTTGCTTCAAAAGCCACAGGTTTTCCAATTGCAAAAATAGCAACAAAATTAGCTATCGGCTATACCCTAGACGAAATCGATAAT
>SXGS01587627.1_pt1 | contig 19588 bp, 19 predicted proteins | sample 3174681 | NCBI WGS metagenome assembly SXGS01 (sample SAMN11356861, study PRJNA531348) | freshwater metagenome | isolation source: freshwater sample F1-80 | place: China: Fuxian Lake, Yuxi | collected 2017-12-25 | reverse complement strand
TCCGCTTTGCGTTGTGGATCAGCTCGGGCCGCGAGCGAGTCCATGTCTGCACATAGATTTTTTACTATTGCGTCGTACTCATTGGTCGAGAAGAACCTCAGCCACTCTCCGTATACCGGGTGGTCGGTCGCTGAAGGTTGGGTGGCCAAAGCTATGTCTTGGTACGTCCAAGCGCACGGGAGTATCAGAGCCATGATGCCAAGAGAGTCTGTGCGCGATGCCGTGGCGATGAGGTACGAGGTGTAGGCCAGGGTCGCAGGAGCCATCAGATGCGCATGTGGGTGTGAGGTGCCTCCAAGTTCGGCAACTCGATCTCGCAGGCGCTCATTCTCTGGGATTTCGACGTGCACGATGTTGTCGACCGCCTTGGTGAACCACATCAGTTCGTCAGCATCAATGGAGGTGGCAACGCCCAGGGATAGAGCTCTCGCGTACTCGGGTAGGTAGAGCAGATTCTGATCTATGTAGAATCGGAACGAGTTCAGGGGCAGGGTGCCATCCGCCAACTGCACAACGAAGTCATGCCGTTCCAGAGCTTGCCACCCAACAATGGTTCTTTCTTTGAGTTCAGCGCTGAATCCCACGTTCCTCCTTAGTCCCAGACTAGAAGGTTGCGACCCATTACTTGTCTTGCACGAAGACGATCCAACGCCACACCCGCATCCGAAAGGGTGTAGCAAGTATCGATCGTGCTCTTCATTTTGCCCTGCGAAGCCAATTCAATAGCGGTGACCAGATCGTTTTTGGTTGCCGCAACAGACGAAAGGATTCGGGCCTCGGAGAGAATAAGTTCAATAGGATGAAGATTGATGTTTTCTCCGGTATAGCCAATCAAGACAACCGCACCATGCTTGGCTAGGCCTCGAATACCTGCATTTATCGACGCGGATGTACCCACTAACTCGAAGAAGTGCTGGGCACCCTCGCCACCTGTTAAGTCCCGAATGCGGTCGGCAACCACCTCGTAGCCGGACTCATCCAAAACTATGGCATTGCTAGCTCCTGCTTCACGAGATAAAGCAGCGCGAGATTCGGTATCAGCTATTCCAATGACTGTTGCGCCGGCTGCCACACAGGCTTGGATGACCATGAGGCCAACGCCACCTATTCCGTTAACTACAGCGATATCACCCAAGCTGACCTTTGCCAAACGGATGGCGTGGATGGCTGTCATACCGCTGCAACTCAGCAACGCGGCTTCTTGGAAAGAGACATTAGACGGAAGCGGGACCAAGTTCCGCGAAGGGACTTGTACGAAATCCCGGAATGTGCCGTTCATGTTGAACCCCATTTGTCCTACGGGGTTTGAGCACACCTCTTCACGTCCGGATCGGCACCATTTGCATTCACCGCAGTACCAGAGGTTGTAGATCGCAACTCTATCTCCCTTTTCCACCGACGAGCCCTGCGGCGCTGACACCACCACACCCGCACCCTCGTGGCCTAAGACGAAAGGGAAAAATGGCGCCGGGATCATGCCGTCAAGGATATGGAGTTCGGTTCCGCATACACCTGCAGCCTGAACTGCGACGATCACTCCCTCATCGCCCAGTGGATCTGCCATGTCGATGACATCCAACTTTCCTGCCTCGACCAGAGCAACAGCTTTCATGCTAAACCTCGCCTCTCTTGACTTGGCACATCAACTGAGATCGACCCAGACGGTTTTCGTCTGGAGATAGGCGTCTAGTGCTTCTCTCCCGAGTTCTTTTCCAAAACCACTCATCCTGAAGCCACCGTAGGGAATTGCTGGATCGAACATTCCATAGGTGTTTACCCAAACGACACCGGCCTTGAGAGCGGCCGCCATTCGATGGGCGCGCTTCACGTCGTTCGTCCAAACACCCGAAGCGAGGCCGAAGGAAGTGTCGTTAGCCAAAGCGAGAGCCTCTTCCTCCGTATCGAAGGTGCCCACCATGGCGACCGGCCCAAAGATCTCCTCCCGCATGATGCGCATGTCAGGCCGCACATCAGTGAAGATAGTAGGTTCGACGAAGAAGCCACTTTGGAGATCAGCGCGCGTTGGGCGCCCACCTCCGATCACCGTGGTTGCCCCAGCTGACAGGCCGGATTCTATGAGCTCCAGGACACGGGTTTGTTGCTCCGCACTAACCAGGGGTCCCATGGTCGTCTCTAGATCTAACCCGTTACCGAGGTGTACCTGGCTGACCTTGTTGCTCAGGCGCCGCAGGAATTCGTCGCGAATGGACCGCTCGACGAACACTCGAGCACCTGCAATGCAGCACTGACCTTGATTCCAATAAACGGCCCCGAACGTGCCAGCGACGGCCGCATCTAGATCCGCGTCGGCAAAAATCAGACTCGGCGATTTACCGCCAAGTTCCAAGGAGATGCGCTTCATATTCGACTTGGCCGCCTCAAGAATCCTTTGTCCAGTCGAGTTTTCCCCCGTAAAGGTGATCTTGTCAACGTCGAGGTGGCTGGCTAGCGGCGAGCCTGCTGTTGGCCCGAAGCCAGTTACCAAATTTACGACGCCTGGTGGGAAGCCAACATCGTCCAACACCTGCATGAGCCGTAGAGCACTCATCGGGGTTTGTTCGGCCGGCTTTAGGACCACCGTGTTACCCGCTGCGAGAGCAGGCCCTAGCTTGTATCCGCACATAAGCAAGGGGAAATTCCAAGGGATTATAGCGCCCACAACACCCACTGGTTCACGTCGGGTGTAGACGTGGAACGGCATACCGCTTGCCGGCGTTATGGTATCGCCATCAAGTTTAGTTACCCAGCCCGCGTAGTACTGGAACAGGCCAGAAGTGAGCGGAACGTCAACCACGTTGCACTCAGAGACGGGCTTGCCGTTGTCCAGTGTGTCCAACTGGGCGAACTCGTCTTGCAACTCGGCGATCCGGGCACCAAGGTTCCACAGCAGTTCTGCGCGGCGATTAGGGGCGAGCCCCTGCCATGCGGGCAGCGCCCGGCGGGCGGCTGCCACGGCTAGGTCAATGTCCGCCGCGGTGCCAGAGGCGACCGTCCCCAGAAGTCCCCCCGTAGCAGGGTTTAAAACGTCAAACCGCTCTCCCGAGGACGAGGGCCTCTCGATCCCGTCTATGACCAGCCCGTGCTCATGCTCGAGGAAGGAGCTAACAGAGTTGAGAACCTTCATGCCTTACCCCTTCAAATATGAAGTATGAATTAAAAGATTACGAGCTCGTAGGCTGAGATAATGCATTCAAATTTAATGCAGCAGGCTACACCTGACACCGCAGGATTTTCAAGGTTCTCTGCAAAACTCCTTGACAGGCCGCCTGATACATGTAAAAGATGTAGGTTATATCTAATGTATGACTCGCACTAAGGGCCTATGAAGGGCGAGCAGAATGCCTGATGCCAGCGGCGTCTCGGTACGCGAAGTCCGTCGTGAGTACGGGTCGGTGGTGGCCCTCTCGGGTCTGGATCTGGAAGTGACTCAAAACAGTCGTGTTGGGATCGTTGGATCCAGCGGCTGCGGAAAGTCGACCTTGCTGGCTCTGATTTGCGGGCTGGAGGACCCAGATAGTGGATCCATCTCAGTTCTAGGTGCCGCTACTGCAACTGAACGACTAGCCAAGTGCGCCTGGATGCCTCAGCGGGATCTACTCCTTCCTTGGCGCACTGTTATCGGGAACGCTGCTCTGCCGCTGGTGAACCGCGGAATGTCCAAGAAAGGATCCGAGGAAAAGGTTCTACCCTTGCTTGAACGTTTTGGACTTGCGGGTTTCGAGAAGCGCCGACCTTACGAACTCTCTGGTGGCATGCGTCAGCGGGTGTCGTTCTTGCGCACACTCACGGCTGGTAAGGACGTATTGCTGTTGGACGAGCCCTTTGGCGCGCTGGACTCTATAACTCGGGCCGACGTGCAGGAATGGCTCAAGGGAGCACTTGAAATTGAGCCGCGAACCACGATCCTCGTCACCCATGATGTCGAGGAGGCGATCCTTTTGAGTGACCGAGTTGTGGTCATGTCGCCTCGCCCCGGTCGGATACTCAGAAGCTTTGATGTCTCTCTGCCGAAAACTGAGCACCGTCGCGAGACCCTGTCACTTCCGGCCTTCATCGAGATTCGTAACGAGATTCTTTCCGCCCTGGAGGCGGCATGATTGAAAGCAATTTCGAAACTGTTGCTCATTTTGTGGACGAGCGCCCGGGGCGCGGTATGGCACGGCTACGGGCCGCTGGACCCCCTGCAATTTTCCTCATAGCCATTTTGGTCATTTGGCAGTTGGCATGCACCTACTTTAAAGTTCCGGACTTCATCTTGCCGGCACCCTCGCAAATAGTCACAACTCTCGTAGTCGATTGGCAGGATCCGCTGGCAAGCGCGACATTTGTAACCTTGCAAGAGGTAGTCATCGGCTTCATCATGGCTATGGTCACCGCACTGCTCATCGCGGCAGCGCTACACATGTCCGTGACTGCGCGACGCGCGGTATACCCCCTACTTATCGGCTCTCAGACCGTTCCTATTGTCGTCATTGGGCCGATTCTGGCCATCATCTTCGGCTACACGATTCTACCCAAAGTAATCTTGGTGACATTGATCTGCTTTTTCCCTATTGTCGTCACAACGATCGATGGCTTAGCCTCTGTGGATCCACAATTGACTCGCATGATGCGCACTCTCTACGGGACACGCTGGAGTATCTTTCGCAGGATTGAGTTTCCCGCGGCCCTGCCATCTATGTTCTCCGGCATCCGGGTCGCAGCCACCTATGCTTCGATTGGTGCGGTTTTCGGTGAGTATGCGGGGAGCACCGATGGACTCGGATACGTCATGATTCTGGCCACTCCCATGCTGCAGACATCCATGGTTTTCGCGGCAATCGCCTTGTTGTCATTGATATCGATATGTCTTTTCCTGATGGTCACGCTTGCGGAACGAATTATCGTTCCTTGGGCGAAAGTTAGATGAAATTACAACTCAACTGAGAGGAGTAAAGCGCATGAAAAGTAACCGATTACTATCGGTAAGGCTTGCAGCGGTAACTGCAGTCTCGGTGCTGGCCCTCGCTGCATGCAGCAGCGGCAACACGGCAAGCTCAGAAACCTCGGCCCCTGCGGCTGGGGTGACAGCATCAGCAGAGTCCCAAGCACCTACTGAGGAGGCTGCGTGCGAATCCCTCACGCCGATGACTCTCCTGATGGATTGGTTCCCAAATCCGGATCACGTTTCCTTGTATGTCACCGAAGCGAAAGGTTACTGGGAGCAACAGTGCCTTGACGTGACGCTACAGCCTCCGTCAGATCCGGCCGATCCTCCTAAGTTGGTTTCGACGGGAAAGGTGGAATTAGGCATCAGTTATCAGCCTGAGATGTATTTCCAGGTACCCGCCGGCCTTAAGGTCCAGGCCGTGGCGGCTCTTGTCCCGACCGCTCTCAATTCCATGATGTGGCTCGAGGAAAGTTCGATCAAGACCGTTGCTGATCTCGGAGGTAAGACCATCGGTCAGCCAGGATTTGGTTCGAATCAGGCCTACTTGGACAAGATTTTCAAGGAGAACAACATCGATCCTTCAACAGTCAAGGTTGTTGTTGTCAAGACGGCTTTGTCGCAAGCTCTCACGTCGGGCGCTGCGGATGCCGTTATCGGTGTATACGGAAACATCGAGGGTGAGCAGATGAAGGAGCAGGGCTTCAACCCCGTCATCGTTCCTGTCTCCGAAATCGGTGTGCCCAACTACGATGAGCTGGTCATCATCGCGAATTCGGAGCGTCTCAAGTCCGAACCTGCTTACCAGGACATCGTCAAGAGGTTCCTGGCGGCCTTAGCCGAGGGCAACGCGGCTGCCATTGCAGATCCCACCTTCTCAGAGAAGACGATGGCTGCGATAGGTGGCGACTACGCGGGTCCTGCCCTTCCACTAATGATCGAGGCGACGCTGCCTCTTCTTGAGAACCCGAAGGGATTCGGACGAATGGATCCGGCGTCTTGGGACGCTCAGGGTGCTTTCATGTTACAGCAGGGACTAATCGAATCCACAACGCCAGCATCGGTGCTGATCACGAACGACTTCTTACCCTAATCGCCCTGGTTGGGGCCTGAGCTTGGTTCAGGCCCCAACCATTGGGTCAGCAGGCTAAACATTCGTGTAGGGAGGACTGTTCAATGTTTCCGGGAAGGATAAATCGCGAGCGCCTTCTTGAGCTCGTGCAGGAGGTCTGTCGGATACCTAGTGTCCTAGGTGAAGAGGGACCTCTCGCCGAGTTCCTGGTTTCCATCATGCGCGAGTCCGGATTCGAGGGTGCGGTCACCCAAGCTGTTCTTCATGATCGTCCGAATGCGATCGGAGAGTTGAACTTCGGCTTCGGCCCGAGGGTGGTCTTCACCGGGCACATGGACACCAAGCCGGTTTCACACGGATGGACGAGAACCACCCCCTTCTCCGGAGAGATTCTCGACGGATCCATTTATGGCCATGGGATCATGGACATGAAGGCCGCTCTGGTATGCCAGATAGTTGCAATGGAAACCTTACGCGATAGCGGCCTACCTCTGAGTGGAACCATTGCCATGGCGGCCGTATCTGACCACATGGGTGCTCAATTAGGGTCGATAGCATATTTTGGGGAGCACTCGGCGGACCTATGTGTGCTCGGTGAACTCTCGGACAACGAGATCTTCCTCGGTCATCGAGGTCGCTACTACTTCGACATTTCTGTACTCGGGACTTCTGCACATACTTGCCATAAGCCGCTCGCCGTGAATGCCAACATGCTTGCCGCTCACGCTGTAATCGAACTCGATGCGTCAAATCTAAGACCAGAGCTAGAGCCATGGGTCCAAGATCTATTCGGCTCCGAGACCTACATGTCCCCAGGGCGTGTGTATGGGGGACTGCCTCCGGGCGGACCGTCAATGATTCCGGATGAGTGCGTGATCCGTGTGGACTGCAGACCTCAGCCAGGCGTAAGTGTTGAGCAGGTCGAACAGGAGATCAAAAGGTGCCTGGACCAAGTTAAGCAACGGGACTCTCGCTTCAAAGCTGAGGTGACTCTCGCCGATGTGAAGCCGGGATACCTCGCCTCGCCGGATTCAGATGTCGTGCGCTTAATGACCGACTCGGTGCGGGCCGTTCGAGGTAAGGAACCCAGGCACTACGCGGCTGGGTGGCTTGGCGACACCGCAAGTTTCGGTCAGAAGGTGCCAACGGTGATCTTTGGACCAGGCGGAGAACCTGTTTACTGCCCGGATGAGCACTTGACCATTGAGGACATCGAAGAGGCCACTCGGGTGTATGCCGAGTTCGGTTTCCGGGCATTGAGTGGCCAGTGAGGGATTGACATGCCGCTTGATAGACCGCCCCGAATTCTTCTTGCCAAACCAGGCCTTGACGGTCATGACCGGGGAGTCAAGGTTGTAGCCATGGCGCTGCGGGATGCGGGATTCGATGTCATCTACATGGGCTTGCGGCAGACGCCCGAATCAATAATGTTGGCCGCAAGCCAAGAGGACGTCGATGCGATTGGCGTCTCGATCTTGTCCGGTGTCCATGTGGCCATCTGTCGTCGTCTTATTGAATTGCGTAACGATCGTCAACAAGATGACGTGCCGATTTTCGTGGGCGGCACTATCCCCGAGCTCGATGCGATACACCTTCGCGAGACCGGGATCGCCGAGGTGTTTCCCGTCGGGACCGACATAAACAATGTTGTCGCTCGTGTGCGAGCGATTCTCACTCTCTGCGGGAGCACCTCATGAAGAGTGACAACTCTGGGACAACAGAGTCCGGAATAGACGTTAAGCCGCTTTATACTGCAGCAGACCTGTCTGAGGGGTTCGAGGCCAGGCTTGGCAATCCCGGATATCCACCATTCACTCGCGGCCCTTATGAGGGTATGTATCGCGAACAGCTTTGGAGTATGCGTCAGTACTCTGGCTATGGGTCCGCGGACGAGACCAATCAGAGGTACAAATTCCTGTTGTCTCAAGGGCAAACGGCTCTCTCTGTTGCATTCGACCTGCCAACCCAGCTCGGGTTGGACTCAACTCACCCTCTAGCCGCCACGGAGGTCGGTCGTGTGGGCGTGGCTATCGATTCGGCGAACGACATCGGGCGTCTTTTCCAGGATCTGCCCCTTGACCAACTTTCTGTTAACTTCACTATTAACTCCACATCGCCTATTATTCTGGCCTTCTATATCGTGGCTGCCGAGCGACAGGGCGTGCCCATGGAGAAGCTTGCTGGAACTCTTCAGAACGACATTCTTAAGGAGTTTCTGGCGCGCAAGACCTTTATCTTTCCGCCAGGACCTTCTTTGCGGTTGGCATGTGATGTCATTGAGTTCTGCTCTGAGGAGTTACCGCGATTCAATCCCATTTCAATCACGGGGTACCACGCGCGGGAGGCTGGCTGCTCCGCCATTCAAGAGTTGGCCTTCACATTCGCTGATGCGATCGCCTACTGCGATGAGTTAGTCAGTCGTGGACTCTCCTTTGATTCATTCGCGCCACGCCTGTCATTTCACTTTGCCTCACAAATGGATTTTTTCGAGGAGATCGCAAAGGTACGCGCCGCCCGACGCATGTGGTTCGACCTGACAACCCGCAGATATGGTGCTCAAAAGGAGGTCTCCTCGCGTCTGCGCTTTTTCTCGGGTTGCTCGGGAGCAACTTTGACGGCGCAACAGCCGCTAAACAACGTAATTCGATCGACATTGCAGTGTCTCGCTGCCGTTCTGGGTGGGGCTCAATCGATCCATGTAATGGGATTCGATGAAGCTCTGGAGATCCCTTCGAAGAAATCGGCAACCCTTGCTCTACGTACTCAGCAGATCATTGCGCTCGAATCCGGTGTCACACGGACAGCAGATCCACTAGGTGGTTCGTACTTCATCGAATCACTAACCGATCGCATTCAGGAGGAAGCCGAAGCGCTTCTCTCCCATATTCAGGAGCTAGGTGGCGCGGTGTCCCTCATCCAGGAAGGTGTTCTGCAGAAGTGGATCGCGGACAACGCCTTTGAGGAGTCACAGGGTCTAGCCTCCGGAGAAGTGCCTCGTGTAGGTGTCAACGTATATGTAGAAGAGGAGTCCTCGGAGCCTGGTGAACTTTTCCAGGCAGATCCCGAATCAGGCGACCGTCAACGCGCCATTCTTGCCGCCCATTTGGCAGAGCGGGATCCGATATCAGTCGAAGTGGCGCTCAAAGAAATCGATCACTGCGTGGATTCCAACACCAACGTGATGGCGAGTCTCATAGCCGCTGCTAGAGCCGGGGCAACGCTGGGAGAGATATCTGAGGTTTTAAAAACTAAATTCGGTGAGTATCGGGAGCCGGTACCGTGGTAGGGGAATTGGTTGCCTCGGAGGTTCTGCCTCTGTCTGGCCTCCGAGTGTTAGACGTGACACGCTATGTCGCTGGTTCTTACACAACCATGCTTCTAGCCGCTCTCGGTGCAGACGTGATAAAAGTGGAGGACGTGTGTGAGGGTGATCCATACCGCGCGCAGGGGACTACACTAATTAATGGAGATTCTGGCCTCTTCCTCGGCTTGAATGCGGGAAAGAGAAGTCTGTCACTGGACCTTGGCCACCCTGAGGGCCGTGCAATCCTAGAACGACTCTTACTGCAAACAGATTTCTTTGTCGAGAACGCGCGCCCCGGAAGTCTAAAGAAGTTCGGATTGGACTTTGATTCCGTTCACGTGAAATTCCCTGAGATCATCTACGTGTCAATCTCGGGGTACGGAAGTACCGGGCCGCAGTCGTCAAAGGGTGGATTTGATCTAATCCTTCAGGCTGAATCTGGGATTATGAGCGTAACAGGCGAGCCCGACGGTACCCCCACCAAGGTGGGAACTCCCCTCCTCGACATCGGAGCCGGAGTCTCCGCCGTTACGGGAGCTCTTGCAGCACTCTATTTGCGTGAGCGAACCGGTCGCGGCACTCAGGTGTCATCCTCGCTACTGAGTTTCGGCCTTGCCACGTTTGCGAGTACGGTGACCACGAGTTTGGCCCTTGGAAGCTATCCGACCCCGCTTGGTAGTCACTCGCCGACGTTCTCGCCTTACGGAGCATTTCGGACCGCCGATGACTACATAGTTCTAGCGGGAGCTGGGAACGATCGCCTGTGGGTCAAACTGTGCGAGGTGCTAGGCCTCCCTGAATTACTCGCGGATCCGCGATTTGCGTCTAACGGCGATCGCGTGCGTAACCGCGAGGCACTAACAGTGAAGCTGGAAGAGGCACTTGTCTTGCGACCCGCATCCGACTGGCTGTCAACCTTGGAGGTCGAAGGAATACCGTCCGCGAGAGTGCGTTCCCTTGAGGACGTCCTGTTATGGGAACAGGTCACCGCCATGGGCTTATTGGAGGATCTCAAGCCCAGCTTGGGTGAGTCGTACACGGTGGTCGATCCTCCTTTCACGGTTGACGGTCCACTTCATTACCGGATCCCGGCCCCCCGCTTGGGAGAACACACCCAGGAGGTGTTGAGCGAACTTCATTACTCGATTGATCAGGTCGCCGCTCTGGCTGAGGCTGGAGTCATTAGGACCGGTGCCAAATGATTGACGCGAAAAAGATCGTCATTGATCGAACGAAGGAAATCGCCTGCATACCCGCTCCTACCTTTGCCGAGCAAGATCGCGCAGTCAGGATCCGGAATTGGTGGATGCAGGACGGGATCACAGACATCGCCACAGATGAGGTCGGCAACCTCCTTGCGCAACTGCGACCGGGGGCGCATGGGTCATCTGAATCGATACTCATTTGCGCGCACATGGACACGGTATTCGCTGCCGATGTCACTCATGCCACACGGTGTGAGGGTGACTTAATCGTCGGCCCCAGCGTTGCAGATGACTCGGTTGCCCTCGCCGCATTGAGCCTGCTCGAGTCCTGCCTTCCTAGAAAAACTTATCTATCGGTCTGGATTGCCGCGACAACGGGCGAGGAGGGACTGGGGAATCTATCGGGCATAACCCACCTCCTCGAAAACTTCCACTCCCCGATTGCGGCCGTGATCGCCCTCGAAGGCAACTACCTAGGCCGAGTAAATATTACCGGTGTGGGTTCTGTTCGAGGTAGAGTCGAAATCTCCGGGCCGGGAGGACACTCCTGGGAGGAACCCAAGAATCCGAGCGCTGTTGAGTCAAGTGCACTTTGCATTACCGAAATTCTTCGAAAGTGTGGAGAGATTCAGGCTTCCGCTCGCAGCAAGGGCACCGTGAATGTGGGAAGAATTGTCGGTGGGGAATCGGTCAACTCACGCGCGCTAACGTGCGCATTTGACTTCGAAGCTCGCAGTGAAGATCCAGTTCTCTTAGCCACCCTTGAGCGAACGATACGAACACATGTTGAAGCTCTAGTCTCTCGAGAAAAAGTGGATGTAACGTGGATGGATCTGGGTCGCCGCCCGGCAGGTGGCATCAAACCTGATGACCCCCTAGCGCTAATTGCCGCAACTTCACTGAACAAGCATGGAATAACTCCGTCTTTCACGGCAGCAAGTACAGATGCGAATGCGGCTTACGCGCGAGGAATACCAGCGATTACGCTCGGTGTCGCTTTTGGTGGTGCGACGCACACAGAGCTGGAGTGGATTGACAGGCGGTCGGTCGGCCGCGGGATAGATGCTCTCTGCGACACCGTGGAGCGCTTAGCCGAAGGAGGGTGGTAGGTATGCGCGCTGGGGTTGCTCTACAGCCAGTCGATGATCCGCAAATGTTCCGAGAATTCGTTACTGAGATTGACGCACTCGGATTTGATAAATTGTGGCTGACAGATTCATCACTTCATGCGCGTTACGTCTATTCGTACCTCACCCTCGCCTCAACGTGGGCGCCGAGGCTGCACTTGGGAACTGCTGTGACTAATCCGCTCACTCGGCACCCCGCCGTGACTGCGATCGCGGCCTCCACACTTGACCTAGTCTCAGAGGGGCGATTCACCCTAGGGATAGGAGCAGGTGACCGCCCTCTGCTGAGCCTCGGCCTCAAGCCAGCACCCCTCGGAGTCCTCGAGAGATCGATCCTTGATATTCGGCGGCTCTGGGCGGGTGAGACGGTCACTGACGACGGACCCAATTTCCAGCTTCAAGATGCCCACTTCCGATTTCCATCAGGGGTAGGAATTCCGATCTACATCAGTGCCAGCGGGCCGGCGACGCTGCGGATGGCGGGACGCATTGCCGACGGCGTGATACTACTTTGTGGCTTAGATTCAGATGTTGTTTCTTGGGCTCTAAGCCGTATAGACGAGGGTGTTTCTGAGGCTAATCGATCCAGTCGGCCCCAGGTGGCCATCTTCGCCTACGGGGCGGTTATCGATGACTCGGTGGAGGCCATGCGATCGGCGCGGACCATCGCTGCGTGGTTCCCTCAGACGGTACCCCAACTGTGTGAAGTCGCTGGGCTCTCATCAGACATAGTGGCGAAGGTACAACAGTCCTACCAGGGCGGGGAATTTCAGGAGGCCGAGACCGCCGCCGCGCTTTTGCCCGTTGATTTCGTCAAGCGAATGGCGCTGTACGGTGGTGTTGACGAGGCACGGGAGCACATCCGCAACCTAACATCGGTGGGGGTGGATTCGATCAACGTATTTCCCTTGGGTACAGATCGGATGGCGACTATTCGCGGATTTGCAGAGGCTCTAAAAAAAGAAGGTATGCTGCAACAAGATGAATCACGACAAAAACGATGACAAAACAGGTAGAGATTCAGAGGCATCGTCAACTTTGGCAGATCGTGTACGAAGCAGTTCGCAAGGACATCATTGAGTTGCACCTTGCCCCGGGTTGTCACCTTAGAGAGGCGGAACTTGCGGAGAGGTTTTCGGTCAGTAAGACGCCCGTGCGAGAGGCATTAGCGCAACTCAGCAAGGATGGCCTTGTCGAGATTCTTTCCTACCGCGGGGCAGTCGTTACTGGATACACGCACGTTGATTTGGCTGAGATCTATCAACTTCGCGAGATCTTGCAGGGCGCATGTGCTCGCGAGGCAGCACAATCCATGGCAGTCTCCGACGTCGCGGAGCTCGGCAAGATCGTCCGGATAAGCAGCGAGTGTCTTGCGGGTGATCGCGTGGAGTTGCTGCCAAACCTTTTTGAGTCCTTCGATGACCTCATCTATCGACAGACACGCAACCAGAGAGTTCTTGACCTCCTTGACTACCTCGACGCACATTTGAGGCGTATTGGAAACCTAACCGTGGGCATACCAGGACGGCTAGACAAATCAGTTCAGCAACACTCAGAGATCTACGACGCTATTGCAATTCGAGACCCTGAAGCAGCGGAGAACGCAATGCGCTTCCATATCCGAAGCGTCCTCGCTGACCAGATGGCTACATTTGACATTGACTGACTAAATCGGAACCGGGAGTCGGTTCTGTAACAGAGGCGGAGGGCGTAATGGCTGGTCGCACTATTATCGATAAAGGCATCATCGTAACGATCAACGACGGGAATCAGATCCACTTCGGTGGTCATGTTGTTCTCGATGGGGACCGGATAACTGCCGTCGGAGTGGACTCTTTCAGCGGAGAGATCGGGTTGAACGATCGAGTTATTGACGCTACCGATTGCATAGTCATGCCAGGTCTTGTTGATCTTCACTATCACACGGCCCTTGCTAAAGGATACAGCGATCATCTCCCCCTTTGGGAGTACCTGGATGCCTGCTGGTACCCGATAATCCGAGCACTCGACCCGGAAGCGGCGTACTGGGCGGCGCTCGCGAGCTATGCAGAATCGATCAAGGGAGGTGTCACAACCGTAAATGACATGTACCGCCAACTGGGCAGCTTGGCGCAAGCAGCCGAAGACATAGGCATGCGCGCAGTCTTGTCCAATGACGTTGCCCTACCTGAGCACAATCTGGACACTCTGGAAGATAACCTCCGCGCGTATGAGGAGAATCACGGTAGGGGTGATGGCCGAATCGAAGTCTATGTAGGGATCGAATGGCTCCCTCTTGGCAGTCCGGAACTACTCCGAGATGCTCGCCAGTTGGCGGACCAACTCAAAACTGGCATACACATCCACTTGAATGAGTCTCTGACCGAAGTGGAGGACAGTAAGAAGAGGTTCGGTATGAGGCCGACGGAGGTCGCTTACGAAGCAGGTCTCTTGGGGCGAGATTGCATTGCGGCCCACTGCGTTTGGCTGTCCGACTCGGAGATCGCTCTTATGAAGGCCACAAACACGCAGATTTCCCACAACCCCTCCTCCAACGCGAAACTCGGCAATGGCATAGCCCGCCTACCCGAAATGCTTGCTGCGGGCCTCAACGTCGGACTCGGACACGATGCGGCCGAATGCAACAACAGCCGAGACCTGTTCCAAGTCATGAAATTCGCAGCTGTCATTCATCGTGCGAACCGAGTCGACTCCAGTTTGCAACCGGCAGACGAGATCGTGCGGATGGCCACATGGAATGGGTCTCAGGCTTTGCGTCATGAGGGTGGGCAACTAGCCGCTGGGAAAAAAGCCGATCTGATCATCATCGACACGCTCACTCCTATGTTCACACCCCTACTGCAGGGAGACCCAGCACACGTGTTGTCTCATCTGACATACGCCGCCAACGGCAGTTGCGTACGAACCACGATCATTGACGGTCGGATCGTGATGGAAGACCGTCAGCTCAAATTCGTGGATGAGGCCAAGATTGTCCGCGAGGCAAACCTTGCCTTCCAGCGTGTGCATGCACGCATCTCGTGATTGTCCGCGTCCATGAGTGAAAACATACTGATCCCTGAGATCACTGTTTCCCGGGTCTTGGATCAGTGCCTCGGACTGCGTAAGGGTGAGGAGGTTGTCCTCCTAACAGATGAAGGCACAGACTCCTCGGTGGTGGACGCCCTGCGTCGAGGGGTGGAATCACGTGATGCGGTCTGTCTCGTTCTATCTTTGGAGCGATTTTCCAGGCCGGGATCTGAGCCTCCTGCGCCGGTAGCGAGCCTCCTCGAGGCTGCTGACGCGGCAATAGAATTAACGTCGACCTTCATTGGTAGCAGTCAGGCCCGCCAGAGGGCCACTCTCTCAGGTACCCGGTACCTCGCGATGCCGGCGATCGAGGCGGACACATTTCGAATCGGTGGGCCACTTGATGTCAATTTCGAGGCACTTCGACCCACGACAGAGAAGGTCGCCCGCGCGTGGGAGGACTCATCCACGTATCGATTCCGAACAGCTGCCGGTACGGACCTCTCAGGCTCGGTCGAAGGGCGCAAGGGTCGATCCCTACACGGCATTGCAATTTCCTGGGGCGCATATATGGCCCCTCCTGATATTGAATCTGGAACTGCACCCGTGGAGGGGAGCAGCAACGGTGTTGTTGTAATCGATGGTGACTTCCTTTTCATGGGTCGCGGTCCCCTTAACGGACAGGTCGCTCTCCACTTCGAGAGCGGCCTCTTGGTCGGGATCGAGGGTGCGGAGGGTCATCGGTTGAAGGACATGATGGATTTGTGCGCGGATCCCCTGATGACGAATTTGGCAGAGATCTCTGTTGGATTGAACCCAAACGGACGCGTGTGCGGAGTACCGATGGAGACCGAGTCGACCCTGGGATCGGGTCACATAGCCTTGGGGAACTCGATCGCCTATGGCGGATCCGTGGCCGCCATCGCGCATCTGGACTGCGTCTTTCGCGACGTGGTGCTTGAACTCGACAATCGTCCGATTCTTGAAAAGGGGAGGCTGGTGACATGACCGGAAGGAAACTCGTACTGGGAGACCCGGTTATCGCTCTAGGCGACCAAGCAATCATCCGTGACGGGGCACTGATCATTGAGGGCAAGCGCATCACGGCGGTGGGACCCCGGGTGGACTTGGAGAGGCAGGGACCATTCACGGAGGTCCTTGGTGGAGCGGACTCGATCGTGATGCCAGGTTTCATAAACTGCCACTACCACTCGGAGCTCGCTGGAGGCCCCGGCCTATACCAGTACATATTCGAGATCGCCAACGTCTACGTTCAGGGTGGGTACGGACCCATTAGAGAAGACGATTTGCAAGATTTGATCCTGCTGGGCCTCATCGCGGCGATCAAGGGTGGTCAGACCTCGACTCTTGACATGTACTATGGGCGCCCGGCACTGCCTCTTTTCGGGACAATCCCTGCTCTCGAGGCTTATCGAGCGATCGGCATGCGAACGGCTTTCGGCTTGGTTTCGCGCGACCAAAACGTATACGCACACCAGCCCAATGAGGAGTTCTTGAAGGGTCTTCCCGCCGGCCTAGCAGCCGAAATCAAGAAGTCACCGATGGGGTACGCGTGGCCGATTCCCGACGTCATGTCCGCGTACGACACCCTCGTCCGTGACTGGGATGGAAGGGACGGCCGATTTCGTGTTGTCCTTGCCCCAGACTGGACCCCGGCATGCTCCGACGATCTATATCGGCTGTGCCGCCGCAAAGCTGATGAGGATGGAACTGGGATAGTTTCGCACGTCCTCGAGACGAGGTCGGAGATGATGTGGAATCTCGAAACTTACGGAATGCCTGCCCTGCAACGTCTGAAGAATCTTGGCGTCTTGGCTCCAGACATGACCTGTGCCCACTTCGTGTGGGTCACCGATGCTGAACTATCGATCTTCGCGGACAGCGGCGCCGTGGCGTCCAACAACCCGGGCTCAAACCTAAGGCTGTCGAGTGGCATTTGCCGAACCCGGGACATCATGGCGACCGGAGGCCGTGTGGCTTTCGGCACCGATGGGATCTCTTTCAGTGATTCAGAGGATATGTTCACGGAACTTCGACTTGCCTGCTACCTGCAACGTTTCCCACGTGACTTCGACGTAGTTCGGCTGGACTCCGAGGAGGTCTTCCGGGCGGCGGCCGTGAATGGGGCTCGGGCCATCCGCCAAGAAGAGGGACTGGGTTCACTTACCGAGGGGAAGCTGGCTGACCTGCTCATCGTGAATTCTCGGCGTATCCTCTTCCCCCCAGGTCGTTACGAGAGCGAGCCGATACTCAATGTGATTCTTGATCGTGCGCAAGCGGTTGATCTTCAGCACGTGATGATCGACGGTGAGGTGGTTATGCGGGATCGTGTCATCACCACCATTGATGAAGTGGCAGTGATGAATCGAGTCGCCGAAGCTGTCGAGAAGCGTATCTATCGCCTGAGTCCAGAGGTTAAGCGTTGGATTGAGTTGGGTGATGCGGTTATGCCGAACGTTGTGGACTTCTACAAGCGCTGGTACTCAATACCTGGGGAGCCAGCACACGCCTACAACACCCGTTAAGTGCTGATGGAGAGCCTATGAGAATCGATGCCCACACCCATATTTTGAGCCTCGCCGAGGATGCGGAGTTCACGGCAGAGTACGGCCGTGAAGGTTCCCTTTGCATCTACCGCAGTCTCGGCATGCTGCCAACGCACCGCCTGCCCACGGAGGGTGAGTGGGAGAAAAGTGGCTTCTCACGCAAGGGGTTCCCTGTGATTGGACCGCAGGAGAGCATCCGCGACCATCCAGGATTCGACAAAATTGTTGTCCTCGCGGTATCCCCCCAGTTTCTCGAGGGAGAGATGATCGGGACTGTGGATGCATACGGCATCACAGGGGTGCCTGGACCATCAACACCAGAGAAGTGCAACGACTACATCGCTGCCGTGGTTCAGAGTAATCCCGATGTATTTATCGGTTTCGCTTCCGTGAATCCAAACTTCCGTGGACCGAAGAAAGCAGTTCAAGAGTTGGAACGAGCTGTCAACGAGCTTGGACTAACCGGCCTAAAGTTATATCCGATGTATCAGGACTGGTCCCCAACCGACCCGGTTATTGCATTTCCGGTCTTCGAGAAAGCGGAGGAGCTCGGAATTCCAGTGCTTGTGCACCAGGCTGGATCTACCCGAGTGGACGCACGCATGGAGCATGCCAACCCAGTATTACTTGATGCGGCGGGGCGACATTTCCCGGATATGCGACTGATCATCGCGCACTGTGGAATTCCATGGATCCATGAAGCGCTCTTTATGCTCACGAAACATCCCAACTTCTACACGGAGATTAGTTATCACATAGCAACGGTTACGCGCGAGGGCCTGTATCGTTTTCTCTTGGATGCCAAGCAGTTCTTCGTGCCGTTGGAGAAGATCTTTTTTGGAACTGACTATCCAGGCTTCCTATACGACCCTGTCCACTTGAGTGAGAAACTAATGACAGTTAATGAGGAGGCGCTACGAATGGGCACGCCTGAGATTCCTCAACACGAACTGGAGGGGATAATGGGTGACAACTTCGCCCGACTACTGGGGCTAATTCCGGAGTAAGGCTCCTGCCCGTCACCTGGACCAAGCACCCGCCGATGCGCAGGTGCACAACCTCGTCAACACCAGCAGCGCGTTCTTATCGATTGGCATCGAGGGTTACGGCATCCCGGTGCTCGAGGCCATCCGTTTGGGCACCCCCGTGCTTTTTGACGGTAGCCAACCGGCCGGTGACCTAATGGCCGGGCGTGGGGCCCGCCGGGTCGCTGCGGGCGGCGTGGCCGAGCTGGCCCAGATGTTCACCGACTTCAGTGCCCCGGGGGCGTTGGCGGGCCTGCGGGCGGAGCTGGCGCCGGCGGCGGTGCCGACCTGGGGTAGTTTTGCCCGTGGGGTGGTGGCGGCGGCGCAGCGGCGGTAACCGCCGATCGCTGGGTGCGTGCGATTTGGTCGTGAAAATCGATGAATCCCTCTGTGTCAGGCTTGTCGTGAGTCATTGGTGACGAGCAAGGCCGGTGCGTAAGTGACGGTGAGTGTGGGGTTCACGGTGGAGCAGATCCGCGAGTTTGTGCACGAGTATGAGTTTCAGCCGCATGGGGGCAAGGCGGTGTGGCTGGCTGCGCAGGGTGTGTCGTATGGCCGCTTGTTGCGCTGGCGCACGTTGGTGTTCGAGGGCGACTTGAATCATGGGCTGATTCCGCGGCAGGGTGTCCCTATGACGATGCATCAAGGTGGTCGCAGGTCGCTGGAGCGGCAACGCGCCCGGGAGCGGGCGGCGCAGGAGGCGGAGGTCGCGAGGCTGGCTGCGCGCGTGAAGGAACTTGAGGCGGTGAATGAGTCGCTGGGAAAAGCTATCGGGCTCTTGCATCAGATGAGCGAGCAAGAGCCCGACGAGACTCCGAACACGAGCGATGCGCCCGCTTCCTGAGGGCGGAGAACACGCTGGTTGCCGAACTCGTGGCTGCGATCGGCTCTCAGCGCAAGGCACTGGAAGTGGTGGACCTGTCCCGGGCGACGTGGCGTTACCGCTGGCATCCGCGTGCACGCGTGGTCGATCCGGTGTCGCAGCGTGAGCGCGCGTATCCCTCAAGGATCGACCGGCAGGACCGCGAGGCGATCGCCGCGCTCATCCAGACCGGCTGGGGCGACGGCGTGTCGGTCGATCACTCGTTCGCTACTGCGTGGGACGCTGGCGTCGAGGCGGGTCCGCGCCACTCATGGTGACGGATCGCCGGGGCGATCAAGGACCAGTCCGCGAGTCCGGTTATCCCTGCACGCAAAAACGGTGTCTCACGCAACCGGCGCGAGGCACCGGTCCTGATCGCCCGCGCTCCGATGGATGTATGGAGCTGGGACAGCGCAGACCTGCACGGCCCGTGGTGGGGCGTGTCGTTTAAGGCCTACTCGGTTATTGACATCTTCTCCCGCAAGATTGT
>SXGS01765514.1_pt1 | contig 19598 bp, 11 predicted proteins | sample 3174681 | NCBI WGS metagenome assembly SXGS01 (sample SAMN11356861, study PRJNA531348) | freshwater metagenome | isolation source: freshwater sample F1-80 | place: China: Fuxian Lake, Yuxi | collected 2017-12-25 | reverse complement strand
GAGTGCCTACCTGCCAGGATTGACCCACTCGCTTGCGCATCGGGCTTGTATTGGTGAAAACCATTCTGCCGCTCGCCTAACATAACGGAGGCAAGTGTCACGCGGCAATCGTTTATGTCAGTAGGGGAACGATCCGAGATACGTTGGCACTTTCGCGAGGAGTCCGTTATGTCCGATACCAATTGTATGGAACGAGCCACACTGAAGAGCTATCTCGCCGGTAGCGTCGACGAGCCTCTGATTAGTGAAATTGAGTCGCATTTGTCGATTTGCGAGGCTTGCGAACGCACCGTGATCGAACTCGCGTCCGACCCGGATACTCTGGTCGAGTTGGTGCATGGCATTGCGACTCCTTACGGGACTGGTACATCGACGAGTGACTTAGCCACGCTGAATCCGCCATCCTCGGTCTCAAATTCGTTAGGGTCTGGGGCGAAGTCCGTCGAGCAACCGAGCGTGATCGCACGCGCTGTTGATGCGGCTCGCAACTTGCTTTTGCGTCCGGCAGTCTTGCCGAATTCCAACATCGGACAAATGTTGTGCATTGACGCTTATGAAATCATGCGATCGCTTGGCCAAGGTGGCATGGGGACCGTCTATTTGGCTCGTCACCGTCAACTGGGAAAGCAAGTCGCGATCAAAGTGCTCCCCGGTTCCATCGCTGGCAAGCCAGACTTGGTGAACCGTTTCTTGCGCGAGATCAAAGCGGCTGGACGCTTGAATCATCCGGCCATCGTCAGCGCCACAGATGCGGGACAGGAAAATGGTATTCACTATTTGGTGATGGAGTACGTTGACGGGCTCGACCTCAGCCGCGTTGCTCGATTGACAGGTCAGTTGTCGATTGCCGATGCCTGCGAAGTGGCTCGACAGGCCGCGCTGGGGTTGTCGCACGCTCATGCCGAGGGAGTTGTACATCGCGATATCAAGCCATCGAACTTGATGCTCGACTCCACTGGCCACGTCAAGATTCTCGATTTTGGATTGGCGCAAATTAATTTGTGGGACGAAGCTGCGGCCGAGCTGACGACCGTTGGCCAATTGATGGGAACGCTGGACTACATGGCCCCCGAGCAAGCCGAACGATCAGGAGCTGTCGACTACCGCGCCGACATTTATTCGCTGGGGGCAATGCTCTTCCGGTTGATTTGTGGTCGAGCCCCGATGGCGGCGGCACCGAACATGTCGCTGCTGGAAAAAGTTCGCATGTTAGCTGAACAAAGCCCTCCGCGACTGTCATCATTGCGCCTAGATGCACCTGAGGAACTGGTTCGCGTCGTCGCTCAGCTACTCAGTCGCGATCCGGCGGAGCGACCAGCTAGTGCGGCTCACGTCGCCGAGTTGCTCGCGTCTTTTTGCGGTTCGTCGAATCTCCGCGGGCTGCTCGATCAAGCTCATTCTGCGGCGGCCTCGCGTGAATCAGATGAGGCGATCGTACAGCCCATCGCTCAAGCTGTCGCGGTTCGTCCAGCTCAACCATTTCGTCAAGACAAGCCACTCCGCAGTCGATGGTCCAGCGGAATCGTCGCGGCATTGTCACTGCTCCTGTTCGTCCCAGCCGCCGCTGGAATTTTGATCACGCTCGAATATCAGAAGGGGCAGTTAGTGATCAAGTCCGATTCAGCGGACGTGCAAATCAGAATTGCCAAAGGCGGGCAAGTCGTCAAGGAACTGACCATACAATCCGGTTCCAGCGAATCAACACGACTGCGCGCTGACAAGTACGAAATCACGCTTGCGTCTCCAAGCAATTCCATTTCTCTCGACAAGAACACATTCACCATCCGCAACGGCGAAACGGTAGTGGCGACGGTAACGCAAGTGGACAAGAGTGAGCCAAAGAATTTGCCACCCAAGCTGTCCGAAAAAAAACAAACAAACGTTGGCGATGAGAGATTTGCGCAGGAACTTGTCAATCGCTTCGGCGGAGTTGTGCCTCTCACGGCAAGCACACCAGGCGCTAAGCAGCTTCTCTACAACCGCGTCTCGCTAGACGAATGGCTTGAGATTCTGCGCACGGATCGAAGCACAAAATCGCAACAAGACGCATTGGCGGCGATTAGCGCCCTTATGGATGATCCAGGTACTGCCGCTCAGATCACGCCGGTACTTTTGGAAATATTGTCATCGCTGATCACACTTCGCGAGGATTCAGCTACGGAGTTTTTGGCCTTGGAGATCCTTCGAAAGGCACATCCAGGCAAGGCATACTTCAAATTGATTGCTGGGGAATTGTCTAAACATGGGGAGAATTACGACCTCCACTTGATCCGCCGTATTAACTTGTCAAAAACCGCCGATTCGAACGACGTTGAGCCATTCTTCTCACAGGCGCTGGCGCTCACTTCGGACAGTTCCACGGAGACTCGTGACGCTGCGGTAAAGTACGCAGTCGCATTGGCGAAGAGTGACGAACAGCGGCAACGAGTAGTCGACATGCTGAAAAGCAACCAAATCGCGCGCATCGCCTATTTTTGCTCGACAACTTTGGACAGGTTCCCACCTTTCGTTCGCCCGCTGCGCAAGTCGGCGGTCATCGAAGCATTCCAGGACTTGACGATCGATCCGCATTCGGCAGTCCGCTCAATTCTTGCGGTCAGTGAATATCCAACCATCCCAAATATCTCGGCAACAATTGAAACGCGAATGCAAGGGCTAATTGGTGACAAAATTCGGGTGAGGCTTATGCATCCCGTTAGAAGCGTGGAGGACGCTAGGTCAAGATTTTTCGCCATGAATCATCTTTCAATAAACCATTCAATAACTCCTGAAGCTCTCATTTCGTCCGAGATGATTGAATTGCTCGACTTGGCTGTTGCGAAAAATGTTGTGGCGGATCTTCAACCTGTGTTGCGAAAGTTGGCCGACTCGAACCAGTCGGGCCAGTTTTCTAACACGGATTTTCTCAATTTATCTGACCAACTTGAACTACAACACGTCCACGCGTCATTCATTTGGCCAAGTCTAGAATTGCGGAACAGTAGCGACCGAAACACTAATGAATTGCTCGCTTGGAACGAAGCATCTCCCGAGTTGCGGATGCAATACTTGATCTCAGCGTACGCTCGATCACTGTTGATGGATCCCGCACCAAAACCTGACAACACGGATCAACCGGCCTCGGCGATTGAAAAAGAGAAATCGGGTTCCCCAATCAATAAGCCAGCTAATCCGTCGGACGACTCGAACAGCAAGAATCTGCGTCAACCAGAAAGTGCTAAGCCCCAAACCGATACTTCTCAGTCGCGAAGTCCCGATGCCCTAAATGTCCCGATTTACGGCGGCAAAACGCTGGATCAATGGGTCAATCTATTCGAACGAGATCGCAATGATGCTGCCAGAAGTGATGCGCTGGTCGCAATCGGCGAACTGGCGCAGGGCTCACGCAACCGTGGTTTGACTGAGAAACTCATTTCAATTCACTCACAGCGATTCCCCAGAAGCGTGTCGACTTCCGCAAGACATCCGATGGCAATCGACGTAGAACCGTCGCATGACATGTATGATCCCAATCGAGTTTCGCTGAACGTGCAATTGTGGCGCGCGATTAAGAAACTCAATACACCCGAAGTCGTCAGCGAAATTCTGATCAATAGGCTGCTGACCACCAACGATGCATCCACTAAACATTGGTTGAGTGTTTTCATCTCCGAATATGTATTTAATTTCGATAATCCGCAGTGCCAAGTTATCGAAAATTGGCTGCTGAAGCCTGAAAATGTATCTAACTTTGACCGCAATGCTGCCGAGCGAATGCGCGAGTTCTTGCTCAAAGCTCTGTACTCCCGCAAGACTATCAGTGACGAAATCATTGGGCGCACCATGGACTCGATTCAAGCGCATCCAAATCTCGGCCTCTACGACGTTTTGACCTGCGCTCCAGCGAGGGACACCAGGAATATACGTACCTTTGATCCGACAACCTTGAAAACGGAATTGGCTATCGAAGACTACTTGGCTCGCTTGGCTATCAAATATCTTACCAGCGATGAAGACCGACCTGAGCTGCTCACAGTTGCTGCTTGCCGCATCGCATCTGGTAACGGGATTTCACAGGTCGAACGTGAAAAACTGGTCGAAGCACTCCGCAAGCGACTTTCGCGTTTGGTCAATAACAGCGAACGACGTTGTCAAATTGTCACGGGAAAAAACGTGACAGTTGCTCGTCGGATCATCGGTTTGCCAAAATTGCCATCCACCAACAGCGTTCCAAGCGAGCAGACGAGGTCGGGTTCTGTAACCGGAAGCGTCGGCACGCGATTCGTCAATTCTGAGCTGTTGTCGTATTTGGCGCTCGTCGAGCGATTAGGTGCCTGTAATGAACTGGCACAGGAACTAAGTAATCTGTTCCAGAAAACCCACGACGCACAGTTTGCGGTGCGAGTCGCCGAGCTAAAAGAGAATGTGTCGTCGCCAGAACTAGGCTTGCTTATCACTTGGCCTGTGGATCAAGATTCGATCGATAAATTGCCTGGATTGCTCAAGGCAATTCCTCGCGAAATTTGGAACGACCGAATGATGTTTGAAATATTTCACCAATTCTTGTTGAAACTCCCATCCAGTTCCGATCCGATAATCGCCAAATCACTCGATCGATATGTGAATAAAGTTAACGTGCTCAGTTGGGACAAGGACTACGATTTTCGAATATCGGCCAGCGAGGCTCCAGCGCGTATGCGGCAAGGTAATCAGCTCGACAGTTCGCTGGACGAAAACAGCGATGGCTTTCTCGATCCCGAGGAATATACAGCGGCTGTCAAGAAGTTGTATTCTGAGCCCGCGAATTCATCGCTGAAATTACCTCCTTCTTCACGAAATCCACGCGAATGGGCAGCACAAATTGTGCGCAGATATGACAAGAACCAGGATGGTCGTTTAACATCCGACGAGTGGTCTTCGATGGTTGTCAAACCTGATGGTGCCGATACAAATCAGGATGGTGCGATTACTGTGGAAGAGTATTCGCAGTTCCGTGAATCAATGCGCAATCGGTAAACGATCGACTGTTGTTTCGCAAGAATTCGTGCCGTTGCAACGGCAAAGACAATCTGGGGGGCACCTTCCCAGGCGCCCCCCAGTAAAACCGAGTACAACTGCCCCTCGAAGTGTACTCGATCTGCCCCTAGAGGCATTTTTATGATCGATTCTTTTGCCTTCATTTCTCATGGCGAAAAGTCGCCATTTTTCAATTTTTGAAACTATGCGGTGACAAGATGGTTGGCAACTCGACCAACGAACTGAACGATACAGAACCTGGAATATGCCTACGCTGGTAAAAAGTGAACCGATGGCGCTAGCCACGGGCGTCGAAGGAGTTGCGACGCAATCAACGCATGACGTTCCAACATCTAATGATCCAGTCCATCGAATTGCGATTACCCGCTCAACTCCTCCGATGCGCGTGGCTAGCGCCATCGGTTCACTTTTTACCAGCCCAGCATAAGCCTCTAGCTTGTCGAATTAGCATCGGACATTACCAATGTTGACAAGCTGGAAGCTTGTCCCACGTTCGCTAGACCGCTATTAATCGTTGGGCGTTTTCACCGAGAATTGCAGCAACTGTGCGATCATCCAAGTTGGATTCGTACAATTTGATCAGCGCCGTTTCGAGAATGAACATCGGTGCATGCGAACCCATTAGAATTCGGTCGGCTCCGATTTTCTGAACTAGCTTGGCGATTCCATCGGTTCCTTCTACGCGGGTTGTATCGAAACTTACCTGTGGACAAGCCGCCAGTTCTGCAACGTTTGCGGCCGTCAATTTGTGATTCAGCAACTGAACTTGCACGCGCGGAGCTCGGCCTACGGCGGAAACGAGCGGCGTCAAGGCGACATCGGCCGCCTGCAAGCGAGGATGCTGAGTGCGCCGATCTTCCATAGAGACGCAGATCTGCACCAACAAATTGCGGTCGGCGGCAATCTGCAGCAAGCGTACCAGCCGTGCATCGTCCAGCGTGTAGTCATGGTAGTTCGGGTACAAACGAATGCCGCGCATGTGGTGTTGTTCATCGCATCGTCGCACATCGTCTTCCCAATCAGGCAAGCCGACATTGATCACTCCGATAGGCAGCAGTGTGCTTTTGCCGTCCTCAGCGCAAGTCGTGGTCAATCGTTCGTTAACGCCTGCCACATCGCGATGCAGCAAACCTTCGAAACTTGCCACCCAAGCTTGCCGAATATCCAGCGACGCGAATTTGGCTGTTAAGTCTTGCGGAGAATCGTAGGGCAATCGGCGAAATGGCCACTGAAACAAATGAGCATTCGTATCGACAGTAGGCCAAGGACGCGCCGTCGTCGCGAGGCCGAGCGAGTTGGATGCAGCCGTTTGTTGATCAGTTTCGTTGGTTGATTGTCCGCTGGCCCAAGTTGCCAGCGCAGAACCAGCGATGGCACCGCCAACTAGAGTCCGCCGGGATATGACGTTCATAGCGCCCTACGAATAAAAGAAGCGAGTGATGTGGTAGAAAACTGGAGCAGCAAAGCACAACGAATCGATGCGATCCAGTACGCCGGCATGGCCCAGGACCAGCGTACCGTAATCATTGACGCCTCGATCGCGTTTGATGGCACTCATCGTCATGCCACCAAACATTCCCATGACCGCGACCACCATGCTCACGCAAGCTGCCTCCCAAATCTCAAAAGGTGTGACCCAGCATAACATCGCACCGACCAAACCGGTCAAGAGTGTTCCGCCCATGAACCCCTCCCAATTTCGACTGGTACTGATGTCCTTGGCGATCAGTTTGTTGCCAGCCAACTGCCCCCAAGCCCATTGAAAAACTTCGGAGAGCTGAGTGAGCAAAATAAAAAAGAACAGCAGTCCAGCCGGGCTGCCCGCCCAATCCGAACCATCGCTGCGTCTTAAATCGAGATCCAAAATTGCTGGCGCGTAACTGAGCGAATAGACGCAGATCAGCAAGCCCAACTGAATCTGAGCCGATCGTTCGAGAAATCGTTTGTGATCACCGGCAATGGCAATGCGCGCGGGGATAAACAGCGATGCATACACGGGAATCATGATGCTATGTAAGCCATAGAAATCGATAGCCGATCCGTTGGGCCATGTCAGTGAAGTGCGCCCCAAGCCCACCAAGAGGTATTGCAGAGGAGTGAAAATCACCAGCGCCCAAAAGAGCGCTCGATGATCGCCACGTCGTGTTGGCGCCATGGTGATGAACTCGCGCAGGGCCCAAAACGAGACTAACCCAAACAGAATCACGGTACCAATTTTTTGCAGCAAAAATCCGAACACCAATATCGCGCACATCAGCCACCAAGCATTGATGCGTTGCCGAAACCGGCGGACCAGCGCCGGATTGATCGATTCGCTGGGTTGTCGCTGGAGGTATTGCCCGACGAGTGAAGCGATCGCAAGCGTTACCAGCACAGTCCCCAGCAACATGTTCGTGCGAAAATTTAGCAGCGTCGGTGCAGCGGATTCAGAAATCGTCGGAAGCGGCAGCGTTGGAGAGATCGACAATGATGGTCCATCGGCGCCAGCCTGGGATCGAGAGTCGTTGGCATCAGATTCGGGAGCCTCGGAGCCCACCGCACCAGATGTGGTACTAGCCTGCCGAGCAGTCGCTGAATTACGTGTGCTATCGGAGCCTGCGGCTAGCGATCCATCGTCTGGCGGTTCCAGCGCGGAAGAGTTTGTTTGGTTGGGCGCCGAACCATCTGTGGCTGGCTGTTGTGCGAAAACACTGGCTACGGTACAAGCCGCGATGACCCAGAAGATCCCAAAACTGATCCACGGCATGGCGAATACAAGCCCGACGCGCAAGCGAGTGCGTCGATCCTGGCACACACTCGGATCCTGGCACGCACTCGCTTGCGCGTCGGGCTTGTATTGGTGCTTTCTACGAACACGCACAGGTGTGAAAATGCAGGCTGAGTTCGAACGCGGCAAGTCTAGTTCGCTGATGTTGAGATTGAGGGATTGGCCAGAATCAGACACCCTTGAGCGCGCGGACTGACTCGCGTGCGCGGGCCAAAAAATCCGCTTTTTGTTCACCCACTTCCAACCAAATCGGTGCACCGATCGTAATGCTGCTAAGCAATGGTACGGGTAGGTATTCGCCCCGGGGCAATACTCGATTCAAATTGTCCATGTAGACCGGCACTAGTTCCAAGTCTGGTCGTTTCTTGGCCATATAGTATAGTCCGCTCTTAAATTCGCCCATCTCGCCGTTTTCGGTACGGCTCCCTTCGGGAAACACAATCAGCGAATACACATCTCCCATCTCGCGAATCATCAGATCGACTGGACTCTGGTGGACCTTAATCTCCTTGCGGTCGATCAGCAGCGCATTGAATGATGATGCCAAGAAACGCCGCCAGCGAGTTTTGGACCAATAATCCTGGGCGGCCACTGGTCGCGTCAACAGGCGCAACTCGCGCGGCAATGCCGACCATAATACGACCGCGTCCAAATGACTGGTGTGGTTGGCGAAGTAAACTCGCTGGTAGGTATCAGGCTGGCAATCGATCCAACGAACGGTAAAGCCTGAAAAAAAACGGGCAAGCAATGTAATTGTCTGGCCAGTAATGCGTTGCATCGCCGTCATATTGCGGACTTCGGAAGTCCTTGATGGAATTGTCGACGGAATCACTGCAGTCACAAATCTCACCACTCTCGCAAAACGCCTATTTCCAATGGGCAAACCGCAGCTAAAGACAGCGGGCGATTCGCAACCATTGCTCTCATTTGTACCAAATCCCACTAGAGCTGCTGCAAAGCAAGTACCCAAGGGTTGGAAATTTGTGGGTTGGCATTCCCCAATCCGGTAGACAACCAACCAGAATTAACTTGCCGAGTCAATTTGCCAGTTATTCGCGTTCGCTGCGAATGGCCAATTATTTCCTCAGTTTCGTTATCCTATTCCACAGCATCGATGTCGCCAATCATGCCTGGTCTACTTTTCCCCTAAGTATCTGACGATTGCAGCGGTTTTGTGTTAACCTGTTAGGCTTGCTTTGAGAATTCTTGTCAGCTAAGGCGTTGGCAGGGAAATTTTTTCGTTTTCGTGCGCAGTAGGGACCGTTCGTGGAGCAACTCGATTTCCAGGCTAGCAATATAGAACTGCCTAATGGTGAATTCGTGTGTGCGTAAATCGACTGCAGCGCTCGTGACGACCACTTTCCCTGTTTAATTCAGTGCAATTTGGAAGGATATTGGTACGAATGGGAAAACCAACGGATATTACACTTAAGGAAATATCCACAGCCACGCGGTCTTACGTGTATCGTCAACCCATGAAATTCGGCGGCCGTGTCGTGGACAGCGCGACGCTGCTGCACTGCCAAGCAACCGTGGTGGGCGCCCATGGTCGCAAGAAAACCGTTGGAATTGGCGAAATGCCTGTGGGGACGTCGTGGGCTTGGCCCAGCAAAATCCCTGGAGCGTTGACGCAAAAAATTCTGTTGGAGTTGGTCGAACGATTGGCGGCAGCGGTTTCCAACCAAAACATCAGCGGAGACCCATTGGAGATCACTCATCAGATCGCCGCATATCGTGAGAAAATCGCTGATGAACTGACTAAAGAGCGCAATCTGCCCGAACCAATTCCAAAGCTGGCGGTGATGATGGTTGCCAGTCCGATCGAGGCCGCTATTCATGATGCGTTCGGACGTTCGGTCGGCAAGAACTCATTTGAGATTATGACCAGCGAGTATCTCAACCGCGATCTTGGAGCCTATCTCGGCGACGACTTTGCGCAGAGGTCCCCCGATCGATTTTTGTCCCCCAAGCCCAAAGCGACGATGCCTCTGTATCACTTGGTTGGCGCACTCGATCCGCTGACCATGGCTGACGTCAAACAACGGGTAAACGATGGCCTGCCCGAGACACTCGATGAATGGATTAAAACGGACGGTCTGAGCCACTTGAAAATCAAGCTGGCAGGAAACGATCTGGATTGGGATGTCGGACGGATCGTCGAAGTCAATCGAGTGGCCGAATTGGTCAGCAGCGATCGCAAGTGGAAGTATTCGCTGGATTTCAACGAGCAATGCCCGAACGAAGATTATGTACTGGATTTGTTCGAACGCATTGATCGGCTGAGCAATGCGTCCTTTGAACGCGTTCAGTATATCGAACAACCAACTCCGCGCGACTTAAGCCAGCGAACCGATATGACGGTCCATCGCATCGCTCGACTTCGCCCCATTGTGATCGACGAATCGCTGACCGATTTGCAGAGCTTGTTGCTCGCTCGCCAGCGTGGTTACACAGGGATCGCGCTCAAAGCTTGCAAAGGGCAATCGGAGTGCTTGCTGATGGGTGCCGCCGGTGCCCACTACAAGATGTTTGTGTGCGTCCAAGATCTGACTTGCATTGGCGGATCATTCCTGCACTCAGCAGCGGTCGCGAGTCGATTGCCAACCGTGGCAGGAATCGAAGGCAACGGACGCCAATACTGTCCAGTAGGCAATGATCCGTACATGAAAGATTATGCACCCATGTTTCGAGTTCGTTACGGCACAATTCCCACCGAATTGCTCGACGGACCTGGATTGGGATTCAAATGGCAACCGTTTCAAGCGGACGCTTAATTGGACAGCGCCCTATGACTACGCAATACAAGCCCGAAGCGCAAGCGAGTGAAGACTTGCGCCGACTCACTCGCTTGCGCTTCGGGCTTGTATTGCCTATCGCTTAGTTTAGCACGACGTGGCGCTGTCCAATGAATCTTCAAAGACTTTTGTCGCTCAGTGATCGGTTGGCTTCTTCGGAGAATGCTCGCAGCGAGCTGCTGCGTGGGCTTTGTGCTTGGCGTCGAGTCTCGGCTTGGTGGAACCACTGGCGAGCTTCGTCGACTTTGCCTAGTTGCGATAACACCAGTGACTTGATAAACCAGTCGAAGGTCGAACCGCCGGATGCCAATTCCATCGATCGTTCGATAGCGATCGAGGCTTCTGAATATCGCCTTACTCGATACAAAGCCAATGCAAGAGTATTCCAGTAGTTTGCGTTTTTCGATTCCAGCGTAGTTGCCTTTTCTGCCAGCTCGACCGCTTTTCGATGGTCGTCCGACGTCGCCTGGTGGTAGTTTGCCAACATCCAGGCATAGTTGTTGGCTGGGTGAGCATTTGTGGGTGTGACATCCATCGCGCGTTGATATTGATCGGCGGCTTGCTCTAATTCTCCCGATTCTTGAAGCGATCGAGCCAGAGCTAGCAAGCCTTCCGCCAGCGAATCCTTCATGTATCCGATCGCTGGCGCGGATGCGACCAATTGCTCCTGAATCGAGACAGCTTGTGTGGCAGATTTAATTGATTCGGCCAGTTCGCGCTGGAGCATCTGGCCGCGCGCGAGCTGGACTAAACAACTGCTCCATTCACTCTTGTAGTCGTGCCGATCCGGGAAATCGCGGGCTAGCTTGGAGAAAATGGAACTGGCTCGTTGCAATACATCAATCGCCTCCTGAACTCGATCAGTTTCCAGCAAGACGCTTCCCAAATGAGTCTCTGATCGAGCGAGGTACTGTTCGATACGTCGATGTTTTGGCGCCAGTTCGACCGTCAATTGTCGTTGCTGAACTGCCTCACGAAAACAGGCTTCAGCGGCATTGAGGTGACTTGTTCGTTCGAGTACTGCACCGAGATCATCCAAACAGAGACCTATCTCAGGCAGATAATTTTCGACAGCCAAGGCGACCAGTTTCGGTTTGTCGTTGGCGAGTAGTTTCTCTCGTAAACTTCGGCTGCGTTGAATTTCACTGGCCACGCGCGAGTCTAAATCATCGCTGTCATCGGGTTTCTGTTCACTGGCGGTCAAGATTCCCGCGCGAATCTCAGCGGCTCGCAAGTCAATATTCAAGGCGTCGACATAGTTGGTAATGCACTCGTCCCATCGCTGTTGAGTTCCATAGACGACGCAGATATTTACTTTCGCGTTGGCCACGCGCATCAAATAACTGGTATTGGTTGGGCTCTGCTCGATCAGTTCCTCGAGAATTGAAATAGCCTGCAGGTACGTTTCCTCCGAATCTCCCCAGCGTTCGAGCCTGCGTAGGACGTGTCCGAGTTGAATCAGGCAATCGGTGCGTTGCCACATCACGTCGCGACTGGGCGTCATTTCGCTCAGCCAAGAATCCGACCGTCGCAATCCCTCTTCGGCTTCTTTCCACAAGCCAAGTTCAATATGGATCACGGCAGCTCGCAACGACGCTTGAGCGGCTTCCTGACGGATCGCAGGATCTGCTTGATCGGTCTTGAGAAACTCCTGGTAATAAGCCACCGCGTCCTCGAACGCCTTGCGACGAACGCTATCCATGCCCGGTTCGTTGTCGAGAGTCAATCCAAGCTGGGTCCAGCGACCGACCAGTTCCCGGGCACGTCGCAGACTTGCATCGTAGGCCGCTTCGGCCTCGGTAGCTCGGTTGCGCTGCTGTTGTGCCGATTGCGCTTGCAACTGCGCTTGATGCGAAATGCTGGCCATGCGTCGTTGTTGCCATGCAATGATGCTGGTCACTCCCAAGCCGACCAAGCTCATGACGACCATCAAAGCAGTCAATTGAGGATGCCGCGCAACCACTCGCTGCAATCTTTCGATGATCGTTGTGCGACGTGCTTGAATTGGGCGGTGATCGAGAAAACATCCCAGATCTGCGGATAGTTCGGCCGCAGTTTTATAGCGCTGCGCAGGCAGCTTGGCCATGCACTTCAGACAAATAGTCTCTAAATCTCGAGGAACATGGCGGTTTAATTTGGAAGGGAGTATCGGTTCACGCTGCGCGATCAACTGCAACGTCTCCACGGTTGTGCTGCCCATGAACGGCAGTTCTCGGGTTAGCAATTCGTACAGTACAACGCCCAGAGAAAACACGTCGGTCGTTGGCCCAATGGATTTACCCGCCCCGGCAGCTTGTTCCGGTGACATGTAACATGGGGTCCCGATCAAAGTGCCGGTATTAGTTCGAAAATTGGAAGAGTCGTGAAAACGCTTGGCCAACCCAAAGTCCACGATTTTGGGAGTTCCGTTGGCGCTCAGCAATACGTTGGCGGGTTTGAGATCGCGATGGATGATGCCGAGCTGATGCGCGTAGTGCATCGTATCGGCGAGAGTTTTGACTAAAGTAGCGATTTCATGATTGGACCATGGGCGATCATAGATGTGTCGATCCAGCGCGCCACCTTCGACGAATTCCATGGACAGGAATTCATCGTCACCATCGTTACCAACTTCGTAAACCTGAACGATGTTCGAATGGTGCATGGAAGCGATCGCTTCGGCCTCACGCTGGAATCGTGCGCGCTGGTCCGGTCTGGCATCCAATGCGCGAAGCACTTTTAGCGCCACGGTTCGGGCCAAACCAACTTGCCGAGCGCGATAGACGATCCCCATTCCACCGCGGCCAACTTCCTCGATTAACTCGTAACTGCCGATCCGCCGATTCAATGGCGTTGTTGCGGTTGACGGTTCCGGAAGCTCGACCGGTTGCGATTCGTGACCAGCGTTTGTGGCCACCTTCATTGTCTCACGCGACGCTTGCTGAACCTCATCTTCGGACAGGAAATCGTGCAACTTCAGCAGGCGCTCTAATCGCTGTCGATAGTCAGGAAAGTAATTCAGCCACTGCTCCACGTCGGGCCGACGGGCTCGTTCGTCCAGCGCCATGAACTCAGCATAGATAATCTCGATCGCAGATTCTTCACAGCACGCCAATTGCGGATAATTATCCAACACAGTGAGGGCAGCCGTCGAATGGCCTTGACTGACCAGCACCGATACATCGGCGCAGGCCTTGCGCAGGTCGCGTTCAACGCTGAGGGGATCATTATTTTCGTGCTTCATGTTAGAATTGTGGTCACGTCCAAGTAAACATTCCAGACCACATTCGACGTAAGATTGTGTGCCACATGCTCCGGCACAGTGCGCTGGACCATATGGACACGGAAGAAATATGCTTAGGATATGACCGACGAGCAATGGGCGATCAACGAACCAATTGTTTCTGACGCTCAGCGCGAACAGCGTCGTGGATGCGACCGAACTGTATCATTGCGAGAGGTTGTGAACACAATCCTCTGTACCGATCGCACTGGCTGCCATCGAATTGCAATTCCCAACCCAACATCTTCGACGCCCGAGTGTCCAAGCGATTACGTTCCCGCCGCGAAAGTAACACGCGCTCACGAAAGAACGCCCATCCTCCGTGAAATGTGGTCGGAGCGACTCGGGATACGAGGGGGTGGGAATGCGCAGCAGCTCGCGTTGCGTGGCAAGGTTTCATAGTCGGATTTCGTCCTGAGAATCGCGACACGGCGCTGGAGCGATACCTGTTCAGCTTCGAAAACCGTGCCCATACCGCCGCGCCCAATTTCTCGGACGATTCGGTAATCGCCCAAAATACGAGGCATGCTCTGGTTTCCATTTGTATTATTGTTTGTGGAATCAGGCGAAGTTGATCCTGGGATGGTAATTGCCGTTAAACTAAGATTCTGCGATCTTTGGTCGTGCAAGCAACGTGGAAGTGAGAAGACTGCGGGAGAACGGTAATGAACGACTCAAGAGCGTCGTTTGATATGTTGCTGGAGGCAGCTCGTGCCGGGGACGCGGCGGCGATGGAGCAATTGGTGGCACAATATGAACCTGAATTGCGAATAGTTGCGCGCGCTCGACTGGGCGTTGCTCTGCGTCCCCATCTCGATTCGGTTGACCTAGTGCAGTCCGTTCACCGCAGTTTACTAGTTGGCTTGCGAGCCAATCGATTCGACATCGCGTCACCCGAGAAACTGCTAGGCCTGGCGCTAACGATCGTCCGCCGCAAAGTCGCTCGACATTGGCGCCATCTGAAACGCCAGCAACGGCTCTCTGGTGCAGAGGGTGGTTCAGAACAACTGATTGACACAATGTTGTCATTGCAATCGATCGATCCCTCCGGTAATAGCGAAGTCGAGCTGCGCGACAATTTACAGCGGCTCATGGAGCAGCTCGATCCTGTTGAAAAGCAGTTGATTTCTTTGCGCATCGAGGGCTACTCGACAATCGATGTAGCGCGCAAGCTGCATCTCGACCCGGATGTGCTGCGAGTCAAGCTGAGTCGTCTAAGGAAACGCCTGCGCGAAAAAGGTTTCGATTCCCCCGATTATTTCACTTAGCTTTGAAACCCGAATCGTGAGCGAGGGGGAGCTCCTCGAGGGTGAGAGACGGTTCCTCGCTTATGCTTCGGGTTGCGACGAGTCGACCTGTCGCCCCACTATTTCATGGACGGCCAGGAATTACCATCTTACACCTGGGCTGTGAAGTAGGACGGTCACTCTTGGCGGGTATGTCAAAACGAAAACCGGCCGCAGTTTTCGCTGCGACCGGCTCAGTTTTTTGTCGATGGTATTGTGAACCATCAATTTTCTTCGGTATCGCTTACCGACATAATTAGAACGTGAAAACCACGTCGGTGCCGAATGCCGCCTGGCTAGGCAGAGGCAGGCCATCATTGGGGCTGATCTCGTTAGCACCCCTCGATTCTTTATCCCACACCCAACGTACTTCGGGGCGTACGAGCAAATTGGAACTTGCTCGCAGGTTGATGCCCAAGGTCTGGTTATAGATATCGGCGTTTTGAATCGGAGCACCCAAAGCCGCTCCGGTTGTGGCGTTGAACCACTCCGTTCTGCTGCCCAGAGAAACTTTGTCGCTCACTTTGTAGATCAAGTAGTGAATCCAACCAAAGGTGTTGCGAACCGTGGCACCGGCCGAATTCTCGGTATCCAGGTAATCCATCTGAGTGAGGTAGGTCAGATTGTCGGTCATGTTCAGGCTGAGAATGCCGCTGTACACACTACCTCGTTCGTTGATCGATTCGTTGAACCGCCCAACGGCACTGGTGTAAATGACCTTGACGTCATCGGTCAATTGGCGACTGAATCCGCTGAGGTGCGCATCACCGTTGTCCTCAAATCCGCTGTCCCAACCCATGACATATCCGTTCCACAATACTGTGTCGTCATCCATCTTGTATTGAGACAACAATCCTGTATGCGTGAACGGTTCGGCGTTGTAGAACGTGTACTGTCGGCTGTAAAAGAAATTACCGGTCGCTTGTACGACTTCATTACCGATGATGGTAAAGAAGTGCCCGACCTTCACCGACAAGTCGCCGTAAGCTACTTCGCCATAAAGCTGGGGTATGGCGTGGCCATAAGCGCCGCCGTTGTCCCACGAGTTGTCCCAATGGTTATTGGGAATTCCAAAGGCTTGGGTATCGGGCGCGTCGGTACCGTAGAGGTAATCGATGCGTGCGCCGAAATCCAATCCGCAACTTCCGTCGGCAACTTTTTCAGCGTACAGCCATTGCTGTTGTAGCTGAACTCGATCCGCGTAATTGTTGAATGTGCGGTTGTTGTTAGCGGTGTGGTAACCGATCGCGCTCCAACCACCGATATTCAATCCCAGTGGGTTGCAGGGGAACAATTTCCATGGTTCGTCACTGCATCCGCAAGCGGAATCGCATCCGCCAGCGCAGGCAACATCACACGAGCCAGAAATCGGATTGTTCGAGCAGCCACAGGCAGTGGGAGCTAAGACCGAACTTGGTACATTCGATGAACTCGTGAGTTTTTGTTTCTCAGGAGCACCGGGTACGACTGGTGCGGGCTCTTGATCGGATACGGTCGCGACCGTATCGCTGGGTGAGTCCTCGTTGGCATAGTAGCCGTAGGAATAAGCCGACGGCTGCATCCTAGCCTTGGATTGTTGAGCGGAAGCGGTGCTTGCAACGCAACTGCAAACGATCGCAGCGCTCAGCGCTATTCTTGAGATTTTCATTTTCTCGTCCTTGAAATGATCTGAACCGACCGATCGCGGGCAACCATACCTGCCGATCGCTATCGCAGGCGCAAAAAACCACTACCGCCATCCGAAGTTTGAGCCACTTGCGGAATGATAGCTTCACCTGCGCTGCATGTTCGCATATCCACTTCTTAGATCGGAATTCCCTCGCTGAGTCGCTGAACCTTTGCCACCAATAAACACACGCAAATCTACAAAACATCGGAGTTTTTGATAAAGTCTGCGGGTTGTGCGGTTTGGAGATTCAATCGACCAGCCCTTCGAATAGCCCGTTGGTGAAACCATTAGCATCGAACTCGGCCAAATCTTCCAGCTTTTCACCCAATCCAACGAGCTTGACAGGTAGGCTGAATTGTTGACGAATAGGGATGATTACGCCTCCCTTGGCGGACCCATCGAGTTTGGCTAGTATGATTCCCGTGCAACCGGCGGCCTCCGAAAATCCCTTCGCTTGACTAATTGCGTTTTGACCAGCGGTGGCATCGAGGACTAGCAGAACTTCGTGAGGTGCACTGGGGATATGCTTGGCGATCACACGTCGAATTTTCTCGAGCTGCTGCATGAGATTGCTTTGTGTTTGCAACCGACCGGCGGTATCGAGAATGCAAACATCATAATTGTCTTGAACTGCTTTGGCGGTGGCCTGAAACGCAACCGTTCCAGGATCAGCACCCGAGGCCGCTTGGACAATGTCGCAACCTATGCGCTGCGACCAAATTGTTAATTGCTCAACTGCGGCCGCGCGAAACGTATCGCCAGCTCCGAGCAACACACGCTTGCCTTGCTGCACAAAGCGGAAGGCGAGTTTAGCGATCGAAGTAGTCTTGCCGGATCCGTTGACTCCAACAACGAGGATAACCGTGGGGCCAGATTCGGCCAAGCGCAGTGTGGCTCCACCCTGTTCCAACGTGGAATGAATCTCTTGGCGAATGACCGCCAACATTTCCTCGAAGTGGACTTTCCTTGCGCGATAGTCGTTGCCGATGCGATCGCGAATCCGCTTGGCCATGTCCCCGCCCATATCGCTCTTGATCAAGACGGCAAACAACTTTTGCAGGAACGCTTCGTCGACCAATTCACCATGGCTTTTGAACAAATCGCGAATATCGGTGCGAAGTATCTGGCTGGTCTTTTGCAGCGCCGATTTCCAACGGCCCCACAAGCCACCTGCCGAAGCAGCATCTGGGCCACTTCCTTTGCCCGTGGGTTTTCCTTGCTCATCAGATGATTTATTCGATTTCCAAAAAACCATAGGTCGTGCTAAATTACTTAAAGGTGAACGGAATAGATTTACTTCGGGACCAGGAACGGCGACACTTGTTGGGTCCTGTGGCACTACAGGCTTGATTCCACGATGGTGCGTCGTGCCACGCATGACGCACCATCGTGGTTCTTAGTTTAGCTCACAAGCTTCCTCGTAGTGTTCGTAGAGCTGATCCAGCCGCTGAGTGTTTTCAGAAATTTCCTGGTGCACGCCTTTGACTTTTGACCCGTCGCGCAGCACCTGGGGATCGAGCAATTGCTGGTTCAGCACTTCTAGTTTGCTTTCCACGACAGCGATGTCGGCTTCCAGATCAGGGATCTTGCGGTAAGGAAATTTGCGTTTGCGTCGTGGCATACTCGCGTCGGACGCGAGCGAAGATGGCTTAGCATGTTTGCTCTGCGAGTTGGGCGATGCTGCCTGTTGACCTTTGGCGATATCTGCCACTTTGCCTCGATCAGCGACCGCCAAACCTTCGCGCATCCAGTGGCGGTACGCATCATAGTTTCCGGCCACCTGGCTGACTTTGCCGTCGCCAATCACCAATACATGGTCGGCGACTGCGTTCACGAGGTAACGATCATGAGTTACCAGCAATACCGTGCCATCGAATTGGCGAACCGCTTGCTCGAGCGCCTGGCGGGACCACAGATCTAAATGGTTGGTGGGCTCGTCGAGAATCAAGAAGTTCGCTTCCATTGCAGCCAGCCACGCCAGCATCGTGCGATTGCGTTCGCCACCACTGAGCATGTGCAACGGTTTGGTGACGACTTCGCCAGCCATGCCAAACGCAGCTAGAATATCGCGACGATCCTTGTCCACCAATTCACGGTGCGGGACGCGGATCGCTTCCAACGGCGATTGTTCCATGTCTAAGCGAGCCAACAACTGATCAAAGTACCCTAAGCGCACATTGGTCCCAATCGACACAGCACCCTCGTCCGCATCTACTTCCCCGAGCAAGCACTTCAGCAGAGTCGTTTTGCCCGATCCATTGGAGCCCAAGATCGCCCAACGTTCGCCGCGCTGAATCTGAAAGCTCAGTCGATCAAACAGGACTCGATCGAATCCCTTTTTTAATCCCTGGCAACGCAGTACGATATCGCCGCAACGCGCTGCCTCGGGAAAGCGAAATTTGGGAATCGCGATTTCACGTGGACGTTCGACCAATTCGATCCGCTCCAGTTTCTTCCGTCGATCTTCCGCCTGTGTACTCTTTTGACCGGCATGATGTTTGCGTATGAACTCTTCCAGTTTCTCGATCTCTTCTTGCTGACGTGTAAAGGTTCGCCGTTGCACCTCCAATCGCTCGGTCTTCTGACGCACGTAAGCGGAGTAGTTTCCGCGGAAATGATCCAGTTTCCCGTCTACCAGTTCCAGGACTTCATCGGTAACTTGATCGAGGAAGAATCGATCGTGGCTGACCAGCAACACCGTGCCGCTGAAGTTCGGCAGCATCTCTTCGAGCAACTCCAGGGTTTCGGCATCCAGATCGTTTGTGGGTTCGTCCAGCACAAGAATGTTGGCTGGTTTGGACAT
>SXGS01646928.1_pt1 | contig 19599 bp, 17 predicted proteins | sample 3174681 | NCBI WGS metagenome assembly SXGS01 (sample SAMN11356861, study PRJNA531348) | freshwater metagenome | isolation source: freshwater sample F1-80 | place: China: Fuxian Lake, Yuxi | collected 2017-12-25 | reverse complement strand
GCTAACATCTCCGGCAACGTGCCGCCGGTATGGGCAGAATCCTCGGCGTGAGCGTGGAAAATGCATCGGTAATCCTTCCACCCCGTTGGCATGGGACGGACCTGCCGTGTTTTTTGGAGCTTCTCGACATCTTCATGAACTGCCTTCAGCCGAGCGAGTGAAAGTCGTTCCGAATTGTTATACTTTCGAGAAGGTAACCCATCAGCACCTCGAAACCATACCCAGACGCCGACTCCTAAGAGGGCTAGACTGATCAATCCAAGAGCGACCCGATGTTTCGAAGGTGACACCATGAACATGGATCCTAACTCTCGAACGCGCCCATGGCCTTTGTCAACAGCCTTTGAACGCGTCATCAAATTGCGCCGTTCCCTGCCCTCGGATCTTTTGCTACCTTACTGATCGCCATCATGAGCCTCAGGAAGCTGCCTTCGGGCTTAAGAATAAAAGACCTCACCCTCGGCACTGGAAGCTTGGCCACGCGCGGGAGTTTGGTAACCATCCATTACCGTTGTTATTTGAACCATGGAGATTCTTGCGGCAATTCCTATGACACAGGCCAACCGCTCCGCATGGTGCTGGGCCGTCGTCACGCGATCGCCGGCTTTGAATACGGAGTCGAAGGCATGAAGGTGGGAGGCCTCCGGTCGATCGTGGTGAGTCCACACCTAGCCTATCGAGATCAAACCGTTTCAGGGATCCCTGCCAACGCGGCGTTGCGATTCGAGGTCGAACTGAACGATGTCGAAGACGACGACTCTTCTCTTGGCTAACGGTTCGGGTGTTTATATAACACACCCCATGAACTCCCGCGATTATTTGACCTCTTGGTTTCTCTTGGGTTTGTTTGTGTTCACCCACCTCGCGGGGGCTGAACCCGTTTTCAAGGTGGGATCCGCCAAAAAGGACATTACTCCCACCGAGCCAGTTCCCATGTGGGGTTACGGAGCACGCCATGATTTGCTTTCCCAAGGGACTCTCGACCCACTGCATGCCTCCGCCGTGGTGATTCAGGCGGGTGCTGACAAGCTCGCCATCGTCGGTTTAGATCTGGGTCGTTCCCCGTCGGAACAATCCCTTCAAATCATTCGTCAACGCATCAAGGCAGAGGCCGGTATTTCCCACTCATTTATTGCTGGATCCCACACACATCATGGGCCAGTCCTTGAATTGAGTAACGAACCCGGTAAAGGTAAGGGTAGGTTTGATTCGGCGATTCGTTATTACAAAACTCTTGAGGACTCGATCGTTGGCGCGATCCTCGAAGCGGATCGAGCCCGAGTTCCCGCCAAGATGGCAAGCGGAACGATCAATCTCGACGGGTTCAATCGGAATCGGCAAACCAAGTTAACGCCGAAAGCTGTAGATCCAACGCTCTCCGTATTGAGGTTCGATGCGACTGCCACCACCAAACCCATTGCGCTTGTTGTGAACTTTACGGGTCACCCCACGAGCGTCCCGGGAGAAATCCTGAAATTTTCTGCAGATTATGTCGGCTCGATGAAGGGCACGATCGAGAAGGAGTTTGGGGGAACAGCTATTTTCATGCAGGGTGCCTCGGGGGACATCTCCGTTAACCGTGGAACCAATGCGGACTACATCGCATTTGGACAAACCCTCGGTCGAGAAGCGATCAAACTTGCCTCGTCGCTTCAACCGACAAACGTCGCGACGCCTTCATTGAAAGTTCGCGAAGATCGATTCACATTCAGTTCGCGGAGTGATCTCAATAATCCAGTCATCCGTGCTGCCTACGCGTTTGCTTTCTTTCCTGAATTAGTCGCAAATTTTACCGAGGAATACGCGACAGGTGTCCGCCCTCGGATCACCGTCGCCCTCCTGAACGATGAGGTCGGCCTCGTCGGTGGTTCGGGGGAGTTCTTCTGCCAACACGCAAACCGTTTGCGTGACCGAGCACGGCTCAAGCAATTGTTTTTCTTCGGCTACTGCAATGGGTATCACCAATACTTCCCGACGATCGAAGCCGCTGCTGAAGGTGGGTATGGTGCCGATAATCGTGTCGCACCGGCAGAGGTCGGTGCTGGGGAACAGTTGATGGATACGTCGTTAAAATGGCTCTATCAGATGCAGAACAAGTTTTAGGTCACTCTTGTAGGTAAGAAAAAAGCGCGACCCGAAGATCGCGCTCTCTGTGCACTATTCGGGGGAAGATTTAACTGCAACCAAGGCTCTCGCCGCAGTTGAGACATTTGTAACACGCTCCATTCCGGACCGCAATGTGTCCACAGTTGGGACAAGTGGGCGCGTCTTGTTGGAAATGCGAAATCGCATCGGTAAACGAGGTCACGGTGCGAATCGCGGTCTTTTTCAATGGGCTAGAATTGATCAAGTTTTCCGCTTCCTCAGTGAGAGGCAGCAGTCCGGGGACCGGTCGGTTCAAGTTTTTTTTTAATTCCTCCATCAACCCAGGCATGGGGAGTTCCTGCTGGCCGCGGTTGGGGGAATTAGCCTCCCGGTAACCGGGGATAAACTGGTTCGCCATCCAACGAAACACGTAGTCGATGATGGAGGATGCGTTTCGGATGTCAGGATTCTTGGTGAAACCCGATGGCTCGAAACGTTGGTGCGCGAATTTTTTGACGAGTGCTTCCAAAGGCACGCCAAACTGCAATGCAAGGCTGGTCAATGTCCCGATCCCATCCATCAGACCACCAATAGTGGAGCCTTCTTTTGCCATCGTGATGAATAATTCACCGGGTTGATGATCCTCAAACACGCCCACAGTGAGATACCCTTCGTGGCCGGCGATATCGAATTTATGGGTAATGGCTGTGCGAGTTTCGGGCAATCGGCGGCGGGTAGGTTTCCCGGCTTCTTCGCGCAAACGAGCGACCTCGGCTTCCAAACTCTTGAGCTGATCCACGGAAACTCCGGGGTCGTTTTTGGCGTTTCCCCCTTCATTGGTCCGCTTGGTGTTCAGCGGCTGCGAACGCTTCGAGCCATCCCGGTAAATCGCCACACATTTCAACCCCATCTTCCATGCCTGCGTGTAGGCATCCATGATGTCGCCCACACTGCATTCGTTGGGTAGGTTGACGGTTTTTGAGATCGCACCGCTGATGAACGGTTGTGCCGCTCCCATCATTTTCAGATGGGCCATGTAATGGATGCTCCGTTGACCTAGGTGTGCTTTGAAAGCGCAATCGAACACAGGGAGATGCTCTGGCTTCAGCCCACTTTTGTGGACTTGTCCGCCATCAGTGACATCTTCGATCGTGTCGAATTTTTCGATGTGAGCAATCACAGCCGCCGAGGCTGCAGGGGAATAGCCTAGTCGGCTCAATCCTTCTGGCACGGTGCGGTTGACAATTTTCAACATCCCCCCGCCTGCAAGGAGTTTGTATTTCACGAGTGCGATATCCGGCTCGATCCCGGTGGTGTCGCAATCCATCAGGAAGGCGATGGTGCCTGTCGGAGCGAGAACCGTGACCTGCGCATTCCGATAGCCGTGTTTGGTTCCCAATGCCAACGCCCGATTCCAACAAGCGCGCGCCTCATCCTTGAGGGTGTTAAATTCTTGGCTGGGTTGGATCGCTTCGACCGCGTCGCGGTGTTGCCGAATCACCCCTAGCATCGAGGCGACGTTATCTTTCGCGACGGGTTTGGCGACCCCAGAACAGCGTGCGTCGCGATAACCTTTGAACGCTCCTTGAACCCTCGCCATTTCAGCCGATTGCTCGTAGGAATGTCCGGTAAGAACGGAGCTTAATGCCCCTGCCAAGGCGCGCCCTTCATCGGAGTCATACGAGAGTCCGTAGCTCATGATCAACGAGCCAAGGTTCGCAAACCCCAATCCCAAGGTGCGGAAGATGTGGGAATTCTCCGCAATGATCTGGGTTGGATAACTTGCGTTATCGACGACGATCTCTTGAGCGGTAATATAAATCCGGATGGCTGCTTTATAGCGTTCGACATCAAAGGTGCCGTTCTCGCACTTAAACTTCATCAAGTTCAACGACGCAAGATTGCACGCGGTGTTGTTGAGGAAAACGTATTCCGAGCACGGATTGGTGGAGTGAATCGCATCCGTTCCTTTGCAGGTGTGCCACTTTTGAATCGCACCATCATACTGCATCCCCGGATCTCCACAGGTCCATGTGCCTTCGGAAATCTTCAGAAGTAAACTCTTCGCGTCCTTCTTTTCGAGAGGCTGGTTCGTGACGACGGTTCGGGTCCACCACTCCCGATTATCCAATGCGGCTTGCATGAAGTCATCCGAGGCGCGGACGGAAAGGTTCTCATTTTGATACATCACGCTGCCATAAGCATCGCCGTTATAAGAACCGTTGTATCCTTGTTCGATGAGTGCCCACGCTTTCTTCTCCTCGCGCTGCTTCGCATCGATGAAGTCTTCAATATCTCCGTGCCAATCCTTGAGGGTGTTCATCTTGGCGGCGCGACGGGTTTTGCCCCCAGATTTGACGACGTTCGCCACTTGATCGTAGACCTTTAAGAAGGACATCGGTCCACTGGGTCGTCCGCCACCGCTGAGCTTTTCTTTGCTGGATCGGATCGGTGAGAGATCGGTTCCGGTGCCGGATCCATATTTGAAGAGCATCGCCTCACTGTAAGCGAGGTGCATGATGCTCTCCATGTTGTCATCCACGGATTGGATGAAGCATGCACTGCCCTGTGGGTATTCGTATTGCGTCGGAGCACGTTCAGCCACGCCTTTTTTGCGGTTATAATACCAGTTGCCCTGGGCAGAGTTTTTTCCTACCCCATATTCGTGATACAACCCCACGTTGAACCAGACGGGTGAATTGAACGCGCCGTATTGGTTCACGCAAAGCCACGCCAACTCTTCGTAAAAAACTTCACCGTCTTTCGCGGAAAAATAACCGTCCGCAATTCCCCAATTCGCAATCGTGCGGCAGACCCGATGGATCAATTGGCGCACCGAGGTCTCGCGCTCGGGCGAGTTTTGTTCGCCATAAAAATATTTGGAGACCACAACCTTCGTGGCGAGTTGTGACCATGACTGGGGCACTTCGACGTTTTCCTGCTTAAAAATCACCTTGTTGCTGTCGTCGGTGATCTCTGCGGTGCGACGTTCCCATTGGACGGAATCGAACGGTTTTTGGCCGGCAGTGCTAAAGACTCGACGCACGGCGAGTCGCTGGGGGTTCTTGTTCGAGCCTACCTTTTGGCGGGAGTTCGACACAGGTGTTTTCGGGCGTCGTCCAGCGGCTGAACTCTTGGCGGCTGAGATAGGTTCGCGTGCATCAATCATGGCAGGTGTTTGGTTCGTGGTGAGCCGCTCAGTGTGGGGTTGGCCGGGCGACACAAAATTTGTTGGTTGCATCCCACAGCACAGGTCGAAATCGATTGGGTTTAACTGGTTTCAACCCCATGCGGTGGTAGATGTGAACGAATCTACCACTAGCGGTTGTGGTGACAAGCTCAATTTGTTTTTTTTGATTTAGACCCTTTTGAGCCTGAAAATCAACGGGTTAGGCTCTCGGAAACGTGGGGCAAACCCCGGAGTTTGATAAAAAAATCAAACCGTTCTCGCGTGCGGATTGCAATTCAAATCGGAGCACCCAAATGAAGTTTAAAAACACTGAATGAAAGCCGGGTTTTGAAGGAGATTAAGGGGTTTTTCCCATGAGCCGTTGGAGCTGGTCGCGATAGCTTCGGCTTAAAGTAACTTTAGCTCCTGATTTGAGGAGGATGACATACTCGCCGTGAAAGAGCGGTTGCATTTCTCGGATGCGTTCGACGTTGATCATGGAGGATCGGCTAACGCGGAGGAACTGCGTGGCGGGAAGTTTTTTTTCTAGCGCAGCCATCGTCTCGCGGATCAAGTGGGATTCGTTTCCGACATGGATGGCGACGTAATTGTCGTTGGCCTCGGCCCAATCGATTTCTTCGAAGCGCACGAATTTAACTTTTCCATCGGTCTTGATCACCAAGCGATCGAGAGGACGCGGACGGGGTTGAAGATCGGCTAGAAGGCTTGTCATTCGTCGTTCCAAGGCTTCCGGATCGCGCCTGCGAAGGGTCTCAATGACTCGACCTAAGGCGAGATCAAATCGTTCTCGATCGAAGGGTTTTAGCAAATAATCCACGGCGTTTACTTCGAATGCTTTGAGGGCGAATTGATCGTGTGCCGTGACAAAAATAACCAATGGCATGGAGTCTGTACCGAGGGTTTCCACGACTTCGAAGCCATCGAGCTCAGGCATTTGCACATCGAGAAACACGAAGTCTGGCTTGAGTGCTTCGATGGTTTCAACGGCTGTTTTCCCATCGGCGCACTGACCGACGACCTCGATTTGTTCATGATCCTTGAGCAACGAGAACAAGCGTTGGCGGGCCAGTGCTTCGTCATCGATAATGAGGCAACGGTATTTCATGGGGAGGGCGCAGTGGGTTTCAGTGAGGGTTCGAGATGTTTCGGGATCACGAGATGAACCGTTAAACCTTTTTCACGACTGGACTCGAGTTCGATTCGGTGGCGTGGGCCGTAGAGTTGCTCCAGTCGTTGGCGCGTATTGGCCATACCGATGCCCGGGCTGGTGGAGGTTCGAGTTTTGAGGCCGTCGCCGTTATCCGCAACAGAGAGATGAAGATTCGATCCTTCGATGCGACCTGAGATCTGGATCAGACCGGGCCGCGCATGAGGTTCGATGCCGTGGCGGATGGCGTTTTCCACCAAAGGTTGGAGGATCAGGTTCGGGACGTAGCAGCGCAGGGTTTCTTCCTCGATCTTGAATTCAAACCGCAGCCGTTCGCCGAAGCGCGTGCCTTCGATTTCAAGGTAACGCCGGAGAAAATCTACCTCCCGTTGCAGAAGCACTTCCTGTTCATTGCTGCTGTCGAGTGCACTGCGAAGCAATTGGCTCAACTGCGAAATCATTCGATCCGCCGCAACGATATCGACATGAATCAACGCAGAGATGCTGTGCAACGTGTTGAAGAGAAAATGCGGGTTGAGCTGCATTTGTAGGGCATGCAACCGTGCCCGGACGAGGTTGGTTTCCAATTCCGAGGTCTTGAGTTCTCGTTCATGAAATCGTTGATAATAATCAAGCGCGTGGGCGACTGCGATCACGACCCAATAAATCCACAGGTTCAAATGGAACGCTTTGATGAATAGTTTTTGGAACGTCACAATGAACAAGAGGGGCGAGCCCATCATCCACGATTGGAAGATCGCCAACCCCGACCTCAGGCCGATGTAGAGGAGAGAAAAATACAGGCTGACGGTGAAGTGAATCACCAGCATCTGCACCCAGTTGGCTTTGTGAAAACGGAAACGTCTCGCGAAGCGAAAGATCGGCACACTCAACAACGCGAACAGGAACCAATCTGCTGCCGAAGAAAGTAACGCTTGGCTCCACGACACAGGCAGTGCCGAGTGACGGGTGGAGAAATAGAATTGCGCGGCGAAGGAAATTGCGGTGAGCGTCCAAAAGCCCACAAAAAGCATCCAGCGTTGCCAAAGTTTGGGTACGAGCAATTGCAGCGGCATCGTGTGGTCAACATGCACGGCGGGAGGCATTCTCGCCTAAAACCGTGGTTTAGACTTACCTAAACGATGTTTTCCGAGTATATAAAGCCAAAAATGACCCAGTCGGACTTTCAGGAACCTTCCGCCAAGCCGCCTCCGAGGCAACCCAACTCGATCTCCCTCGTGTTCATGTTGGTGTTTGGTTGTTTGGCGTTGCTCCCGCTGGCCATGTTTTTTTATTTCCAAAAAGCGTCCGTTTCCCCGGTCGATCCTAGCAGTGCCCTGCTCGCCAACGGCATCCCGCGCATCCCTTTCAAAGAGGTCGCAACCCAATCCGGATTGCTTTTTACGCACACCAACGCGGCCATTGGTCTGAAATGGCTTCCGGAAACCATGGGCAGCGGCGTGGCGATTCTGGATTATGACTCCGATGGCCGACCCGATGTCTTGGCGGTGAACTCGGATACCTGGGTCTGGAGCAAGCCCGAGTCCTCAAGCCCAAGCAGCCTCAGACTTTTCCACAACCTCGGAGATGGCAAGTTTGCGGATGTCACCGAGGCCTCTGGAATCCATTTGAAATGCTATGGGATGGGACTGGCCGTGGGGGATTATGATAACGATGGATTCATCGATTTTTTTGTCACCACACTCGTTGGCAAACATTTGTTCAAGAACCTCGGGGAAGGAAAGTTTATCGAGACAACCAAAGAAGCCGGGTTCAAACCGAACTCCGGAGATTGGGGAACGAGTTGTGCCTTCCTCGATTACGATAACGACGGCGACCTCGATTTGTTTGTCTGCCATTACATCAAGTGGACGTTGGAATTAGATTTGGCAGCCCAATACTCGTTGGCTGGAATTGGTCGAGCCTACGGGCCACCTCGGCATTTTGCGGGCACTTTCCCGGGCCTTTATCGGAACGAGGGCGAAGGCTTTTTTACCGATGTCTCAAAACAGGCCGGCCTCCATCTGCTGCATTCAGGCACGGGCCTGCCGCTCGCCAAATCGTTAGGCGTCGCACCGGTGGATTTGGATGGCGATGGCTGGCTGGATCTGATCGTGGCGAACGATACCGTACAGAATTTCGTTTTTCATAACGAACACGACGGCACATTCCAAGAAATGGGTGCGATGTCAGGTTTAGCTTACGACAGTTTCGGTGGCACTCGTGGAGCCATGGGAATTGATTCTGGCCGATTCCTTAACGATGACTCCCTCGCGGTATCCATCGGAAACTACGCCAACGAAATGACCGCCCTCTACGTCCAACGCGATCGCCTCCTCTTCTCCGACGAGGCCCAAACCCAAGGCATCGGCGCCGTGAGCCGCGAATTCTTGACGTTCGGAGTGTTTTTCTTTGATGTGGATCTCGACGGTTGGTTGGACCTACTGACCGTGAATGGACATATCGAACCCGACATCAAAAAAATCAATCCCACCCAGAACTACCGACAACCCGCTCAACTCTTCTGGAACCTACAACATGTTAAACCCGGCGGCGGATTCAAACAATTGACCCCCGCAGAGTGTGGCCCCGACCTCCTTGAGCCCATGGCGGCCCGAGGATCGGCCTACGCGGACATCGATGCCGATGGCGACCTCGACGTGCTCGTCACCCAACTCAACGGCCCTATCCGCCTATTCCGTAACGACATGACGAAAAACAACCATTGGCTGAAGATCAAACTCATCGGCACCAAATCCAACCGCGACGCCATCGGTGCATGGATCACCGCCAAGGTGGGAACCCGCACCCTCAGCCAACAAGTCATGCCCACCCGAGGTTACCTCTCCCAATCCGAACTCCCCGTCACCTTCGGACTCGGCTCCGCGACCCAAGTCCAGAGCCTCACCATCGCATGGCCCAGCGGCTTGAAACAAACCTTGAACAAAGTCCTGATCGATCAACTCACGACAATCCACGAACCTCGCTAACCCACGCTCCCACCCCGCATGATTCCCTCCCCCCAAGAGCCTTCCCCTCCCCTGCTCGATGTCCTCGTCTGCTTTGCCGTCCGCGAGGAAGGAAGATTCTTCAAACCCAAACCCAACCACCGAGTCGTCTACACCGGCATGGGCCGCAACAACGCCGCACGCGTCATCGAAGAACGTTGCGCTGCCCGCCGTCCAGACCTCGTCGTCACCTGCGGATTTGCAGGCGGATTAAACCCTACTTTTTCAGAAAGCGACGTCGTTTTCGATGCCGACCTAGAAACCCAATTAGAATCAAAACTCCACGATGCCGGAGCCAAACGAGCCACCTTTTTCTGCACCAACCGCGTCGCCATCACATCCGACGAAAAAATGCGCCTCTGGCGGAACATCGCCATGGACATCCTCGAAATGGAATCCGAGACCATCCGAGATCACTGCCGCGATCTAGGCATCCCCGGTGCCACCATCCGCACCATCTCCGACAGTGCCCATGACGATCTCCCCCTCGATTTCACCCTGTTGATGAACAACCGCCAGCACGTGAACTATAAGAAAATGAGCTGGCTCCTCCTCAAATCCCCCCGCCTCATCATCGACCTCCTCGCGTTCCAAAAGAAAGCCACCGACGCCGCCCAAGCCCTAGCCACTTGCCTAGAAAAAGTCCTCCCCTAGAAATTGCAGCGAACCATGCCAAGGGACCTAAGCGACCCAATCGACCCAATCGACCGCCTTTTGCGGCACCCCCCACTTTTGTCCCTTGGGTCCCTTGAGTCCTTTCAGTCATTTAACCTAGGCTTCCCCCAAGCCCCGACGACTTTATTCGTTAATTCGTTTAATTCGTAACCCCTCCAGAGGGGTTTTCGATGGTTAACTACACTTTCTACTCTTAAAGGATGTTTTTTGTTGCTTTTAAGCACTATTTAATGTTTCTTTGAGGTGTAGTTGGCAGTGGATCATTCCATGATCGCCTTCTTAAGTTGAAAAAACCTCTAGAAATACCCTCCTAGAGGGATCCTCCCCTATTCTCAGATTCTTATAGAATCTTGAGCTGGATCATCCACGCCGCTAGTGCGGCGTTGTGTTTTCTAGTGATCACTTCGTGATGTTTAGAGGTCATCATCCTCCTCCGTCGCCTGAGTCACTATTATCCCACCAACCACCGTAGGTTCCGCCGCTATCCCAACGACTGCTCAGGGTGTCGCCCACGATGGCGATACCGATGATAAACAGAGGCACTCCTAGGATCGATGGCGTCCATTTCCAAAAAGCCAGCAACATGAAGGCAGTTCCTGCCACTCTCATAGCCCATTTGAGGAGCCAAGGTTCGTATTTCTCGCGGAACCGATCCCACCACATTCGACGCTCGAACCGTCGAAGGCTACGTAGGACCTGTTGGGCTAGTTTTTTATCTTCCTCGGGTGTCATCCCTGTCTTTGGTGGTGCTTAAAAACCTCGTTGTTCCGGTGTGAGCCCCCAAATTAGTCCCGTTTGTGCCTTTCCGCAAATCGTGATGGCGTCGCCGGAGGATGTTGTGGGGCTACGAAATAAACGAATTAACGAATAAAGTCCTTTTTAAACCCGACATTAACCGGCGTGATCGAACCCGTTGATGGAGTCTTGTGGAGTGGTGCTGGGACGTGAGGCTTTTGTTTTTTTTTAATGCTCTAAGCCGCCACCCCTTCAGGGTGGGGAATTCTCACGTCGTTGAACCGGTGGTGTCGCTCCGCTCAACCACCGGCTACAGGCAACCACCACTCTGGGGTGAAGCGGGCACGCGGCCAACGTGACGACCATCGGAAATGCCCGTACACATGAGCAGAAACGCCGTTAACATAGCGATGCAATGCCAGAGGCACACGACCTTGTCACCGGTGGTTGATTCGAAGCCCGAGGCATCTCCGCTTGCGTCTGCTGCTTGTGCTGATGCCGGAGGCATCCTGAGCTTGTAGCCGGTGGTTGAGCGGAGCGATACCACCGGATCTTACGCCCCAATTCCCCGCACCCCGGCAGGGGTGCCAGCACCTCCCAATGACATCGGATTTGATCGTCAAATCCCTTCGCCAAAAAACATCTCTCCGGATTTGGTTCGCCATACTTTATTCGTTAATTCGTTTATTTCGTAGCCCGTTCGGTGGGTGAAAGGGTGAATTGACTTTCTTGTGGGGTGTTCCACAATCAAGGCTCATGTCCAAATCTGCATTGGGACGGGGTTTGGGAGCTTTGATGGGGGGGATTTCGTCGCTGGAGAAATCTCTTGTATCAACCTCCGCCCAAGTCACCCCACAAGCCCCCGCGTTGGTGGATCTCCGCGAACGGGTGGAGGTTGTGCCGTTGGCGAAGATTCGCCCGTGCGCATTCCAGCCTCGGCGGGATTTTGCTGTGGATTCGCTCCATGAATTGGCGGAATCGATTCGGTCACAGGGGGTATTGCAGCCTCTTTTGGTGCGGTTGGTGGGGGATCATTACGAGTTGATCGCAGGGGAACGGCGTTGGCGTGCGGCTCAATTGGTGGGGCTCAAGGAGCTTCCTGTGCTGGTTCGCGCTGCGGATGATGGCAAGGTACTCGAATTGGCGTTGATTGAGAATCTTCAACGCGAAAACCTGAACCCGATCGAGGAAGCGGCAGGGTATGGATTGTTGATCCAACAGTTCCGTCTCAAGCAGGAGGAGATCGCGACAAGGGTTGGAAAAAGCCGAACTTCGGTGACCAATGCGCTGCGTTTGTTGCAGCTCCCTCAAAGCGTGCAGCAACAAGTGCGGGCGGGAGAGCTTTCGATAGGCCATGCTAAGGTGATCTTGAGTCTGGACACGGCGGAGGCTCAAGCCATGCTGGCGGGAAGGGTGATCCGCGAAAACCTGAGTGTGCGTCAGACCGAGGAGGTCGTGGCCGAGCTTCAGACCTCGCGAACTGCCGCAAAGACTTCTGCATCGGCCAAGGGTGCTCCGGATATCCACGTCAAAGCGATGCAGACGCGGTTGCAGGAACATTTTGTGACCAAAGTCTCGGTGCGTTACCGCAAGGGCAAGGGGGCTGTGGAAATTCGATTTTTTAGCGATGACGATCTGGATCGTGTGCTGGGCCTACTAGGGGTTCAAGCCGATTGATTATTGTCGAGTCCACCTAAAAAAAGGTGGATGCATTTTATTCTGATGAACACTCCTGAATTACGCGAGCACACGGCACTCGCTCTTGAATCTCAAGCGGCCCATTTATCGGGCCTTTCTGCCTTTGTCGGTCTGGACGGTTTTGTGGATGAGATCATTCACGCGGTGGATGTCCGCACTTCGGTGGATTCGTTTACTCCGATCCCCACATTGGCCGCGATGGGTCATCGTATTGTCGAGGCGGCAGGAAAAAGTGCCAACCTCGAATTGGTCACGGTGCGGACCAAACTCGGTGGGAACGGCCCGATCATGGCAAATGCTTTGGCGACACTCGGCCTTCGGGTGACGTATGTCGGCGGCCTAGGCTACCCCACATTGCATCCGGTATTCGAAGATTTCGCACGCCGTGCGACGGTGCATTCCATCGCGCCTCCAGGGCATACCGACGCGATCGAGTTCATGGATGGTAAGCTCATGCTCGGGAAACACACTCCTCTGGCAGAGATCCATTGGAAGAACCTGCAAACCCGATTGGCACCCGGATTTTTCCCCAGACACCTCTCGCAATCAAGCCTCGTGGGCTTCGTCAATTGGACGATGATCCCGTTCATGAGCGAGATCTGGGAATCGTTGCTCACGGAATGCTGCCCCACGATGGATGGACCTCGGCGATTGATCTTTTTTGATCTGGCCGATCCGCAGAAACGTCCCCCTGCAGATATCCGGCACGCGATGGATCTGATCCGGCGATTCCAGAAACATTTTAATGTGATCCTTGGGCTCAACGAAAACGAGGCCGAGGAAGTGGGCACTGTGCTGGGCTTCCAACGACCGACGGACGATGCCGCAGGTTTGGCGGTGTTGACGCGACAGATTTTTGAGTCCTTGCAAATTGATTCCTTGGTGGTTCATCCCGTTTCTTACGCCATGGCGATGACTCAAAGAGGCCTCGATACAATCAAAGGACCTACCATCAAAAAACCCGTCATCACCACCGGAGCGGGAGATCATTTTAATGCTGGCTTTTGCCTCGGCAAATTGCTGGGTCTATCCAATGCAGCCTGTATTTTAACCGGCGTCACCACCAGCGGTTACTATGTCCGTACCGGCAACTCGCCCACCGTCAATAACCTCTCACACATGATGCGGCTCTGGCCTGAAGCCTGATCCCCACAACCCATCCCAGTCATCGATCTCTATGGTGCTCGCAATCACAAAATATGGAAATCCGGTGCTCCGCAAAAAAGGTGCGCTGATTCAGAAATTCACTCCAGAAATTCAGACGTTGATTACGCACATGTATGAGACGATGTATGAGGCGCATGGCATCGGTCTCGCGGCGCAACAGGTCGGCCATGCCCTCCAGCTCGCCATTATCGACCTCCGAGGCTTGAAGGATCGCCCCTCGACCCTTGAGCTTTCTGGTCAACCTGCCGATGTCGAGTCGATCATGCCCTTGACCCTCATCAACCCACAAATCACCCCAGTCGGTGCCCCCGTCGAAGGATCCGAAGGGTGTCTCAGTTTTCCAGAAATCTTTTCCGAAATCACACGCCCCGAATCCATTCGCGTGAAGGCTATGAACGAACGAGGGGAGCCGATCGAATTTCAATGCGGCGGTCTGCTTGCTCGTGCGATTCAGCACGAGAACGATCACCTGCAAGGAATCCTATTCATCGATCGGATGACACGCGCAGCCAAGGTGGAACTCAAAGAAGAACTCGAACTCTTGCAGGCAGAAACCAAGGAATCCCTCGCCTCGACCAAGAACCGACGGTAACTCCAGCCTCAGGCTTGAGTCTCGTAATTCAATACCGAGACCGCGTAAAGCGCAGCCGTCTCAGCACGTAACACCAGAGGTCCAAGCGTGATCGGTTGAGCCCCGATCGCTCGGATTGCGGCAAGCTCTGGTGCAGTAAAATCTCCTTCAGGCCCAATCCAAACACCAAAAGATTTTGGCTGACGGCCATGAGACCGCGAAAACTCTTCGATCACCCTCCGAGGATGTCGAGCGTCCTCGGCAAAAGTCCCCACGAACGATAGATCTGTCGCCACCACCCCCGCCAACGCGGCGGAAAGCGTCATCGGTGCCTCGATCCTCGGTAACCACCCGGATCCACATTGCTTGATCGCATCGATCGCGGTTGCGGTCCATTTTTCAACCCTTTGGGATCGCTCCGAAGCATCGGGTCGAATCACCGTGCGATCCGTCACCAAAGGCACGATTCGTCGAACACCCAACTCGGTCGCTTTCTCGATAATCCACTCCATATTCTTTCCCTTTGGAATGGCCTGAAACAAAGTGATATGCGCCGCAAGCTCCGGAACAGTTTGGCGTTGTTCCACCCGAAGTATGACGGATTTTTTCGACAGAGAATGCACCACCGATCCCAGCCGATGCCCTGCCCCATCCAACCCCTCCACCCGTTCACCCTCTCGAACACGAAGCACCCTGCCAAGATGATGGCTCTCACGTTCCGAGAGCTCAATCAACTCACCCGCTGAGAGTGCTGGTTCAATAAACACTCGGTGCATCGAAGCGTAATGTTAACCGAAAAACTTCTTCGCCTTATCCCAAAAGCCCTGCCGAATCGGGTTCACATGCGAGTCGCACAGCGACGAAAATTCTGCCAGTTTCGCTTTCTGAGCCGGGTTCAACCGCGTTGGAACCTCGATCTGGACTTTGACATGCAAATCTCCGACTCCATGACCCTGAACATTTCGAACACCCCGATTTTTCAACCGGAACATCGTATTATTCTGAGTGCCGGCCGGGATCTTGATCATGGTTTTGCCCGTCGTCTTGCTCGTTAACGTGGGCACCTCCACCTCACCACCCAACGCCGCATCCACAAACTGCACAGGGACTTCGCAGATCAAATCATCCCCTTCGCGCTGGAAAATATCGTGCTCCTTAACATGCAACACTACATAAAGATCTCCCGTGCCTCCCCCTCGCACTCCGCCCTCACCATTGCCGGTGGAACGCAGCCGCGCCCCAGTATCCACCCCAGCCGGGATCTTTAACTTCACCTTTGTCGATCGCTCTTTTCTCCCCGCTCCTTTGCAGCTCGCACAAGGTTTCTCAATGATCTGCCCCGCGCCTTGGCATCGTGGGCAAGTCTGAGCAATACTAAAAACACCACGAGAAGACATCACCTGACCGCGACCCCCACAAGGCTGGCAGGTCTTACGGCTTGACCCCTGCTCCGCCCCAGTGCCTCGACACGTTTCGCAGGAATCAGGTTTCGTGAGCGAAACCTCCTTCTCACAACCCAACACCGCTTCCTCGAACGAAATCTCCATGTCGTAACGCAAATCCGCGCCACGCTGAGGTCCGGTCGGGTCTTGGCGAGAACCGCCTCCACCAAAAAGATCATTAAAAATACTGCCCCCGCCGCCGCCAGAATTTCCAAAGACCTGACTAAAAATTTCGGATGCATCATGGAACCCGACCCCTGCACCCCCACGCCCGCCACCACCGCCACGCGCACGTGGATCAAATGCATCATGACCATATTGGTCATACGCCCCCTTCTTCTGAGGATCACTGAGCACCTCGTAAGCCTCGCCCACTTCCTTAAATCGTTCCTCAGCCGTTTTATCCCCCGGATTCTTGTCCGGATGAAACTTCACCGCCATCTTGCGGTAGGCCTTTTTGAGCTCCTCGGCTGTGACCGATCGTTCAACCTCGAGCACCTGATAATAATCGCGTTTCGCCATGGAATTGCTCAGTCAATTTTCTTAGCGACAACCACCGTTGCGGGTCGCACCAAACGATCCCTCAACTTGTAACCCTTCCGCAATTGCTGCAGCACATTGCCCTCGGGAACCTCCGCACTCGGTTGATGAGAAACCGCCTCGTGGAAATTCGGATCAAACACTTGCCCCTCCGCATTGATCTCCTCCAACCCGGCGTCGTTCAACGCCGATCGCATCTGCACAGAAATCATCGAGACCCCTGTTTTCAATGAATCCACACTGGCACCTTGCGGACTATTTGCCGACAACATCGCCATCTCAAAATTATCCAACACAGGAATCAAACGCTCCAACAACGACTCGTTCGCATACTTGATCGCCTCCAGTTTTTCCCGTGCAGCCCGCTTCTTATAATTGTCGAAATCCGCGTTCAACCGCACAAACCGTTCCCACGTCTCCGCAGCCTTGGCAACCTGAGCCTTCAACTCCTCCCACTGGGCAGGAGTCACCGCTTCCTCTGCGGGCTTCCCACCTTCATCCGTTCCATCCACTAAATCTGATCCGTTTGTCATAATCTGGTACCTAACCTTCGATGATCCATCGAGAATTGCACAACATACCCAAAACAGACGCTAAGAGCAACTCATGCTCAACGAAAAATCTGACAATCCACCCGCCGATGGATGTTATTTCGCAAGGTCTCGCGAACTTTTTGGACCCAGTTGCCTGATGACAAAACGCCAACCTCCCAACAACACCAAGGCCAGAGCCGCGAATTGATAGCCCGTCCACCCTCCCATGACCTCCGGTGTGTCTCGAAAGAGTTCATGCCCAAAACGGAACAGCCCGTAAGCGATGAGGTAGAGGTGAAAAAGTTGGGTCGGCAATACCACTTTCCGACGCAATACCCATAAAACCACGAGCACCAAAGCGTTGAACCCTAACTCCACTAGCACCGCTGGCCAACGCGCCACACCGGCTGCATCGTGAATAGTATACCAATCCTCAGGACAGATCCGGCCTAAGCAACACCCTTGAAACAGGCACCCGATCCGCCCCAACATAATCCCGATCGGCACGATCAACGCGAACCAATCCCCGGTCACACCCGTGTAGCCGATAAATCGTTTGGCAATCTCCACCCCGGCATACCCGCCTAACAATGCACCCGTAATCGATTTGCCCGTTGCCCACTTCATCCACCGATCCCCATGGCCCCAATGAATCCAGCCCTCTGCCGCAAGATAAACGAGCTTCGCACCGAGAAACGCACCCATCAACCCGCCGATATACACCAAAATCAAACGATCATCGCGCCTCGCCAAGCGGGCCCAAAACAAAAGGCTCACGCCGATACCCGCAAGCATCAGCCATCCGTAAATCGTGGAGTTTGCTGAAGTCATCCAAGGCTTGACCCGATCCTCAACCCGCTTTGCAATCCGCGAACCCAGAGTAATACCGGCAGAAAGAATCCAACTGCCCATCCGGCCGGATCACATGCGTGCAACAACGATCAATCCGATCCTCGTCCCAAGTTCCCGCATCCATAAACGGCTTAACCAACAACCGAAACGTATGAGATTCATCCAGCTCAAATTGCTTGAGCAATTCCCCCAACGGCTCCGAGTCACAGCCGCACTTCATCAAATCTTCAAGTTTATAACGGATCTTCGTTCCCAGAAAATCTTGAACCCTCGAGAAATCCACAAAATCACTCACCGACCGCACCTCTCCCCCGACCTTGAGAAGATAACCAATCGTCGCACAATTCGGATCTCCACAGGGCAATGGCGTAAAATCCTCAAACTTCAGACGACCCGCCGATTGATCCACCGCAGCAAGAATAATATCCGCCGTATTCAAACGCGTCGGACTCGGAGTATTAGGAGGCAGCGATCGAGGAATTCGCCCACTCGTAAAGAGCGGTTGAAACGAAATCCCACGCACATTCGGCCACCGCAACCCGAACTCGATCGCCTCCCACAAGAACGGTAAATTCTCTGGAGTCACCGTCATTGCTAAGGTCACCGGCAGACCCATCTCTCGACAACGCTCAAGACAACGCTCCCGGACCTCACGCAAATCCGCCCCTCGGAGAAACTGCTGACCCGCGAGTTGAACCCCATCAAACTGGAGGTAAAGCTGGAACCGCCCGTAACAAAACGCCTCACCCAATCGCCGAGCAAACACTTCATCCGTCGCAATCCGGACCCCATTCGTGTTCAGAAGCACATAATCGATCTGAGGATGATCCTGCAACCAACGGAGGAATTCAAAAAACTGCGGATGCAACGTGGGTTCACCGCCCGACAATTGAAGAATCTCAATCGGCCCCTTTCGATCAATCACTCCCTGAATCCGAAGTTTGATCGACTCCAACGGAATCGCATCCACATCCTCATTATTACGCCGAGGAGAATCCGCGTAACACGTCGGACAACTCAAATTGCACGAGTTGACGATCTCGATCAACGCAAGGCAGGTCGAAAGTTTCTCAATGACCCCAAGAGCCTCCCCAGCATTTGCATTCAGACCCAGGCTTCCAAGATTTGAACCATCCGCAGATTCACAACACCCTAGCGAATCGACCTCCTCGGATCTGCCTTTCGCCAGCCAATAAAACCTAGAATCCGAGGCGATACACACGCTCGATTCCCCGTGGTCAGGACAAACCCGCTTGAGAAAGACTTTCGAGTCGATCCCCCCCGTGCGCCAGACCTCCGCCGCACACGGTCGATGACACACCAAACAACGCGACCTCGTGCGCTTCAGCAACGCGTCCGCTAAGGGAAATGTGGGGACGCGAACACTCACCGCGTATTCCCGCTAATCGCACATCCAAAAATCGCAATGATCAAACTCGCGATCGAATAAACAGGCAACAGCACGAGAACTAAAAGAATTTTTCTCCAGGGTGCCATAGATCGTCGGCACACCGTAAAAAAAGTGCTGACCACCCCACCAATTCCACTGGCAACCAAAGTAACATTGGGAGCGTCATACCATGTCCCATAACGGGCCACGACGATCGCAATTACTGCCGGGCCGAGAAGTCCTACGAGAATAGGCCAATTTGACCTAGCCTGCGCCGCCGGTGGGGCAACCGGCGAACCAATCTCCTTCGAAGGTGGTTCGATATTGGACATAAGCGTTACCCCAACAATAAGCCAAACCCCCTCCCCCGCAAGCCAATTGCCGGACTCCCATGACTGAAATAAAAACAAAAAAACTTAGAAAACTCTACTTGACCCTGTGGCAGAACTGTCGTATTTTCCGAGACAGTTCCCAAAGAGAACACTATGTAAGCAAGCAATTAAACAACTAACCAATCAACGCGGCAAACTCAGGCTAAACAAATGCAAACTCAGGCTAAACAAATG
>SXGS01312136.1_pt1 | contig 19600 bp, 17 predicted proteins | sample 3174681 | NCBI WGS metagenome assembly SXGS01 (sample SAMN11356861, study PRJNA531348) | freshwater metagenome | isolation source: freshwater sample F1-80 | place: China: Fuxian Lake, Yuxi | collected 2017-12-25 | reverse complement strand
TTGCCTGGTACGACACGGAGCACTACCATTCAGGCATCGACTATGTAACCCCTCAGCAAGCTCACCAAGGCTTGCGGCAGAAAATTGTCGATCAACGACAAGTCCAAAAGCTTTCTCAGCGACGTCGGCGCAGAGAAGAACATCGAAAGCAGAAGTCCGACCAAACAAACGTAAACAAAAACCAAACAGTGACCGTCAGCCTTGTAGCGTAATCAAATGCCCTCTGAGGTCATTGATTCAAAAACGCGCCGTGCGCGAGCACCTGGCGCACTTCGGAGTCTGGGTCGAGAAGGTTTCCAAACACACGGGCGCCCGTGGGGCAAGCTTCCAGGCACGCCGGAAGTCGTCCATTCCGGGTGCGGTGCAGGCAAAAATGGCATTTCTCAACCACGCCTTGGGGGCGGATGCGGTTGCTTAGGTAGGATTGGTTTGGGTTGATGGCGCTGGCTGGGAGCTTCGGTTTTGTCCAGTTAAAGCGTCGCGCGTGATAGGGGCAAGCGGCCTCGCAATAGCGGCAGCCGATGCACCAGTTATAGTCGACCACCACAATGCCATCCGGTTCTTTCCAGGTTGCCTCCACGGGACAAACATCCACGCAGGGCGGATGCTCACACTGCTGGCACTGCACTGGCATGTAAAACTTATCAGGTTGAGGGACGGGATGATCGTAGTGAGCGTTGCCCTTTTCCATGTCCATCGATCCTTTGCTCATTTCGAAGACACGAATATAGGACTGGTTGGAAGGACGATCGTGATTGTTTTCAATATGGCAGGCCTCGGCGCATTTGCGGCAGCCATTGCACACGCTGAGATTGAGCGCGTAGCCGAATGTCACGCCGGGCTGGGCTTTGTAGTCTTTGATGGTCACATCGGCGCCGTATTGGTCTTTTGTCTCCTTCTGGAGCCGGTTGAGGATGATTTCTAGATCGATCGGCGAGAGCTCTTTGTAGTGCTTTTGAACAAATTCTTCGGCAGAGATGTTGGCCGCCCATTCAGTGATGGGGGCGATGGCCTTGGCGAACGCCGCCGCGCCGAGCATCGCCCCAAAGCCTTTGAGAACGGTGCGACGGGAGAGGTTTGCCTCGAGTTTCGGATCGTTAACGCTTGGGTCCATGGCCGGTCAGTTTGATCAGGGACGGAGTGGGTCCTTGGCGGCTTCCCTCCGGACGGATATTCGGTCTTTCGGTGGCAGAACGGGCCTCACCTGAGGAAAAGCTGGGGTGTGGGGATCGTGGCAGTGAATGCAGGAGTTGCGTGTCCGCCCCCCTCGGGTCAAGTCCCAATAGCCCGTCATGCCTCCGTGCAAACCCATGTCGTAATCGCGCCGCTGTGGACCGTGGCACTGGGAGCAAAGAGTCATTGCATCGCGGAACGTGACGGGTCGCGAATCGGCGAGACGAAGCGTGTCGTAGCTATCGGCGTTGTGGCAGCTCAGGCATGTGAGGTTCCCGTGGTTGTATTGCAGTCCTTGATGGAACTCGTCGAGCTCCGTGCCCGAACGGGTTTCGCTGTTAGGAGTGGTCGTGGCATGGCAGGCACCGCACGAGATCGAGACGGATTCCCCATGGTGGTTTGTCAGGCCCGTCTTCACGGTTGGGACTCGGTCGAGGAGCTTGATGACGACCGGATACCGCGCTGCGTTGGTCAAGCTCGCATCAGCGGTTGGTGTCGCTTTCCCGCTCACGATTGCCGGCTCTCCAGGGTTCAAGCTGGACGGAGAGCGAATCGCATCCCAGCCAAACGCGATCACCACGATGGCCACGACAAGACTTGCTGCATTTCTTCCTCGGTGCATTTTTTCCAACGCCTGGAATCCCCTGGATGGCGGAAAAGATGGCGATGTCGATTGGTTAACTCAAATTCTTTCTAAGGAATTGGTCTTAACTTTTGACTCAAGTCAAGACCCGTCGTGTCTCGTGGACTGAAGAGCAATCCGATAGTTGCGAGCCGGGGGCTTGGGGGGCTTCGACGACCGGAGCCGTGAACCGATCATGAAGGCGAAATGGGCGCCGTGTCTCTGGAAGGAGCGGACCACAGCACGAATGCTGTGATGAATGCATTCACCAGGAGGAGCTCAAAACCGAATCGATACCCTCCGAACCACACGGGCGCTCTATCTTCGAGCACCAGGCAAGCCAGAGGGGAGGCGCAGCACACCCAAGGGATCAGTCGATCTCGGATCGGCCGCTGGGTTGTCAAACCCAAGGTAAAGAGGCCAAGCAGCGGGCCGTAGGTGTAGCCGGCGAGCCTTAAAATCGCATTAATCACCGCATCGCTCCCCAGGGCGCGAAACGCCAAAATGAATATCAAAAGAACGAAAGAAAAACCTGCGTGCACGAAGTATCGATTTCGCGTCTTCTCGGCCTCCGTCGCGGGGGAGGTGTCTTGTTTGAGAAAATCCAAACAGAACGAGGTCGTCAGTGTCGTCAGCACTGAATCAGCGCTTGAAAACGTCGCGGCCGTCAAGCCGAAGATAAACGCCACCGATGCCAGCATTCCCAGGTGTTGCAAGGCCAGTGTGGGAAACAAGGCGTCGGTTCTCGCCGGCATGGCGATGCCTTTGGACAGAGCGAAGTGATGCAGGAGAACTCCGAGGGAAAGGAAGGCTACGTTGACCAGCACCATGACGATTGAAAAGGCGTAGAGATTGGTTTTGGCCTCGCCGAGGGTGCGGCAGCTGAGGTTTTTCTGCATCATGTTTTGATCCAATCCATTCATGGCCACGGCTAGGAAAATGCCGCTCAAGAACTGCTTCCAGAAGTAGGTCTTCTCTTTCCAATCCCAGAAAAAAATCTGGCTCATTTCGCTGGTGCGGACGAGGTTGACGACTCCCCACAGATCGAGGCCCAAACTTCGCGCAATGGCGACGATCGATAGCCCAAGGCCCAAGAGGAGGAAGGTGGATTGAAAAGTGTCCGTCCAAACCAATGTTTTGATCCCTCCCCGCAAGGTGTAGGCGAGCATCAGCAGAATCGAAAGCGAGATAGTCACCGCGAATGGCACGCCCCAGACATCGAAGATAAACGACTGCAACACGCTCCCTGCAAGGTAGAGCCTGGCAGCCGCGCCGGTCGTGCGAGAGATCAGGAAGAAAAAGGCGCCTGTTTTCTGCGCGCGCGGCCCAAATCTCGAGCCAAGGTAACTATAAATGGACGTGAGATTGAGACGATAATAGAGCGGGAGCAGCACGGAGGCGATGATTGCGTAGCCCACCAAATAGCCGAGCACAACTTGGAGGTATGAGAACTTGGAACCAGCGACTTGGCCGGGCACCGAAATGAAGGTCACTCCAGAAAGGCTGTCCCCGATATAACCAAACGCAACGGCATACCAAGGCGAGTTCTTGTTGCCGAGATAATAGCCACGGCTCGTGGATCCGCGGGCGGTGTGCCAGGCGATCGTCAGCAAGACTCCGAAATAGCATCCGATGCAGAGAAGAATCAAGCCGGGCGACATGATCTCTAGTTTTGGGATTGGATCACAGGTTGCCGCTCGCTCCGAAATCTCTAAACCTTAAAACGGCAGTTGCCCAAGCGAATCTTCGCAAGATCCTGGCGATAAAGTTTTTCCGAATCACTCGCCAGCTCCACGAGGGATACGCCTCCCTCTTCGTCAAGTTTTTCTCATCCAGGCTTTTGCTAATCTCCACGATGTTCAACTGGCGTTTTAAGGCTAAATCACGAAATCACGGCACATGCTTGGCACCGAGGTGGGCGGGCGAGGCTCCCGGGATTGGAACTGGAGCCTTCGAACGCAAAAAGAACTCAGGCAACTGTCAAGCAAACCGGACCGAGCAATTCGTTGATGGCGGGCCCCAGATCCAAGCACGCCTCTTGAGTCAACGCGCTCTGTTCTGCCTCTGACAACTGTAACAGGCCGGACGCCGATTCCACGAAGCCGTGCAGAGCCGATTCCGAGTAATGCACCAATCCCTGCCTGAGGGGCATAGCAAAGCTGGCGAGGATCAGGCCATAGGCGATCGTGTGCCATCCCTTGGCCTCGCCCCGCGTGACAGCCTCCATATAGCGAGAAAGAACACGATTTCCCTTCATCGGCTTCAACCTGCTCATTTGTATTCGGCCGATGGCCGCGCTCAGTTCCGAAAAAGGCATGTCGACTGGCCCGCGTGGCGCCGCTTGATCCAATGCGACGAGTTCCCTGGTTTGACCCCGGGAGGCGAGCATGTAGGCTTTTTGGATCACGGGCAGTTCGGTGGGGAGTAGGACTCTATCGCGATAACTGTGCAGGAATGCCCGCAAGGACGAAGCCGAGCGAATGGGGGCCAGTTGAAGCGCGGACAGCGCCGGCGTGAGAGATTCCAGCCCATCGGGGCTGCCAAGACGGGCCGCGAAAGGATGAAGGCCATGGAGCACCCTGGCGGCTTCGGCGGACATCAATTTGGCGGTGTCGTGCGTCATGACTCTCGGTTCCAACGCTATCGACCGCCGAGCCGCGTGCCAACCACTAACCGCGATCTTCGCGCAGGCTTTGAAGAAACTTATTCATGCGCTCTGTGGCCACCTGGATTTGGTCCAATGCGGTGGAGAAGCAGCATCGCAGGAAGCCTTCGCCGGAAGCGCCGAACGCGCTTCCGGGAACGCAGGCGACTTGATGTTCACGAAGCAGGCGCACGGCGAATTCTTTCGAGCTGAGCCCGAATTCGCGGATGCAGGGGAAAGCGTAAAAAGATCCTCTAGGCAAGTGGCATGGCAGCCCCATGTCATTGAATGCTTTGACAATGTAATTGCGGCGCATCCTGTAGTGTTCCTTCATCTCCGCAGTATCTGGACCCCCACGTTCAAGGGCCTCGAACGCCGCTTCCTGGCTAATGATGCTCGCGCAAAGCATTGAGTATTGATGGATCCGCATCATGGCCTCCACGAGTTCGGCGGGCCCGCAGGCGTAGCCAATCCGGAATCCTGTCATTGCGTAGGCTTTCGAGAAACCGTGAAGAAAAATCGTCCTTTCCACCATTCCTGGGAAGGTGGCGATGCTAACGTGTTCCCCTTCGAAAGTCAGTTCCGAGTAAATTTCATCCGTGATGACCAGGAGATTATGCCTCACGGCCACGGCTGCGACTTTTTCGAGCTCCGCCCGGCTCATGGTGCCTCCCGTGGGGTTGGTGGGGAAGTTCAGCATGAGCACCTTGCTCCGATGGGTCACCGCCCGTTCAATCGCCTCTGCGGTCACAGCAAAGCCGTTTTCGACCAGGCATTCCACCGGTTTCGCAACGCCATGCGCCAAGGCGACGGACGGGGCGTAACTCACATAGCACGGCTCATGGAAGAGCACTTCGTCTCCGGGGTTCAGCACGGCGCGCAACGCAATATCCAAAGCCTCGCTGACACCCACGGTGACAAGAATTTCGGACTCGGCCCGGTAACTCAGTTTGAAAGTGGCCTCAACATAACGACTGATGGACTCGCGCAACTTCAGGAGGCCGAGGTTCGACGTGTAGCTCGTTCGTCCCCTTTCCAAGGCGTAGATGGCCGCCTCCCGAATGTGCCAAGGCGTCGGGAAATCAGGTTCTCCAACCCCCAGGGAGATCACACCGGCCGTGTTTTGAACCACTTCAAAGAATTCGCGAATGCCGGAGCGAGGGATTGCTCTTACATGGTTGGCGACGAACATAGTCGTGGTTCCTTGATTGGGTAGGGGGATTTCATGAGGAAGGATTAAGGAAGATTCAGGCAAACCAATGGAAGTGCCGGGGGCGCGCGTCGGGCGTGCCTGGCTCAGGCTGCGGCCTCGCCAGCTCGGGTCCGGATCAACGGGTGGGTCTCACCTCTCACGGCTTCGGCCGTGATTGTGATGGACTCGATGTCCTCACGCCCAGGGATTTCGAACATCACGTCGAGCATTAATTTCTCGATCATCGCGCGCAAGGCCCGCGCGCCTGTTCCCTTCTTCACTGCCTGGGCAGCGAGTTCGCTGAGTGCCTGGCTTGAGAATTCCAGATGGACGCCGTCGGATGCCAGCAGCTTGGCGAACTGTTTGGTGAGCGAATTCTTTGGCGACGTCAAGACCTGCACCAGTTGGTCCTCATTCAACTCTTCAAGAACGGTCATCATCGGGAGGCGTCCAATGAATTCCGGAATGAAACCAAAGGCCAATAGATCTTCAGGTTCCACGAAAAGCATTGAAGAACGATGGTCCACCGGCACGGTCTTGGCTCCCGGCGGGGCCGATCTAAATCCCATCACTCGGTTTCCGAGGCGGCGTTGGATGATCTTTTCCAGCCCCACAAACGCGCCCCCACATATGAAGAGGATCCCGCTTGTGTCCACCCTGATGTATTCCTGGTGCGGATGCTTTCGCCCACCTTGCGGGGGAACGTTGCAGGTCGTGCCTTCCAAAATCTTTAGTAGCGCCTGCTGGACGCCTTCTCCAGACACGTCGCGCGTGATGGAGACATTTTCAGTCTTGCGGGCTATTTTGTCGATTTCATCAATGTAGATGATCCCCGTTTGGGCCCGCTTGACATCGTGGTCGGCGTTCTGGAGCAGGCGCAGCACAATGTTCTCGACATCTTCCCCGACGTAACCCGCTTCCGTGAGTGTGGTCGCATCGGCGATGGCGAATGGCACGTCAAGGGCTTTTGCCAAGGTTCTGGCCAGCAACGTTTTGCCTGATCCCGTGGGACCAATGAGGAGGATGTTGCTCTTTTCGAGTTCGACTTCCGCGTGTTCCGAGGAGTGAGCCAATTCGGAGCGCCCCTGCAAAATTTGAATCCGCTTGTAGTGGTTATAGACCGCGACAGCCAGGGTGCGTTTGGCATGATCCTGGCCGATGCAATGCAGGTCGAACAAGGCCTTGATTTCGGCGGGCTTGGGGACTTTGAGCTTGGGTAAAGGCTTCCTGTTTTCCGAGCGGAGTTCTTTGTCGAGCACACTTTTGCAGACCAGAACGCACGCGTCGCAGATATAAACCCCAGGGCCTTGGATGAGTTTGCGCACTTCTGCGTGGGACTTGCCGCAGAAGCTGCACAGCGTCAATTGGGAAGGTCGAGCCATCTAAAAAAATTTGAGCGATCCAAACATCATGGTGCTTCCTAGTCAATTTCCGGAAGCCGTTCCCGTCGGTCAAGATCAGGTGGCGGGTGGAGGATTGAGCGAGGGGATCTCCTTTCTCGACAGCACAACTTCATCCACCAACCCATAAGCTTTGGCCTCTTCGGCACTCATGAAATTATCTCGATCGCAGTCACGCTCGACTTGGTTCTCGGGTTTCCCAGTGTGCTTGGCGATGATGCCGTTGAGGCGCTGCTTTAATTTGAGCATGTAACGCACCCTGATCTCAACATCGCTCGCTGGTCCTTCGGCGCCACCCAGCACTTGGTGGATCATGATGTTGGCGTTCGGCAGCGCAAACCGTTTCCCTTTGGTGCCACCGCTTAGGAGAACCGCGCCCATGCTGGCGGCTTGCCCGATGCAGTAAGTATTCACGTCGCATGTCATAAACTGCATCGTGTCATATATGGCCAACCCAGCCGTCACGCTGCCGCCCGGTGAGTTGATATAAAGATGAATGTCCTTCTTGGGATCCGCCATTTGAAGAAACAACAGTTGGGCAATGATGACGTTAGCGACCATGTCGTCCACAGGTGTTCCAAGAAACACGATGCGATCCACGAGCAGCCGGGAGTAGATGTCGTACCCCCGTTCGCCGCGACCGGTTTGCTCTACGACCATCGGGACCAGAAAGTTTTGCATATCAACAGGATTCCAACGTCAGAACCGCCGCAACCTAATGGAGGGCCAACAGGGCGTCAAGGGCGGTTTCCCGCGAGCACGCCCTTTCGACGCCGAGCTGTTCAACCCGGATCAAGAACTCGCTCCGATCTCTGAACTCTCGGATGGCTCAGCTCCCAAAACTCCGAGCCGTCGCAGCGCCATCTCGGCCGCTTTGATTTCAGCGAGCTTTTTGCTCTTGCCAGTGCCTCGCCCGAGTTCCTCGTTTTCATGCCAAACCGAACACTCAAAGTCGCGGTCGTGGTCCGGTCCAGAAGCGGTTTCAAGACGATAAAGCGGCGAAATGCAGGAGCGAGCCTGCAAGAATTCCTGCAGCTCACCTTTTGGGTTCTCGATTCGAGGCACTCCGGCGACCTCCTCGATGTGGCTTTGGAATTGTCTCAACACGAACCCTCGCGCGGACTCATACCCGCCGTCTAAGAATATCGCTCCAACGAGCGCCTCGAATGCGTCCGCGAGAATCGAAGGTCGGCCTCGTCCTCCATGCAGCTCCTCCCCTTTGCTGATGACAAGGTGGCTGCCCAGCTCGAGCTCCGCCGCCTTGTCGGCCAAGGCGTTCCGGTTGACCAATTCAGCTCTGCCTTTGGTGAGCGGGCCTTCGCCGACTTCTGGGAACCGGTCGTGCAGCTCGTGGGTTAGAACAAGTTCGAGCACCGCATCACCAAGGAATTCGAGGCGTTGGTTATTCCGGGCGATGGGAGAGTTTTCCATCGACGCGGAAGGGTGCGTGAGGGCTACCTTGAGCATCAATGGATTGCGGAACCAGTAGCCAATCCGGGTCTGGAGCTCCCCTTCGGTGGGTTTGTCGTTTGATTTCCCCACGAATACCACTGAATTGGACGACTCGATTGGCCAGCTCACGATGCTAAGTCGACGAAATCGTCGTCACCATCTCGCTCGGCGACACCTCTGATCCGCTGGAAGAGCTTTCTTCAAAGCAATTCGGATGGACTTGAGGCAAGTGTTCTAGTGGCGAATCGACGACTGCGGAAGCCAGGGTTTCATCAGCGCGGCTTGGGATTTCGGTCTCGGAGGGTCCGCCCGCAACTTCTACGACTCCGCGCTCGAGCAAACTCGCAACATCACGTTGAACCTGCTCGAGCTGATTGAGCTGCAGTTCGGGGTCGATGATTGTGAACAAATCACCAGTCGCGGGATGTTCGTATAGAAAGGCCCGCTGGCCGTCTTTCCATAACTGTTCCTTCACTTTGAGAATGCGCTTGCGCTCAAGCATGGCGGCCAAGATATAGCAGCATTCATGGTGCGCGGGGTCATGCAAAGCGACTAGCCGCCTCAGCAGCTTTTCGGCATTTTCCTTTTGGATCGGCTCGGGAGGCGCCTCAGCAGGGGCGGCGTAGACGCTTTGCCAGTGCGATATTGACGGGGTTTCCTGCTGAACAGAAGTGTTGGTCCAACAATCTTCGCAAACGTCGAGTCGGACATATCCCAATCTTTCCTCGGCGAGCAAGGTGTGGAATGGCTCCTGATGACGAAATACTCGATGACACCGCTGGCAGTGGTGGGACCTTGATTGGATATGCCAGTCAATCATGGGGATTCGCAATAAATGGGCTTACATCATCTCCGCATTATCCCCGGAGGTGCAATGCAAAAAAAAACCGGGTCCTCGGCCAGGGGATGGCCGTCGGACCCGGGGAACTTTCGGAATCAGTACATCAGTGGGATTACGGGGAACTCCAGAACAGGTCTGTACGTAACCTGAACTGAAATCTGCTGGGCGATTCAAAGAACTATCTCAATTTGAACTTACTTTCGCCCGAAAGTCGGTTCGTGTCCCACTGACGATACTAGAGCACCCCGACTGCTATGTGTCAAGCGACTCGATGGAATATTGAAGTTATGCTAATAGCGAACAATCCATTCTCTTATTTTCCTTAAAACGGCAGATGCCATGTCACATCTTCGCGAGATCCTGGCGATAAAGTCGTTCCCAATCACTCATCAGACCACATCCATAAAAGATAAGCCTCGATATTCGTCAAATTTTTCTCATCCAGGCTTTTGCAAACTTGCACGAGGTTCAACTGCCGTTTTAAGATTGAAAGACGTCAGGACTGCTAGAATGCCGCGATCGCCTCATTGACCAGAACAATGTCTCCCGGCAATTCGGCCCGTAAAATTTCCCCAACGCGACTCACATGAACCACAACCGCGTATTTATCCAGGATTCGAGCCCTGAGCCGGTAAGTGCGCATGCGGGAGTGCCCGAATCTGAGCCAATCTTGGGTGCATTGCCAGGGAAGATCTCCAATGATCGACGCGTTTTGATTGGTACGGATTTGTGGCAAGCCGGCAGCCATAAGCGGCATCCAAGGCAAATCCAACTGCTCCAGGAGCTTCTGAGGTTCGCCCAAATCATCAATACTCAAAGTGTGTTCGAACAAACTGCGCCCTTCCGAGTATGAGATTCTGATCCGGCGATCAAGAGCTGCAGCCTTGATCTCCCACTGGCTCTGTTTATCCCCGATTTGCAGCGACAGTGAATTCCATGCATGGCCCGGACCAAACTCCATGTGGAGATGGAACCGATGTCGGCCGGCAAAATTCTCCAGCGCTAGGTTCCCTTCAATATCGAGGGTGCGATTCGAGGGTTCGGCCATCATCCCATCGGGCTCGAATTTGTTTTCGGAGGGTGTCTCCGCGGTTGATTCCTCCCCTAAATTGGGGATCCATCTCACGAAGCCAACTTTCGAGCCGTGCTGTCGAATCTCCATCAAGGAATTGTCTGGTGCCGTGAGGATCTTTGCCCAAACCAGGTCCAACGGCACATGCGCGCCCCCGGTTTCCCGAGTGTATTCGTTCTTCCAGAGCAGCGCATGCATCACGACACAGAATGCGCCGAGGCCTATCAAGATGAGGCGATGGAGCGTCAGCACGTTGTGAGCCGGGAATTCTCCGTCCGGATGGATTTCAACCTCCAAGAAATATAGGTCTTAAAACGGCGGTTGAACCTCACGGAGATTTGCTGAAACCTGGATGAGAAAGGGTTGACGAAGAGCGACGCATATCCCTTCTGGATCTGGTGAGTGATTCGGAACAACTATATCTCCAGCGTCTTGCGAATATTCGCCATGGCCCACTGCCGCTTTAAGGATCGGGGATGGGACAGCGTGGCGGGTCAATTCGCGGCCCCACATTTTTCTCACGATCCAGTGGCGATTGAAAACTCGGTCATTCTTCAAATTGACTCAACACGATCATGGTGCGAGGCATCCCAGCACTACCCAGTAATGCGTCGTCACGGCTTAGTTTTCGGGAATCTTGATCGTGGTGCCGACCCTCAGTTTTCGAGGATCCAAACCGGGGTTTGCCCCAAGAATCTTCACGTAGGACATGTTGTAGCGGCGGCCAATTTTGGCTGGAGTATCCCCCGCCACGATCACGTATGTTCGGACCTTTGGAGTGGTTTTTGAGTCCCCCTGGGATCCTGGTTCCGCGGAGGGTTTGGAGCGTCCGGCGGCGTTTACTCCGCGTGGATCGTTAGTGGCCGTGTTGATCTGCACAAGGGGAGCCGCGCCGGTCGAGGGGGTATGGGTTTTGGATTGGCCCGGGCCTTGGTTCTGCGGTTGCATCGGCTGCCCAAGCATAGAAGGTGAAGGGCTGTTCTTGAGCTGGGAGATCTCGGCCTGCAGTTGCTGAAGTTGATCTCGGAAGCGGTTGTTCTCGACCAATAAAACTTGGTTGGTCGAGATCAGACGGTCCAGCTCTTTTTGGACCTGGAGGTTGGTGGGCCCCAGAGAGACGGTCCGGGCCAGCTCTTGCTTGCTCGCGATGACGAACTGCTTGACAGTTTCCGCTCTGGAATGCTTGGGGTTAAGCTTCAGGAATTTTTCAAAGTGATAAATGGCCGCCGCGAAGTCGTTGAGCTTCTGATAGTATAAGAGCCCAATCTCGAAATGTGCGGAAGCGGAATGAGGATTGGTCTCGAGCGCTTTTTCGAAGGCTTCCACGGCGCCGTTGTAATCGTAGCCGCTGATTTTATTCTTGCCTGAAATGAAGTGTGGATCCTTCTCCTCGTCGAGGTTGTTCATCGCGACGGGCGCGCAACCGAGGACGAAGACAAGCCACACCAGCACACTGTCCAAGGCCAGGACTTTCCAGGTCATTCGAAGCAGGCTAGACCATGCGGCCCAGGAGCGCAATGGCTTCATCTTCCTAACCCTCCGCTTTATCCTTGAGAATCCTATAATTCGGCTCGGAGCGGCGGCCATCAAGCGATCGTTCCGGCTAACCTTGCCATTCCCAACCTTTGCGATACTCCGGTTTGATGAGCTGTTGGGCTTCCGGGGCGTTCTTGACTGTCAAGTTTTTTGCATCCCATTGGATTGGTTTCCCTACTCGAAGCGCCACGTTGCCCAAAAGTACAGCTTCAGTCATCGGACCCGCGTATCCGAAGTGGGAGAGAGCTTTCCCCTGCCCCTTGCAAGCCTCGATCCATTCCAGATGGTGGGCGGCGTCGTGGTCTTCGGCGGCCTTGGGATGGCGTGGGAGAGTGGCCGGGATGCCGCTGAAATCCTCCATTCTGGCGCCGGACAAAAACGAGCCTTTTCCCCAATAACTCGGCACAAACAAAGTGTCTTTGGTGCCGACAAAAAGGCACCCGTTCTCGGGCAGCGAGGTCTGCTTCGCGAGCGAAGGTAACGGCTTTTTGCCTCCGTCGTACCAGACCATTTTCACAGGACCCCATTTCCCTCTCTTGGGGAACTCGGACGTGATGATTGACCACGCGGGGGCAGTTTCCGAGTTTATGCCGGACGATTCCGCCGAAACCGCGATGGGATCCCTGAGATCCAATGCCGTGAATGCCAAGTCCATGTTATGGCAGCCCATGTCGCCTAGCGCACCGGTCCCAAAATCCCAAAACGCTCGCCAATTGAATGGGACGCAGCCGGCATGGAACTCCCGCCAGGGCGCAGGCCCCAACCACAAATCCCAGTTGAGATGGGAAGGCGCCGGCAGGGTTGCTGGACGGGTATGTCCCTGGGGCCATATGGGTCTGTCAGTCCACACATGAACTTCTCGCACATCCCCCAGCACCCCCGCTTGAATCAACTCCACCAACCGGCGAGATTCTGGTTGGGAGTGTCCCTGGTTCCCCATTTGGGTGACGACCCGGCTTTCACGCGCGATCTTTTCCAAGGTGCGGGCTTCCCAGATGGAATGAGTCAAAGGCTTTTGAACATAGACATGCCGGCCCATCTTCATGGCCATCGCGGCGGCATGAAAGTGGGTGTGGTCGGGTGTTGAAATGGTCACGGCATCGAGGCTTTTCTCTCGCTCCAGCAGGAGTCGAAAATCCTGATATCGCTTCGCTTGGGTGAACTTCGCGTAAGTCCCCGCGGCGTTTTGTTGGTCGACATCGCAAAGGGCCACGATGTTTTCCGAAGCACAGTAGCCGATGTCAATGCCGCCTTTTCCTCCAGCACCGATGGCGGCGATGTTGAGGCGTGAATTGGCGCCGAGCACCGTTGGTTTCGCGACAAAAGGAAACGTCACCGCCGCCGAAGCCGCGAGCGTGCGCCGAAGGAAGCATCTTCTATTCATTGGCAAGGATTTCATTGAGATGCGCCAGGTTTACAAGAATTTTCTCGAACCAATCAATCACCCGCGGCCTGCCTCTAGATCCCGGCCCATTCGCCCGCGGTGTTCGAGTGGATCAAAATCTATGCTCCGAGCTCGACCCTCGCGCGGGGATCGTTTAGAATAAATCCGGATGATTACGAAATTCTCGAAAGCCCGACTCGGTACAAAGACTCGCTATGGCGGCTGGATGTCGCTGCTCGCCGCCGGCTCACTGTTTTTTTGTGCAGCCTGCCGCGACCAACCGAAGGTTCCTTTGGTCGTGGATTCTGGCACGAACGCTGTCCCGGCCAAGCTCAGCATTTACGAGGTGAAAGGCGAGGTCCGCAAATTGGAACCGGACGGAAAGAGCGTGGTGGTCAAGCACGAAGCCGTCCCAGGGTATATGCCCGCCATGACAATGCCGTTCGAGGTCAAAAACACCAACGAACTCAGAGGACTCGCGCCCGGCGATGTGATCACATTTAGGATGCTGATCACCCCGGACGACGGGTGGATCGACCAAATCAAGGTTGTCTCCAGCACGAATCAACATGCTCCGTCGGCGCCGGTTCGCGACAGCTCGAGAATCGTTCGCCATGTCGAACCCCTCAGCGTCGGAGGAATGATCCCGAACTACCCGTTTACAAATCAGTTCGGGAAACCCATTCAGATCGAGGATTTCAGGGGAAAGAGCCTGGCCATCACATTCATCTTCACCCGTTGCCCGTTTCCGAATTTTTGCCCGCGCATGTTCAATCATTTCGCCGAGGCCCAGAAAACATTGAAAGCTCAGTCCGCAGTTAATAACTGGCATCTCCTGTCGCTTTCGTTCGATCCCGAGTTCGATACGCCAGAGACATTAAGGGCCTATGGCGCCAGGTACGGCAATGATCCAGAATGTTGGTCCCTGGCCACCGGCGCGTTGATCGAGATCGATGCCATCACTGAACAATTTGGCCTCGTCTTTCCCCGTGAAGGGGCGGGATTTGCCCACAACCTCCGGACTGTGGTGATCGATCCCACAGGCAAAGTGCACAAGATCTTTTTGAGCAATGAGTGGCAGCCGCAGGAACTAGCCGACGAATTGTTGAAGGCGGCGGCCGTCAGCCAGTAACCCTTAAACCTTAAAACGGCAGTTGCCTCTGGCGAATCTTCGCAAGATCTTGCCGATAAAGTTTTTCTGAATCACTCCCCAGATCCACAAGGGATAGGCCTCCCTCTTCGTCAAGGCTTTCTCATCCAGGCTTTTGAGAATCTCCACGATGTTCGACTGCCGTTTTACGGGTAACGCCGGGAATGCCGGTCCAGCCGAAGGCTCCGAGTCTAAACAAACAACCGTCGTTGAAATCAAGGAGCGCTGCGTTCCTCGGAAGATTCTCGCGTGTTCCCGGGCGAACGAAGGGGGGGCCGAGAGCCGTCAACCTGGCAAGTCAGTCATGCCAGGTTTCAGTTCAAGCTTGCTCCGTGCCTCTGTGGGCTGCTACGTATGCCTCGATGGCGTTGATTCGATAGCGTTTAAGCGCGCCGTCCAGCTCGAATTCAACTTCCTGCCCCGGAGCATGGTTCAACATCGATTGAGCCAGCGGCGTCTGATAGCTGATGATCCCTTTTTCCGCGTCGAAATCCCAGGCGCCAAGGATCGAGTATTGCTCCACGTTCTGGCTGTCCAAATCAGTGACCGTCACTTTCGTGCCCACCGACACGACATCCGTTCTCGGGTTGGCAAAATCCGTGCCTCGCGAGCGGAGTAGTTGAATTTCGAGCTCCGCTTTCCGGCGCATCAGGAGTTTTTGCATTTCCTTGGCGGCCTTGTATTCATGGTTTTCGCGCAAGTCGCCGTAGCTGCGGGCGATGGCAATCTCTTTTGAATTGGCCGGGATTTTCTTCTGCACCAGTTCCGTATACTCGTGCTTGCGCCGTTCCAAGCTTTCCCAAGAGACTATGATGTTGCTTTCCTGCTTGGTTTGTTCGCCGGTGATGAGGGATTGAATCGAGGGATAACTCTTCACGATGCGAGCCAGCAGCGACCGCTTGTCCATGTCATCGAAGCTCGGAGAAAGCTGCAGCGCCCGTGTTAAATCGCGGATGATCTCGATGTCCGCGGAGCCGATCAGTTCGATGAGCAAGTCGTGGTCGTCCAGAATAAAATCACGGAGCCGGTTCGAGCGTTTTTCGTTGAACTGATCGCGCTCCATGGCCGTGAGCATCGCTCGAAAAACTTCAGGTCCCAGAATATCGGCGAAGGAATCGCATCTCTCCCTGGCGAGCCAGAGCAGCAACTCGCTGCTTGCTTGGTGTTGGCTGATGAGCCGCGCCAACGCTTCTTTCAAGATGTCGAGCTTGTTTTCCTGAATCAGCAGCGTGGCGCATTCCCCGGCCAGCTTGGAGGATGTGGTGTTAAGAATCGCCAGGACTCCTTCTTGCCACAAATTGGGGTTGGCCGTCCTAAACGCAGCCAGCGCTTTCTTGTGCTTGGCGGCTGGCATCTGCTCGAGAAGTTCGTCCAGCCGCAGATTTTGCGCCCAGATCGCGGACACCGTCAACTCTTTCTGTTGAGGTTCGAGGCTCGCCGCCTGCCGCAGTTCGTCCCGGATGAATATCGCTTCCAACGCCAGGGCGGGCATGGTTCGAATGTGCGTCGCGATGTCCGCGTTGAGCAGAGCCACGGCCTCGGTCACAGCGGTTTTGGGATCGTCCAAGTCACTCAAATATTTCAGAAGTTCCGCGGCGACCGCGATTCGAGCCTTCAATCCTTTTGCGGCCTTCAGTTCGCTCAACATCCGCTGCTGAAAAGAAACCTCCATTTCCTGGAAAATGATCGGGTCGCTCTTCTTCATGGGCACCTGGAAATGGCCATCTTTCTTCAGCTCTCGCTTGGCCACCTCCCACCATTTCTTCCAATCATCCGCGATGACGTCGGGCACCAGAACTTGCTGCACTTGATCTAGAGTGGCCTTGCCTCCGAAGCTTCGGAGCACGAGCCGGATCAAATCAAGGTGGTGCAACGCCGCCATCTCCCGCAAGCTCGCCAGGTCACTGGCTTTTCGGGCCAGTATATGATCCGCCTGGATCGCCTTGAGAGAATCAGCCGCAAACGAAAGATCCATGGAATGCCCGGGCTTTCCGGGAAAATCGATCACGAACCGAGCAAATACGGTGTCGATGGTGGTGATGCGCCCTACGCCCCAGCTCCGGTGGACGCAGTAACCCCCGGTCGCCAGCGTCAGGAGTGGCTCCACTTGGTTCCGGCTAATTTTGCCGCCGGAAGCCAGACTGTCGAATTCGTCTCTCATGTGTCTTATCTCGCAAAACCTCTGACTCAATCCATTATAGCTGTGTGGCAGATCAAAAACCAAGACAAATTGCCTGCGCGACGCTTTTGGAACGTTTGGCGGCTCGGGCCCATACGGAGGAGGTGCTTCGCAAGCGCCTTGAAAACGCCGTGTTGAAACCCGCGGACCGTGCCCTTTGCCAAGAAATCGTCTATGGCGTCGTCCGTCGGCAGCGCACCTTGGACTGGTTGATTGAACGTAAGGCGCCGGGACGGCGTCAGGCGCCGGTCGTTCGAATCTCGCTGGCCATCGGGTTATATCAACTGCTGTGGCTCGATCGCATTCCAAGTCATGCTGCGGTGAACGAGTCCGTCGAACTGGCCCGTGCCAACGGACAAGCCTCGAAAAGCAGCTTTGTGAATGCCGTGCTGCGACGGTATTCGGCTGAGCGCGAGGGGACTCGAGCTCGTTTGAAATCACTCGAGCAGGACGAGCCTGGGATCGGGTTTTCCCATCCTGATTGGTTGATCCGCAGGTGGCAAGCGCGGTGGGGAATCGAGAAGACGCGGCAATTCTTGGAATGGAACAACCAAAGCGCGCCGATTTTTGCCAGGATGAACACGCTTCGGGCGGGTCCCGAGGACACGGCGCTCTGTTGGACTGAAGAAGGGCTCGAGTTCGAGCCGTTCAGTCGCGACTGGTTGGACGAAAAACTTGTTTATCGTCTCCAGTCGGGGCCGAGATTGCAGGAACTGCGCAGTTTCAAGAAGGGGCATTTCTACGTTCAAGACCCGAGCACTTTGCTTTCCGTCCGCATGCTATCCCCGGCGCCGGGCGAGTCAGTGTTGGACTTTTGCGCGGCGCCCGGAGGCAAGACCACGTTTATCGCGCAATGTTTGGAGAACAGGGGGGTTGTCATCGCTTTGGACCCGGACCCTGGCCGGCTAGCTCTTTTAGAAGACAATTGCGTCCGGCTCGGCGTTCGCTGCGCCTCGGTCCTGCGTTCAGATCAATTCTCACAGAAGCACCAGGGCCGGTTATTCGATAAAGTCCTCGTTGACGCCCCTTGCTCCAACACAGGCGTCATGCGCCGGCGCGTCGATGTCCGGTGGCGGCTTAGCCCGGATTCGATCGTGTCACAGTCGAGGGAGCAGTTGGCTATTCTGCAAAGAGCCGCCGACAGCGTGAAACCCCGGGGCGCTTTGGTTTACTCGACTTGCAGCTTGGAACCGGAAGAAAATCGCGTTTTGGTGGACGAGTTCCTCTCGTTGCGGCCCGAATTCGATCTCGTGTCGGATCGAGAATTGACGCCGATGATAGATGGAGTCGATGGCGGCTATGCGGCCCTGCTGCGGCGTCGGTAGAAACCTCAGAACTCAGAAAGAAATGAGGGAATTTGCTGGCAACAAATGACTCCCCATTTCCTTCACATCCTCCTTGAAACCAGCTCTCTCGGAACATCCGATGGGGAGAGGGGCGGTTTTACGGGAAACGAACACCCCCTCCTTTTGACAAATGACCCCAGAAATTCTGGGGTCTGAACATGCAGTGCCGGGAACTCCAAAGCGGTTGCATGCTTCCAATTCGGGCCCGTCAACCGGTTTCACGGCTCACATGCCCATGATTTGGTAGCCGCAATCCACGTATAAGACTTGGCCTGTGATGGCCGCCGCGCCGTCGCTGGCTAGGAAAACTCCGGTCGCGCCGAGTTCGGTTGGCAGCACGTTGCGTTTTAATGGAGCGTGGGCCTCGTAGTGCTTAAGCATGTCGCCAAACCCAGCGATGCCTCGTGCCGCCAGGGTGTTCATCGGGCCCGCGCTGATGCAGTTGACCCGTATTTTCTTGGGGCCGAGGTCGTAGGCCAAATAGCGGGTTGAGGCCTCCAATGCCGCTTTGGCCACCCCCATGACGTTATAATGGGGCACGACTTTTTCGGCGCCGTAGTAGCTCATGGCGACAATGCTTCCGCCTCGGGTCATGAGAGGCGCGGCTCGGCGCGCGAGCGCCACTAATGAATACGCGCTGACATCATGCGCGATTCTAAAGGCTTCGCGCGAGGTGTTGACAAACTGGCCTTCCAAAGCCTCGCGAGGCGCGAACGCCACCGAATGCAGCATTAGATCCAACGCCCCGAATTTGTCCGCGGCCGCGGCGAAGACCTTGTCGATCTCCTCATCGCGGGTCACGTCGCAGGGTGCGATGAGTGTGTCCGGCCCGAATGTGGAGGCCAATTCCTCGACGTTTTCTCTCAACCGTTCCCCCTGATAGGTGAAGGCCAGCCTTGCACCCGATTCGTGCCACGCTTGGGCAATTGCCCAGGCGATCGATCGTTTGTTCGCGACCCCAAATACGATGCCTGTCTTTCCGGCGAGGAGTGACATAGATTTTTCCAGACGGAGAATCGAGGCTTCGACGGCCCTTCACATCACAGGCCTCGGCCGATGATATAGCGGAGCAGGTCGCCCACACGGCAGCTATAACCCCATTCGTTGTCGTACCAGCTGACCAGTTTGAAGAATCGATTGTTCAGCTCGATTCCGGATCCCTTGTCATAAATCGAAGAGGCCGGGCAATGGATGAAATCGGTGCTCACGACTTCCTCGGCGGTATAATCCAATATCCCCTTTAAGTAGGTCTCACTGGCATTTTTCATAAAGGCAGAGATTTCCTCGTAACTCGTCGTTTTGACGGTGCGGACGGTGAGATCGACCACCGAAACCGTGGGGGTTGGCACGCGAAACGACATCCCCGTGAGCTTGCCTTTTACCTCAGGGCAGACCAAACCCACGGCACGAGCCGCGCCGGTCGTGGACGGGATCAAGTTGATCGCGGCGCTCCGGCCCCCTTTCCAATCCTTCTTGCTGGGAGCGTCCACCGTCTTCTGAGTCGCCGTGTAGCTGTGAACAGTGGTCATCAGGCCTTCCTCGATGCCCAGTCCTTCCTTGAGAAGAACATGGACAACCGGGGCCAGGCAGTTCGTCGTGCAAGACGCGT
>SXGS01636972.1_pt1 | contig 19602 bp, 10 predicted proteins | sample 3174681 | NCBI WGS metagenome assembly SXGS01 (sample SAMN11356861, study PRJNA531348) | freshwater metagenome | isolation source: freshwater sample F1-80 | place: China: Fuxian Lake, Yuxi | collected 2017-12-25 | reverse complement strand
GTCGCACCGTCGTCTACCATCGCACAGGTTGAAATCTTCGGCCCGGTACTCGTGTCGATGACCTTCCGCACGCCGGAAGAAGCAGTCGCACTCGCCAACAACACGCCCTTCGGTCTCGCGGCCAGCATCTGGAGCGAGAACATCAACCTCGCGCTCGACGTGGCGCCGAAGGTGAAGGCCGGCGTGGTCTGGGTGAACTGCACGAACCAATTCGACGCGGCCGCAGGATTCGGCGGCTACCGTGAGAGCGGGTACGGACGCGAGGGTGGTCGTGAGGGCATGTACGAGTATGTGAAGAGAGTGCGTACGCCGGGCGGAGCCGCGATGAAACGACGCGTGACAGGTGAAACCACGCGCGCGCTCACGACGGGATCGGTGGACCGCACGGCGAAACTCTACATCGGCGGCACGCAGGCCCGCCCGGACGGCGGCTCCTCCATCCGCATCATCGGCGCGTCAGGCAAGGCGGTCGGCGAAGTTGGCGCAGGAAACCGCAAGGACATTCGCAACGCCGTCGAAGCCGCACGCAACGCGTCGGGCAGCTGGTCGCGCACCAGCGGGCACGCACGCGCGCAGATTCTGTACTACATCGCCGAGAACCTGTCGGCACGCGGGGCAGAGTTCACGGCTCGGATTCGCGCGCTGGTGGGGGGCTCGGCGGCCGACGCAAACGCCGAATTGGACGCGACGGTTCGCCGCCTGTTCACGTACGCCGCGTGGGCCGACAAGTGGGACGGCGCCGTGCACAATACTCCACTCCGCGGCATCACGATCGCGATGCACGAACCGGTCGGCGTGATCGGCATGGCGGCGCCGGATACCCATCCGTTGCTTGGCTTCGTGTCCGTGGTGGCTCCAGCGATTGCGACGGGTAATACCGTCGTGGCGCTGCCGAGTCAGCGGCATCCGCTCGCAGTCACCGACTTCTACCAGGTCCTCGACACGAGTGACCTGCCTGCCGGCGTGATCAACATCGTCACCGGTAAGACGCACGACCTGGCTACAGTGCTCGCCGAGCACGACGACGTGGATGCCATCTGGTATTTCGGCGACGCCGATGGCGTCAAGGCCTGCGAGCTCGCCAGCGGCGGCAACATGAAGCAGACCTGGTGCGAATCCGCTTCACGAGCCTGGACCGATCTGACGGACGGCGAAGGACGCGAGTTTCTCCGCCATGCGACGCAGATAAAAAACATCTGGATTCCGTACGGCGAGTGACCGCGACCTCGGGTCGGCGCGGCGGGACGGACTCTACATCGTCTTCCAGAGTCACTCGGCATAGGCGCTTCCGTTCGTGCACGCGGCCTATTGCACCGCGTTGATCATGTCGAAGATCTGCAGGTAAATGGCCACGACCACACCGCCGACGACTACGCCGAGACAGATGACGACCAGCGGTTCGAGCAGTGCGAGCAGGCCGCCGACGGCCGCATCGACTTCGTCATCGTAGAAGTCGGCAATTTTTGTGAGCATTTCGTCGAGACCACCGGTCTGCTCGCCGACGGCGATCATCGAAATCACCATCGGCGGGAAGACCCGACTCTCGGCGAGTGGCGCCGCAATCGTGTCACCGCCGGCGATCGACGAGCGGCTCGCCATGATCGCGTCCTGAATCACCCGATTACCAGCCGTCTTGGCGGTGATCTCGAGGCCGTCGAGGATGCTGACCCCCGAACTGAGCAGGGTGCCGAGCGTGCGCGTGAAGCGCGACGGCCCACGACTTGGAGCAGGAGGAGGCGAGACCGCCGCAGACCCCGTGTCTGCCCGATCGCGCTCGATGCGCGCCTGTACGTCCCGGTTCCGGCGCGCCACGTCGAGGCGCCGTCTTTCGTATAGCGCGAGTGGATCCGGCGGAGGCACGTCCTGCGCGCGCCGATCGAGCGCCGCACGGCCGGCCCTGCTCTCGGTCGCTCCAGCTTTCGGTAACTGCGACCTGACTGCAGGAGTTCCGGCGCGCTGGCTCCGACCGCGTCCGCTGGCCGAGCGCTTGGCCAGCGTCGCGGAATCGACCGCGTCGATCTGCCGGCCGAGCGCGGCCCGTGATTCCTCGGCACCGCGCGCACCCTGAGGGTTGCCCGGCGCGCTGCGAAACGCGCGCACCCCGACTCCCGGCGCACCCAGCGCGGCGAGGAAGATCAGGGCGCGGCGTTCATTCGGCGTTGGCATGCCACGACGATGTGGTCGCGGTCGCCGCCAACCGGCATCCATTCGCCGCCAACGGCATCGAACCATCGGCCGCCGACGCACCGCCGATCACTCTATCGCAGCAGCGCCATCGCAACGTCACCAACAATCTGGAGCGACTTGGCGCTCACGCGGTCGATGTCGTCCGCCATCGTATGGTGCGCGTCGTAATCGAGATCGATCACATCGATCACCGGCAGCCCCGCCTTGAGCAGCGGGTAGTGATCGTCCGTGATCGGGTAGCTACGCATGTCCGGCAGAAAGGTCTGCTCGTAGCCGAGTTCCTTGGCCGCGGCCCAGACGCGTTGCACCACATCCGGCGCGTGCTGCGCGGAGTACATCTCCTGCGGGATGTTGAGGTCGGCGTCGCCAATCATATCCCAGAGGACGCCAAACATCGGCTTGTATCCCGGCGAGGGGAGATGCTCCGCGAAGTAGGTCGAGCCGATGAGCACGTCCACGTCGGGCCCGAACGTTCCCCAGTCCTCTCCGTCCACGAAGAGCAGGTCGACACCCATTGAGGGCGGCAGCTTCTTGAGCGCGTCGGCCACAGCGAGCAGCAGCGCGACACCACTCGCGCCGTCGTTGGCTCCCGGAATCGGCTTGTCGTGGTTGGCGACATCCTGGTCGCTATCGGCGCGCGGACGGGTATCCCAGTGCGCCACATAGAGCACGCGATCCGTCGCGTTCGGCTTGAACCGCGCCAAGATGTTGCGCATCGGAATCTGGTTCTTCGTGGCGAGCGTGTGCGTCCACCTCTGCTCGGTCACCTCGTCGGCGGTGCCCTTGAGCTTCGCGACGATCCAGTCGCCGGTCTTCTGCCAGCCGGGCGTACCGGGGACGCGGGGACCGAACGCGAGCTGCTGGCGCACGTAGCTCATCGCGGAATCGGCGTCGAACTCGGCGGCGGCCGACGATCTTGGCGTGACTGTGCGCGCATCACCGCCCGTCGAGCAGGCGACCGTGGGCGTCAGGAGGAGCGCAGCCGCCACCATGGCCGTCGCGCCGCCTGTTCGCGTGCGAATGTGGACGGGTGATGTCCCGGTGGTGGTGCTCATCGCAACTCTCCAACGAAGAACGAGATTTGCAGTACCGCCGACAGTACCATCTGGGTGAGTCGGCGGTTCAAGTTATTGTCGTACGTCACGATTCGGGCGCCCTGCAACGAAAACGTGAGGTTGTCGGCCACGTCGGTATCGGCGTTGAAGCTAATGGCTTCCCTGCCGTTGTCGGCGAGGCGGGACCGAAGCGACGTCGCGCTGGTGGTCTCGACCCAACTCGTCGTGGCGGTGTGCTGCCACGCGATGCGCGTACGCAGGTCACTCTTGAGCGCCCAGTCCTTTGGCAACTTGAACGATCGGCTCATATCGGTGCCGACATCGCGCGACCAGGCGTCGAGGAAGCTGCCCGGCAGGGAATCGACGCGATGCGTCGTGGCGATCGACACGCCGGTCATGAGCCCACCGCGGTCATTCCACGCGACCTGAGCGCTCACCGGATAGCTCAGCGAACGGCCGGCGCGCACGTCGGCGCGCGAGCCGGCCGGCCCGGGAAGCACACTGTGTTGTGACATGGCAACGAGTCGTGCGCTGGCGGTGATGCTCGTCAGGAACCCGTCGAGCGCCCGCGGCCGAAGCGTGCCGCGCAACGAAATATCTGGAAGCGTGACGAGGTCGCCGTCCACGACGACTTCGGACCGGTCGGGCCTTCGCAGCCAGTTCCGTGATGCAAGACGCTGTGTGCGCAGATCGAGCGTGAGGCCCAGCGGCAGACGAAGCCCGGTGGCCAGCGCGACCTGGGTATTGCTGCTCGCGGTCGTGGCCAGAAACCCGTGATCGCTCAGGAACGTGCTCGCTCCGCCCCAGCCGAACTGCATCCCGAGGCCCGGTGTGCGCGGCGTCCCGTCGTAGTTCGACGAAATCGTCCGCGAGACCGACGCCTCGAGCGGCACCAGCGTACGGCCGAGCATCACGAGCGTGCCGCTGTCGGTGGTCCACGCATGCGCCATACGGGCGACATCGAACGCGACGGCACCGCTCATCGATTGCGCGGCACTCACCCGCCGCGGCAACCGCAACGCCCCGGCCGTGTCTCCCTCGTAGAGCAACACGCGCGCATTCGGGTCGCGCAGATGCCCGTAGCTCGACGTCATCTCCGCGCGCGGACGCATCCATCCCTGCAGCTGCGGGGCGAAGGTATACGAGGTCGTGAGCGCGCGTTCCCGTTCGAGCCCAGCGTCCACGCCAAGCAACGATGACCGTTCCGCGGCCGCGACCCGCGCCGTCTGAGTCGAGTCGCCGTAGTTCACGAGGTCGCGTGTGCTCGCGAGTTCCCAGCGGGCGGTGAATGCGTCGAATGGCTTGAGTTCGAGCGAGGTCGCATTGCGCCAGAGATTTTGGCGACCGTCCACGCGGCGCGCGGTATCGCGAGCCGACCCAGCGACGGTGAGAAAACTTGATCGGCTTTCGTCGGCCGACGCGTAGTTGCCGCTAACACGAAACGCCGCCGGCTGTAGGCGCGGCTTCGCGTTGCGGAGCGCTTGCAGCATCTCTGAACCGGCCAGCCAATCGGGGAGGGCGTCGAACGTGCGCATCCACCACGCGGGCATGAGGCCGGCCGACGATTCGCCGCCAATCGCATAGTCGACGCCGGCACTCAGCCGCGACTGGTCCGCGACCTGGAACTCCGAGCGCGTGTTAGCGCCGCCGACGCCCGCCGTCACAGCGAGGTTATTGACGATCGGCGCCAGCCAGCCCCCAGCCACCGGCTCGGCACGTCGCAGCGCCACCGACACGTTCGTCGCGCGCTGCGCGGGCTTGCGAAGTCCGGCGATGTCGGAGGCCCGCAGATCGGATCGGGTAAGAAACTGTGGATCGGTGCGACCGTTCGTGTACGTCGCCGTGACCGGTACCGCCCAGCCGGCCGCGCCGCCGAAGAACTGGTCGAGGCGCACGGTCGCACTCATCTCGAGTTGCTCGTCGGCGAGATACGTCGCCGCCTCCGTCAGCTGGCGGAAGTTTGGATCGCGCTTCGTGAAGTTCAGGCGCAACTGGGCCACGTCCCCGACATTCGCCTGCGCGCCCACCTGCCCCGCGTATCCGGGCGTGCCCACCACACCGGCGAGACGAATGTCGTCCACCCAGACTTCGAGCGTGTCGCCCGGCACGATCGGCGACGCTCCGCCAGCGGAATCAACACGGACCATCCCGACGGCGAGTTCCTGCACGGCCGAGAGGTTGGGGGGCGCGACCACCGGATCGGAGGCGTAGACGATGTAGCCATCGGCGCAGGCAGCGAATCGGCGTGATATCTGCCCAGCGGGCAACGCGCTCTGCGCGATCAGCACGAGATCCGCGCCCGTGCACGAAATCGAATCCGGACGGTTCTGCAGGTAGGCATTCTCGAGCCGTGCACGCAGCGCATACAGTTTGTCGAAGTCCACGCGCACCTCGGGCAGCCAGGCAGCCTGCGTCGTGCCCGACTGCACCGGCGTGCGATACGCATAAAAGCTGTTGGGGTCTCGACCGATCTTCACGAAAAACTGCAACTCGCCCTTCTGGCCCCAGCCGTCGCCGCGGCCACGCGCCCAGACACGCAGTTCGCGATACTGCCGGAAGTTCCTCGCACCTTCAGGGAACCGATACACCGCCTCGGCGCGCTCGAGCGGCTTGAGCGCCGTCGCCGTGAGCCGCATCGAGCGCTCGTTAATCACGACCCGCTCATTCTCGAGCCCCGTGAGCTTGCGCTCGGCTTCGTCCACAACACCCGGCGGCGACTGGTACCCGAGGGCACTCAGCGAGTCGAGCGTGCCCACGGTTCCGGCGAACACCAGTCCAGTACCAGTGCGCTCACCACCGATTCCGGTCAGCGTGTGGTCTGACCGTTTGAGCCAGCTTGCACCCACTATGCGCAGGCGCGAGACGACCAGCTGCGAGAATTCCGAATCACGCAGCCCTTCGCCCGACACCATCGTGAGGCGCAGCGCGCGCACGCGCTGAACAGAGGGCCCGCCGTTGATCGTGTCGGACGGCGCGGCGAAGGGCAGTCGGACCAACACCCAGCACTGCTTGGCCGCCGCGACACCGGCCGAATCGTTCGGCGGCGTCCGGCAACCGCCGACGCGCGTCCACGACTTGGGATCGGCGAGGTCGGCGACGTAGCGGAAGAGCCGCTCCTGTTCACGCTGGGCCGCGTCGAGGTTGAGCACATTGTCGCCGTCGATGTCCGATTCGTCGAGGCGCCCATTGCCGACCGTACAGTTCGTGCGCGTTTCGCCGAGGCGCGCGACCTGCGTATTGCTGCGCGCGCACATGTTCACGTTCGTTTTGATGCCTTCCGATTCCGGCGTCGTGACGAGCAGGCGCGGCACGACGTCGCCCGGAAGCCCGGTGTCGTTCTTCTCCTGGTTGAACGCGCGCGAAAACAGATCGCGCTCAGACTGCAGCGTATCGCGGCCCGCGATGGCGCGGCCCGCCCACACGGAGTCACGTACGCCGCCGGTTCCGCTGACCGTGAGTTGCGTCGGCACGATGGCCACGGCGTTTTCGCTCACGTCACCGAGGTCGACGACGATCAGCGGATTGCGCCGCCGCCGCACGACAGAGGTATCGACCAGCGCCCAAAACTCCAGCGATTCCTTGCCGGTCAAATTCACGCCCGAGGCCGCACCAAGCACCTGACGAATTGAGCGCCAGCGGCGCCCCGTCGGCGTTCCGGTCGCCTTCCAACGGTACTTCCGCGCCGCATCGTCGTAGGCGCCACCAATCGACAGCGGGTACAGCGTCAACCACATCACCTGCTCCGGCTGCTCAATGCCCGCGCCAGCCAGCTTCGTGAGCGGGTCGATTTCCTGCAATGTGAAACGCGGTACCGAGTCGCGAATCGTGAGTCCGTTGTTTTGCCACGCGAGTGTGCCCGCGTGGGAGAGATCGAGCACGCCGGCTCCACCCACACGAGCCGAGAGCGCGCGACCGAGCGCGGGTTGACTCGAGTAGTACCAGTTCGGATCGGCAAGCGACACCGTGAACCCACCGTCGCTCTCGAACGATTCGATCCACGCCTGTCCCGATCCGCCAGGCTGCGGACGGCTGGTCGCGAATTCCGCGTCAAAACGCACGCGCGACGGCGTCATCGCATCGCGACCGGTCATCCGTCGCGCCATTCGCGCGAAGGCAGGCACCTCAAACCCATAACTCCCGCTGACACCGGCCACGACCGCCGACTCATCGGCGTAGCCGAGCTGCGGCCGCGTGAACGAGGAGTGCTGCCGCTGGCTGATGGCGACGAAGTTGAGCTCGCCACCCGAAAAAGCGAACTGCGATGCCACACCGAAGATGCTCGTCGGCGTCGCCACGAAAAGCGGCGTCTCCTCAAACCGCACCGTCACCTGCCGCGGCCGCGAAAAGAGCGAATCCGACCTGAGCAGCGTCACCCGGCCGAGATCGTAGTCCACCACGTAGTCGCGGTCGCGGCGCAGCACCGTGCCATCGTCAAGCACGAGTCGCTCCGACAGTGGCTTCAGTTGCGTCGAACCCAGCGCGATCGTCGTGGCGTCCTCACCGGCGTCCGTCTCGAACCGCACGCGCAGGCGATACACCGGCTGCGGATGCAACGCGGAGTTGAGGTCTTCGTTAGGCGTCCGGTAGATCGCGTCATTGGACGGGTTCGCCGCCCCGCCCGTGAGTCCCGCGCGTGCGAACGGCTGCAGCGATGGAAACACGACGAATCGATCACGGACAACACTGCCAGTTGCCGCGCCCGCGAGCGACAGCACTGGATCGCCGCGCCGCGGCCAGACCCGCCCTTCGGCGTCGAACGCCGAGGGCATGCCGAGCTTCGCCAGGCCGAACAATTCAAGGAAGCTGGAGCGCACGCCACCCGGCGGCCTCTCCTGTTCGAAGGTGCCACCGGTCACCACGGTCATCTGGACCGATTCGCGGCGCACTTCCTCGCCACCGACCCGGTACGCGGACCGAATTTCACGGTAGAACGCCGCGTCGCCCGGACGCACGTTCGGATCCCAGACCAGCTGCGCCACCTGTTCTCGCGAATCCACCCGCACCACATCTGGCGTACCACCGGTCGTAGCGATGACCGTGTCACGGCCGCCGACTCGCACGGTGTAGGCCAGCACGAGGCGTTCCTTGTTCGGGTCGAGAGGCTGGGCGAGCATCACCCAGAGCTGCGACGGATCGACGTAGAAATCAACGTTTTCGCGCAGTGGCTCGTACACCGGACCCTGGCGCGACGACGGATCGCCGAGCAGGCGGAACTGCGGACCGTTGGGGCTCGGAGGCTGCCCGCCGATGAGCAGCCGGTACAGCGAAATCCGCACCGGGCGCACCGAGTCGGCGAGTTGGGCAGCGAGCTGTCTCAGGCGGGTCGCGTCGAGAATGTCGACGTTCGGGAACCCAGTGAACTGCCGGGGATCAACCGTGAAGAAGAAGCGGCGCGCTTCCATCTGGTAGTCGTCAATCTCGAGCGAGCCAGGCTGTCCGCCCGAACCGCCGATCGCGAACACGCGGTCGCGCTGCACGATGCCCTTCTGCTCTGCCGCGATCGCCCGCACCGTCAGACGTCCAAACTTCGCGGCGGCCTGCACGCCGTAGTTCCCCTGCGGGACACCGCTGGTGATGAATCGCGAGGGCGCAATGTCGAAGGTCACATTGCCGACGTCGATCCGCTGCAACCACTCGTTCGGCTTGCCCTGATACGAGAGCGCAATCCGGTTCGAACCGTCAAACTCCCGGCGTGAGTCGTAGTCCACCTCGGTCCGTACCCGCTCCGCGATCGTGCCGCCGGTCTTCAGCCCGAACTGGAACTCGGGAATCGCCTGCCATGGAGCGTTACACTGGGCGCCGAGCACGAAAAACTGGCTGGCCACGCACCGCTCGTTCCGCGTGCGCTCGCCCTTGAATTCAAAGCGGCCATTGAAGCTGAGCCCTAGGTCGCTGCCGGGTCCGAACAGCCGGCTGAAGAGCGAATCTGCCCGCGCCGCTGCCGAATCGGGGCGCGCACGGACCGTGTCGCGGCCTGCCGGCTGGCCTGCCTGCTGGGGCATCGGCGCGGCGGCGGCCGTGGCCGGTGCCAAGGCACCGCTCACGGCGAGGGCCAGCAGGGTTGCGATCGGGTAACGAATGAATCGCACGTCGTGGCGGACCCGGACCCGGGAACGGGGTATCAACTATACTTCTGTCGTCTGGTATTCTGCCGTCTGTGTGTGGAATATACGACCCGACCGAGACCCTACAACCCTTTGTACCGTAGGGAGTTCGGACCACGCCGTCTCCGACGCCTCTTGAGAATCATCAGCCGCTACGTCCTTCGCGAGCACTTCGGGCCGCTACTCTTTTCGATGTCGGCCCTAACGTCGTTGCTGCTGCTGAACTACGTGGCCAAGCAGCTGCCGCAGCTCGTGGGCAAGGAACTCGGCTGGACGGTGATCGCGGAATTCATCGTGCTCTCGCTCCCGTTCACCGTGGCGATGACGCTGCCGATGGCCGTGCTCGTTTCCACGCTTCACGCGTTCAGCCGCCTGGCCGCCGACAGCGAGATCACCGCATGCAAGGCGAGCGGGATGGCCTTGCCGCGCCTCATGGCGCCGGTCATCGCCAGCGGACTCGTGCTGTCGCTCATCATGGTCTGGTTCAACGACCAGGTGATGCCGGCGGCCAACTACCAGTTACAGACGCTCTCGAACGATATCGCGCGTAAAAAGCCGACCTTCGCTCTGCGGCCGCAGGTGATCAACCAGGTGTCGCCGGTGCTCTTCCTGCGCGCGGGCCATCTCGCCAGCGGGTCGAGCGAGATGCGCGACGTGACGATCTACGACTTTTTCGACAACCAGCGACGGCGAACGATCCGAGCCAAGTCGGGCCATGTGGAGCTTTCGCGCGATGGTCGCGACCTGATCCTCAGCCTCACGGACGGCAGCACCACCGAGGTGAGCCGGCTCGAGCCCGAGCGGCTTCAGCGCGTGTTCTTTCGCACGAGTTCCGTGAAGGTGCGTGGCATCGGTAACGATCTCGAGCGCAACACGTCCGGCGGCGAAAAAAGTGATCGAGAAAAAACCGTCTGTGAGTTGGAGGCGCAGATGCAACTCGCCGTGCTCACCCGTGACAGCGTGTTCAAGGGCATGGGGACGCTGGATTCAACTGCCGCGCGCACGATCGGGAACCCACGGGTCCTCGCTGGCAGCGGCACCGTGTATTGCCGGATGGTGCGCGCCTTCCGTCGGCTGAGCGTACCGGGCGTGCCGAGCGTGGCGAGCGTGGCGCGCGTGGCGCAGGCACACGCCGCGACGCTACCGTCCCGACTGCAGGACTCCGCGCGCGTGGCAATCCAGAATTCCGCGGCCACGATTCCGCCGGCAGCGCAGGCGCCAGCCCAGGCCGTCGCTCCACCAGCCCCGACCGTCGCTCCATCGTCCGGCGAACCGTCTCCCGATGACCTAGCACAGCGCCCCGCGCTGGTCGAAGGGATGAAGTTGCAACTGGCCAACTCGCAGCGGATCATCGACGGAAACCAGGTGGAAATCGAGAAGAAGTTTGCGATTGCCACGGCCTGTATGGTCTTCGCTTTGCTCGGCGCTCCCATCGCGTTCCGGTTCCCGCGTGGCGGCGTTGGCATGACCATCGGCGTGAGCTTGGGCGTGTTCGGCGTCTACTACTGCGGCCTGATCGCCGGCGAGGAACTCGCGAGGCGCGGCCATCTTCCGGCGTTCGTCGCCATGTGGGCAACCAACGCCATCCTCCTGGCAATTGGCCTCTTCCTCACGGCGCGCCTGGGCCACGAAGGGACGACGACGCGTGGCAGCGAGTGGTCGGACCAAGTCGGCCGTTGGATGGACCGGTTGCGGCTGCGAATGGCCTCGCGCGCGGCGAAGGTCTGATGCGTTCAATCATCCGGCCGCTGGACAAGTACGTCCTGAAGGAATTCCTCGGCACTTTTGTCGCGGCCACGGTCGGTTTTCCGATCCTCGTGATCGTGCTTGATGTGACCGAGAACCTCGGCAAGTACCTGCAACGCCAACTGCCGCCTCTCGACATCGCGCAGGCGTACCTGTATGGCGTACCGGAAACGATGTTTCAGGTGCTGCCCGCGGCGGTCCTGTTCGCGACCGTGTTTTCTATCGGCTCGTTCACGCGGCACGCCGAGATCACGGCGGCCAAGGCATCGGGCATCAGCTTTCACCGGTTCATCTTGCCCATCGTATTCGGCGCAATGGTGTCCACCGTCCTCGGACTCGGGCTGAGCGCTATGATGCCCGCCGCGAACCAGCGGCGCGGCGAGCTACTGCAGGAGCGCAAATCGAAGGGGCTGGACTACCGCGGCAACTTCACGTTCGCGAGCGAAGACGGACGCGTCTACAAGATCGGCGGCGCCGATGCCCTGCAAGGCACGCTCGACGACTTGGAGATCGAGCGGCGCGGCACCGGTCCGGCCTTTCCGAGTTATTTGATCTACGCGCGCAATGCGCGGTATGCCGCTAGCACGCCCACTAGCACGCCCACTAGCACGCCCACTAGCACGCCCACTAGCACGGGCCAGGTGTGGACGCTCAAGCAGGGCATCATCCACATCATGCCCGACGACTCAACCAACTTCGCCGTCTCCTTTGACTCGCTCCGCGACCCGAACTTTCGCGAGGCGCCGCGCTCCGTGATGGCCGACCCGCGCGCGCCTGACGAAATGGGCTTCACCGACCTCGGCGTGTTCATCAAAGCGATGGAGCGTTCCGGCACCGACGTGAACAAGTTCCGGACAGCGCGCATGCTCAAGCTCGCGATTCCGGTCACCTGCGTGATCATCATGCTCTTCGGCGCCCCGCTCGCCACGAGCACGCAGCGCGGCGGCGCCGCACTCGGCGTTGGTATCAGCCTCGCGACGACGATTGTCTTCCTGATGCTCGTGCAACTGACGCAGGCGATCGGCGACAAGGGACTCGTCATGCCCGAACTGGCGGCGTGGATTCCAAGCGCGGTCTTTGGAATCCTGGGGACCCTACTCCTCGTACGGGTACGGACATGAGCCTGCCCACGCCCGTTCCGGTGCAACACGACCCGCAGCACACCCACACCTACCCCGTCTTCCAGCGGACGACAATCCGGTTTTTTCGAAGAATGAGCCAGACAGCGCTGGGGTTCTTTGGTGGGTTCGGGGCGCGGGTGCTATTCCTGCGCGACCTCAAGCGTGCGTTCGGCGAGCCGCGGACCTACTTGCCACACGTGGCGCGGCAGATGAAGGCCATCGGCGTGGATTCCGTGCCGTTGGTGGTTATGGTCGCCGCATTCATCGGTGGCGTGATCGCGATCCAAGTGCGCTACCAGCTCTTTCCCGGCATGCAGCTTTCCATTGTCGGCCTTTCGTCACGCCAGATCACGATCCTCGAGACGGGTCCGCTGCTCACCGGGCTGGTGCTGGCGGGTCGCATCGGCGCAAAGATGACGGCCGAGATCGGGACGATGCGCGTGACGGAGCAGATCGACGCACTCGAAACCTTGGCGTACGACCCGGTCGCGTATTTGGTGGTGCCACGCCTCATCGCCGCCGTGGTCATGGTGCCGGTGCTGACGTTGATGGCCGACGTCATTGGCGTCTGCTCGGGCGCCCTAGCGGCGGTGTTCGTGACCGGCGTGAAAATGTCGGAGTTCACGGAAGGCGTGCGGCTCGGCTACGAACATTTCCAAGTCATTTACAGCCTGATCAAGGCCACGACGTTCGGCGCCGCCATCGCCTACCTCTGCACCTACGAAGGGTACGTCACCCTGGCTGGGGCCGAGGGCGTTGGCAAGTCGACGGCAAAGGCGGTGGTCATTTCCTCAGTTGCGATCCTCATCCTCGACGCCGCCACGGCGCTCCTCCTCGCACCATATTTGCAATAATGAAACGACGCGATGAAGTACTGGTTGGCATCGTCACGACCATCGCACTGATTATGGGGCTCATTGGCGCGCTCTGGCTCGCCCGCGGCGGCCTGAAGCCCGGCTATGTGCTCTTCTCGAAGTTCGCTTGGGGCGCTGGCCTCAAAAACGGCCAACCCGTGCTCCTCGCTGGAGTGAACGTCGGTTTTGTAGACGACGTCATGCTCCGCCCTGACGGCATGCTCGTCGTGTCGATGCGTGTGCGGACGGAGTACAAGGTCCCGAAAGGCACGACGGCCACCATCGAGCCGAACGGTTTCTTCGGCGACGTGATGGTAGCGCTCAAGCCCAACCATCCAACGCCCGAAAACTTTGCGGCTGGCGACACGATTCCGTCCGGACGTTCGACCCCCTCCATCGGCGACGTGCTGATGCGCGTGGATACGCTCGCGCGCCATCTGTCCGCCCTCTCCGGCGCGCTGCGCAAAGAGTACGTCGACCAGAAGGGGCTGACAGAGATTCGCGAGACCGTCGTCCGCGCCAACTCGCTCTTTGCCGAGTTGCAGAAGGTCGCCGCCAACCAAGACGTGGAACTGACCAAGACGCAGGCGGCGCTTCGTCGCGTCGCCAACGCAGTCGACTCGGCGCAGATCCACGCAACCATGACCGAGATCGGATCCGCCGCGACGAGTATCAAGACGCTGGCGTCGGACCTTCGCGCCACGACGGCACGGCTCGACTCGCTGACCGACCGGGTCACCAACGGTAAGGGCACTGCCACCCAGCTGCTCAACGACCCCGGCCTCTACAAGGACATGCGCGGGATGTTGCAGCGACTCGACTCGCTGATGACGGACTTCCAGCAGAACCCGCGCAAGTACATCAAGCTGTCGATCTTCTGAGTCGCGCAGCGGCATAAGCGAAGGCCCCGGAGCGCTCACGCGCTCCGGGGCCTTTCGCACTGAGGCTGGTCTACCAGCTGTAGCGGAAACCTGCCTGAAACTGGTAGTTGTCGCCCGTACCGTTACCCTTAATGTAGGTGCGCTGGTTGATGTTGTGCGTGAAGATTGGCACCGCGACCTTCGGGTCGATGGACGACATGCCGACGTGCGTGAGTACCGGCACGTTGCTGTTGGACGAGCCATCCGTCTGCTTGCTCTTGCCCCACTCCTCGCTGACGAGGTTGAGGACGTTGTATACCTGAAAGATGAACGTGGCACGCTGGCCGCCAAGGAACTCCGGAAGCGACTGACGGATCGTCAAGTCCATCTGATCCTGCCACGGCACCCGGCAGGAGTTGCGCTTCATGATCGTGCCGCGGTTGTTGCGAAGGCAGGCGCTGCTATTGATGAAGTCCTCAAACGCCTGCGCTTGTTGCGCCGCCGTAATGGTTCCCGACGCGTTGAACCGAATCTCGTTTGGGTCGAGCGCGCTCTTCGGTATGTAGAGCAGGTCATTCCCCTGCGACCCGTCAGAGTTCAGGTCGCCAGCACCACCTGCGCCACCATACACGTAGTCGTGCGGTGAACCCGAGCTGCCGCGGTAGAAGATGCTGAAGTCGGTCGAGACGCGGTTCTTCCACCAGTTGAACGTGTAGCTGCCCTGCGCGATGACATTGTGCGGTTGATCGAAGTTCGAGATCTGCCGGTCAGTGACAAGCTGGTTTGTCGAAAGGGTGCGGCCGAAACGCCAGTTGGACGACGCGGTGGACGAGCTGAATGACTGCACATCATATGAGTGGCCGTACGTGTACGCCACCACGCCCTGCCAGTTGTTGCTGTACCGCTTTTCGAGCTTGAACGTGAGGTTGTAGAAAAAGTCATTGCTCTGATTTTGCATCCCGTACCCAGCGGCAAAACGGGTCGTTCCGCCATTGGCCATGATCCTGGGCGCAATGGACGGGCGACCGGCACCAGTCGTCAGGATGGTATCGCCGTACAGTACGCGCCCACGCGGGTCCACGCCGCGCGGTCCGTTTAGGTTCAGGTTCACCATGAACAGCTGGTCCAACGTCTTCCCGTAGAGGCCCTCGACGGTGGCCACGACATCGTCGCCGATTCGGCGATCAAACGCCAGTGAGAGGCGGACCGGCTGCGGGTACTTAAGGTCAGAAGCCATGAAATTCACTTCGCCGATGGGCCTGACAGGGGCGCCCGTGCGGCAGTTGCTAATGCTCGCGGGATTGACGGCAAACCCTGGCGCCGCCGCCGTGCTACCGCTGGTGTTGCAGTTCAGGAAGGTGATCAGGTTGCCAGAGTTGATGACAGAGTTTTGCAGCCACACCCCCGGAGGCGTGCCGACGAATAGACCTACGCCGCCGCGGAGCTGGTTCATAGCGTTGCCGGTAATGTCCCAGTTGAATCCAACACGCGGCGACCACTGCACGCTGGTCTTCGGAATGGCGTCCGTACGGCGGCCGTAAGCGCTGTCCACCGTAGCGTTATACGCGATGTCTGTCAGGAAAAGCGCAACATCGGCGCGAAGGCCGCCGGTAAGGGTAAAGCGGGGCGTCGCGGCCCATTGGTCCTGAATGTACCAGGCGGAGTTGGCCGTGTTAAAGTAGGCGTTGCCTTGGTCTTTGAGGATCAAGGCTTTGCGGAACGAGTTCGCATTCCCGGCCGCCAGCGAATCGAGCGTACGGAATCCCCAAACACCGTATGAGGACTGAGTGAACAGGTTTCGAATGTAGTTGGCCTCGTTGCGCGTGCCGATAGTCAACCTGTGCGCGCCGAAGTCCTTGGACCAATTATTCGTGAGTTCGTAGGTGTCGAAGTCCCCTTCATTCCCCTGCGAGAACTGGTCGGCACCGGCGATGATGCTGGCGTTGCCGCCCCCGATGCGCGGCACCTGAAAGACGCTGATCTGTGGGTAGAGCGACCCAGGCACGCGCCGATCGCGCACACGGTTAAAGCCAACGAAGAACTCGTTGGACGATCCGTCCGCGAAGTTCGAGTAGACCTGCAGCACGGGCGAGACCTTCTTGCTCGTGAGATTGTGCAGGTTCGAGGTGTAGACCATTTGGCTCGACGAGCGTGAGTTCTGCGCTCTGAGCTCCTGCTTGGCATCTCCGTAGTTCACACGGAACACCAAACGATGGTTGTCGTTGACCTTATAGTCGAGCCGGAGAAAGGGGTTGTGTTGCGGGCGTGGACCGTTCACGACGTTCGTTGTTCCCGCCGCGGCAAGGCCGAATGGCGCACCGGCCACGATCTGCTCGAAGCGCCGGAAGTCGGCCGTCGAGATCTGCAAGGGCGACGTCGCGTTGGCCGGCTGACCCTCATAGGGACCAAAGAGCGGCACGTTCTCGTCTCTCAGCTCATCCGCAAAAAAGAAGTGCAGCTTGTCTTTTATTATCGCCCCGCCCATCGAAAACGCGAGCTGGCCGCGGTCGAACTGCGTGTTGCGGAGCACCGGTGTTTTGCGGCCGAACCGTTCATTTCGAAAGTCATAGAACACCGAGCCCTGGAAGTCATTCGTGCCCGACTTCGTCACAGCGTTGAGGAGCAATCCGCCGAAGTTGCCCTGCCGCACGTCGAACGGTGCCAGCAGGACCTGAAACTCCTTGACGGCCTCGATCGAGACTGACTTGGCGCTGATCTGCCCGCCGGGCTGGCCGGTGGAGCCGAGGCCAAACACGTCGCGCTCGGAGGCGCCGTCGATCTGCACATTGTTCATGCGGTTCGACATGCCGCCAGCGGAGTAGCCGGCACCAGACGTGGACACTTGGGGTACCAGCTTTATGAAGTCGGTAAGCTGACGGTTCTGCGTCGGCAAACGCTGCAGGACCGTGTCGCTAACCGACGCTTTGGTACCGGTGTTCGACGACTCGAAGCCATCGTTCGTCGCGGTCACCGTCACGGCCGAAATCTGCGCGGCCTGCTCGCTGAGCTTAAAGTCGACGCGCGTCGAAACGGAGAGCTGGACGACGACATTCTCGCGCGTCTGGGGCGCAAACCCGATGCGTCGCGCCACAACCGTGAAGCCGGCGCCGACTTCCAAGCCCTGGATGTAGTAACGGCCGTTCTCACGGCTCGTCGCGGTCGCGGACGCGCCAGTGGCCCGGTTGGTGAGCACGATTTGCACGTTCGCGAGGGGGTTGCTACTCGGGTCCGTCACCAGACCGGTCACACCGCCGGTCGTGACGCCCTGTGCGCCGAGCGAAGAGGCCGCTGTAAAGCAGAGAATCGCCGCGACCGCAAGCCGCGAACGGGTTGAGCCCATAGAGTTCATCCTCACAAGAAAAATGGAGCAGCAATTAGGATACTAAAAAGCTATTGGAGCCGTTCGAATCGCACAACACGCTGACACATACGCGGCCCGATTGCGACGATCGGAAGCCGTGGCTGCCGGCGTTTTATCCCCTCACGTTCCGCCGGAGGACGAGGTAGAAGACCGGCACGCCAAGGAGCACGATTCCGAGTACACCAAGGGTCTGCATCCGGCTCGATTCCTGCATGATCGCGTTCCCTAGAAGGAACAACACGCTCGCCACGAACAGCAGGGGCACAAACGGGTAGAGCGGCACCCGGAATGAGGGGTTGTAACCCGGACGCCCTCGCAGCCGGAAAATCGCCGCCACCGCAAGCGCATAGAACGGAAGGAACGCTGTCACGAAGGCATCGGCGAGCGACTCAAAGGTACCGAGCAGCACGAATGCGGCACCGAGCGCCGCGACCAGCGCGATCGCGATCCACGGCGTCCCACGCGTGGGATGCACCTTGGCAAAGATCGGGAAAAACAGCTTGTCCTCGGCCATGGCGAAAAACACCCGCGGGCTGGTCAGGAGCACCGCGTTCAGGGTGCCAAATGTCGACAGCATCACCGTTACCGACACGAGCAACGCCCCGCTCGACCCGATCACCTTTTCCGCGACGTCGGCGGCGACGAGCTTCGACTGCCGAATCTCCTCAATGGGCAACACGGCCAGATAGGCGACGTTCGCTGCCAGATAGATGATCAGTACGAGGATCGTGCCACCGATGAGTGCGCGCGGCAAGTTGCGCTGCGGATCCTTCACCTCGCCGGCGTTGTAAGCCAGATCTGCCCAACCGTCAAACGCCCAGAGCGTGGAGACGAGCGCCAGCCCGAACGCGGCCGTGGTGATGCTCCCGGCCGGCAACGCTGGCGTGAAGTTGCCGCCAGTCTGAGGCAGTCCAATCAACAGTGCCGCCAGCACGATAAACAGGAGCCCGCCGTATTTGGCGAGCACTGTGACGTTGACCACCACCGACGACGCGCGCACACCCACGATGTTGAACAGCCCGGTGGCGGCGATCGCCGCCACCGCCGTCCAGCGCACGTTCATGACCTCTTCTGCTGCCTGCGGATTGCGACCCATCACCCGGAACGAGTACTCGGCGAAGGTGATCGAGATAGCGCCGAGCGAGGCCGCCCGGATCATGACCAACTGGCCCCAGCCAAAGAGGAACCCGGTGACGTCGCCCCAAGCCTCGCGGCAGAACACATACACGCCGCCCGTTTTGGGCAGCGCACTTGCTAATTCGGCAAGGGTCAGGGCGCCGCAGATGGCGAACACGCCGCCGACGACCCACACCGAGAGCATCGGCAGCGGACCAGGCAGTTTGTCGGCGATCCCAGCCGGCGACCGGAAAATTCCGGAGCCGATGGTCGAGCCGATCACAATGGCGATCGCGCTCCAGAAGCCGATACGGCGCTCGAGTACGCGGGGGGCGGACACTCCGGCTGCTGCGGATGATTCTGCCATGCGCCAATGCTACCGTAGAGGCCGTCAATCCGCGAGCTTTCGGTCTACCCCGAAGACCGGAACCGCCGTGGCTACACCGCTCGCCGAAATTCTATTCATCACCATTGCCGCCGTCATCGCCTTGTCGCAATGGTTGATCCTGCGTTCGACGGCGCGCGGCATGCAGCACAAGGCAGCCCAGTCGGCCGACGGCGTGCAGCGCGGCAGCGCCGGCCGGGCGCTCGAGTGGGCATACGCCATCGTCCCCGCGATCGCACTCGTGTTCCTGCTCGGCTGTGCTTGGCGCGCCATGCACCCGACGGCCGTAGAGGTCGAAGGTGTCGCGCCATCTACGGGTATCGAGTCATGACGGGCTCTCCCGTGGTGCCACGCCAGCCGCTGGCGGCCGACATCCTCACGCTCACGAAGCCGCGCATCATCTCGCTGCTGCTCGTCACGACCGTGATGCCGATGTACGCCGCCGGCTCGCCGAGCATTTCGCTGGTCCTCATCGTCATGCTCGGCGGCTACCTCATGGCCGGCGGCGCCAATGCGGTCAACATGTACTTCGATCGCGACATCGACGGCGTCATGGTGCGCACGCGCACTAGGCCAATCCCGTCGGGGCGCATGGCGCCGCAGGCCGTGATGGCATTTGGCATCGCCAGCGCAACCGCCGCCACCTTCCTGCTTGGGCGGTTCGTGAATCCGCTCTCAGCCGCCCTCGCCCTCGGCGGATTCTACACGTACGTGTTCGTGTACACGCGCTGGCTCAAGCGGTCCACGCCCCAGACCAGCGTGCTCGGCGGCGCCGCCGGTGCCTTTCCGCCGCTCGTCGGATGGGCAGCGGTC